>Ga0315327_10001539_pt1 | contig 12029 bp, 14 predicted proteins | sample M110032315metaG_FD_203460 | JGI IMG/M metagenome (GOLD analysis project Ga0315327, IMG submission 203460) | Ammonia-oxidizing marine archaeal communities from Monterey Bay, California, United States - M1 100m 32315 | ecosystem: Environmental > Aquatic > Marine > Coastal | place: USA: California... | reverse complement strand
AACTACTTAATGGCGGATCATTTAGCATTTCACAAAAAGGAGCATTATCCCAAGTAGACAAAAGATGCATATGTGCAACAACTCCTATGTCCCCTCCTCCATGATGAGGCACGATTTCTTTATTGTAGTTTCTAGATAATTCTCCTATTTCAATTAATGGAGTTATTCCTCCTAAAACCATAGATTCTGGCTGTAAAATATCATACACATTATTTTTTGCCATATAATCAAAATCTGATAGAACCGTATTATTTTCTCCACCAGCTATCTTGGTTTTTTTCATAGCAGAAAGTTCTGATAACTCATCATAGTTAAATCTAGGCCTTGGCTCTTCAAGCCAGTAACAACCAAAATCATTCATCACATTATTCATTCTCTTAGCTCTTTCAAAATCCCATATAACTCCAGGCTGCCAAGGATAGCTAGACTGAGCCTGATTGGCATCCACCAATATTGTCAATTTGCCCTTGGTTATATCAATGATCTTCTTAACAGTGTCTATATCTTGGTCTTCGTTTTCATGATGAAGTCTTACCTTTATAGCTTTCCATCCTTCGTCAAGCATTTGTTTTGATAGATCAGCTCTTTCATCTGGATTAGACAAAACAACATAACTTGCATAAGGAATTAAAGATTCCTTTTTTCTGCCTAACATTTCAGATATAGATTTACCTTGAATTTTTCCTTTTAAATCCCACAATGCAATATCTATTCCTGCCAGCCCACTATAAGGAACATTTCTTGATCTATAAAGCATATATTTATAATGGTGCTCTACGTCATCTGGGCTTTTCCCAATAAGATATTCATTCGCATCATTTATGATAGCTTCGTCGCATCCAGGGCCAATTCCAATAACCCCATTATCTAGTTCAATTTCTGTAAAGCTATACCCACCTATTGTAGATTTATGAGATGCCCATCCAGGATTCCAAGCAGGCTCGACATCTCCAAGATATTCAACTAATTTAATTTTAGACAGCCTTACGTCTTTAATTTTCATAATTGTTAAATTAATTTACAAAGTAGCAATCCAAGAGTTGCCCCAAATATGATAGCGGCAAGATATGAAGCGATATCTTTAAAATAAAACTTAGAAGCTAAATTATTTTGTTCTTTGAGTTCCATTACTTTATTCTACTATATATCTTAATTATTGATTAGAGGATTATGAAAAGTGCATGGGCTGTAGGAAATATAACTGAAGAATTCTTAAAAACTTCAAAACAATTAATAGATGATCATTGTCCAGATATATATAATGACAAAGAGTTTCCAGGTAACCTAGACGTATACAGATCTAGGATATTTACACAAGGATATACACAAGCACTATTGGATTCTATGAAATGATGAAAAAAATAATTAAAATAAATATCGCTCTTATAGTTCTCTTAATGTCTTTGTTGTCATGTGGAGGAGGCGAGCCAGAGGTTCCTATAGTTGGTAAAATAACCACAATAGATAATATATTCAATTATGAATCTCTAACTAATTCTGGATTTGAAAAAAGCAAATCTTATAAAGTTGATGATCTTCCTGAAGCAAATAGTGCATATTACGGCTGGAAAAAAGTGGGAGAAGAAGGAAGAAAAGACTTTGAAATTAGAATTTATGATTCACACCAAGATGCGGTTGAATTTGGAGAATTTTTCGCTGATGAGGCAACTGGTGAAGATGCGATAATTAGAAAAAGTGATGCGAGTTGGAAAGAAGGAATAAAAGACAGGAGAACAATATCTACTCCTACCGACGGAGGGTCAATAGGGGCTGCAATAGGAAGTAAAAGTTCTCCTAAATATGGTGATTATATTATCTACGGAAACTTAATTATTTTATGTGAAGGGTGGGATAAAGAAGAATCTATCTCAAGGTGCAGTTCGTTCGTTCAAAATTTAGAATAACTCTAATAGTAATTAAATTATTAATTTCTATTAAAAGATTACCAAATTAATTTAAAATATTGTTTTCCAATAAAAAGGCATCGAAAGATTCAGATAAAAATTTAGATGCTTGAATTGTGTAATGAAACCTGTCATTTATAAAAGCAGAATCGTCTTTATAAAAGTAATTACACTTTTCATTACATAAAGTATCAATCAGGTCGAAAACATATACATTATCAAATTTATCATCAATATTTTGAATTGCTTGCATTACTGATTTTCTGTCTTCAATAACATTATCAATTGAAGGATTATGACAGTTGTTATTTACAGCAATAGCCCATGACATACATTCCTCTAAGTAAAATTTTGGAGTATAGACATCAGGTATAAAAATAATTGAATAGTCGCCATCAAATTTTTCTACTAAACTGACTAGCTGATCTTGAAAAAAATTATATTTATTATTATCATGCATATAAATATCATTGTTCCCAATAATCGTTTTTCTATTCATATATTCAACAAATACACTAGATATAATTACTATATTATTTGTATATTGAGGTGAGATATTTTGATTTAGATTAATCGAATTTTCTATAAAGTTTTCTTTTAATTTAAATTTTTCTTTATCTGGCAATGAAAAATCATTTATATAGTTTACATTAGGTGCAAACAATACCCCTGCCCTAGAAGATAAAATAATATCTGATTTAATTGATGAATTTAAAAGCATAGGTATAAATGAAAGCACCGTGCTATCACCCATTATATGAACCAAAGAATCTTCATTTTTCTCAATAAAGCAATTATTAATAATATGATTACTATCAAAATTTAAATCTTGCTCTTTGCATAATAAAATTCCATTATTATTAATATTAATTTGACTCATATCGGTATTTTTTTCATAAAAAGAATTATTTACAATTGAAAAGTTTCTTGTAGTTAAATGTTCAGACTTAGTAACTAAGTAATTAAACAGATTCCAAGAAGGCTGAATATTGATAAATAAAACGATAAACAATACAGGAACTACTGGGATTAATCTTTTTAAATAGATATCGAATCTAGTTGAATATCTTATTGGATTTTCAATGAATTTATAACTCAAAAATGATAATAACAATGATATTAAAAAGGTAAATATTATTTTTAAATAATTATTATCAATAGATAATTGCAATAAAAATAATACTGGCATATGCCAAAGGTAAATTCCAAAAGATAATTTACCCAAATATGAAAACGCACTAATATTAAAAATATGAAGTTTTTTTGAGAATGTTAAAAAAAATATTAAAAAGCATGTCAAAAAAACTGTCAAAGCAATTTCATAGTTATATCTTAGACCTAAGTATGATGAAAAAATAACAAATAGAATTAAAAATGAGAATAAAATATAGGATAAGTAATTTGAAACCTTTGAGTTAACTTTAATATTTTTTGAAATAAAATAAAAAGTAGATCCTGCCGTAATCTCCCAAAATCTAGCAATAGGAGAATAAAAATTATTTGAAAAATTAATTTGATCAGTAAAAAAAAGAAAATTTGCTAAACCTAATACAGTCAAGAGACCAAAAAACCAGGAAGCAAAATTTATAAACCTAAACTTATAAAACTTAATAATTAAGGCTAATATAATAGGAAAGACTATATAGAATTGCTGTTCAATTCCAAGTGACCAAGTATGCATTAAGGGATTTCTAACAATTTCCTGCAGATACCTGTTGGAATCCTCATTAAATATAAAAAATATGTTTGATATTCCAAATAATGAATAACCACCTGTCAAAAAAATTGTATGAATACTACTTTCAAGAATAATAGATAAAGATATTAAAGATATTAATACAACCAAGATTAATAAAGGATATATTCTCTTAATTCTCCTAACGTAAAAATTAATAATTGAAAATTTACCATTTTTTAGATAGATTTCAGACAGATTTTTTGTAATTATGAATCCTGAAATAACAAAAAAGATATCTACCCCGAGATATCCGTTAGGTAGAAGACTATTTGCGGAATGAAATACAATAACTGCAATAACTGCAAAAGCTCTTAGAACGTCTATATCAAATCTATATGAAGACATAAATTACCCTATAACACTCATTACAATTATAGGCACATACTAGATATTCTATTTAGTGTTTCCCAGTGGCTAAAATCTAAAGACCTACTCTTAATTTTGAATTCTAGTTCTATGCTAAATCCAGAAAAATTATCATGCAGACTCTGAATTTTTATATTTCCTAATTTCATTGAAAGCATATTTATATCCTCATCTTGAGTAAATTTTTCTGCTAAATCTTTCGAATTATTATTTGGCTCCCATATAATTGATTCAACTTTACCAAATACTGGAGTAGATTTTTTCCGTATAGATTTTATTTCTATTGAATCATTCTTAGAGATAATTTGATTAGATGGGATTGCAAAAAAGTACCACCATCTAGGGGGGCTATCCTTGCCTCTATCTCGTTTTATTATATTTATGTATTTAATAGGATATTCAGAATTTATATTTATAATACCCAAACTTCTTCTGTGCCAAGGATTGAACAATTTTTCTTCATTAATCCCTCTTTCAGCAAGTTCGCAATCAAGACCAATATCTAACAAATTTTGATATAAATTATCTCTTGATTTATCTCGAAATTTTTCCTTTAATCTTTTTAACATAAATTATATTTTATAAAAATTAAATAGAATATCCAAAATTTTAGAAACTGATTTTTTATGCTAATTTATAAGTATGAAGAAAAATTTATTATTACTACCACTACTACTATTATTTAGTTGTGCAAGTCCATCCAAATTAGAATCAAATAAAGTGTATTCTATTGATGATATTAAATCAGTAGGAGTAAAAATTCAGGGCAAATTTGAAACTAATTTCCCTGAATCAATAGATTCGAATTGGGCTTTCTATAAAGGAAGAGAAATTGCAGTTCTGATGTATCCATCTGCTGATCTAGCGAATACAAATGGAGAAATTGCAGCTCAACAACAAACTGAATTAATAGACGTAGTAGAAAAAAATATTGCATATGGACAAAAAGTAGAAAAAACAGCATGCAGAGGGCATGGAGATTCTGGCGGATGGACTGGCAGAGGCGGAATTAAGTTAGGAGAAAATATAAGTTCAAATTTAGGAATAGATAACACTTTTATAATAAATAAGTTAAAAATTTTCAATGACGATAAAGTTGAATATCTATCTGCACCTTCTTGCCCTAGAAGAGAGCCTCTTTATAGAGAATATAAAATTTATGGAAACATTGTTTTTCTTATTGAACCGCTGAGAACATCTGGAGAAGATACAGATAAATTCTTGCAGGACTTAATAATCAAGTTACCAAAATAAAGTTCTAGATTTTAAATTTTTCTGATATTTTTTATTTATGGACTATCTTAGAACATTAATTTTATTAACACTGTCAATATTTATAAACGCAATAGTTATTGGTTCAATTGGATTCTTCGCTACGAGCTTAATTAGAAGAACAAGTAATGAAAAGCCATTTATCTGGTGGGTAAATAATGGCAGAAAAGTTATTTTCCCATCCGCGGCAATTCTTTCTTTAATTTATTATTACACTGATTTAATATGAAATTTATGATTTATATTCTTTTTCTCTTTTATTTTTATTGAGTTCTCTTTTTCTCATTCTTATTGATTTAGGGGTTACCTCTATTAATTCATCATCATCAATAAATTCTATACATCTATCTAAAGACATTATTTTTGGGGGCCTCAATGTAACAGTTGAATCTGAACTAGCAGCTCTCATATTAGTAAGTTTTTTTTCTTTAGTTATATTTACATCAAGATCTCCAAATCTATTTCTCTCACCAATAATCATGCCTTCATAAACTTCAGTTCCTACAGAAGTAAATAATATGCCTCTGTCTGCCATCCCTAAATATGCAAAAGGAGTAACAGTACCTCCCCTATCTCCAACAAGCACCCCGCTACTTCTTTTTGGAATAGGTCCAAACCAATTTTCATAAGAATCAAATAAGGTATTCATAATACCTGCTCCTTTAGTATCAGTTAAATATTGACTCCTGAAACCTATTAAACCTCTCGCTGGAATTTTAAACTCCATCATTACTCTTCCTGACCCATTATTTTGAAGATTTGCCATAACTCCTTTTCTTTCAGAAAGTTTTTCAGTTATAGTTCCAACATTTTGCTCAGGCAAATCTAAATATACATGTTCAACCGGTTCCATTTTTTTTCCATCTTCTTCTTTTGTAATAACAACTGGTTTAGATACCATAAATTCATAACCTTCTCTCCTCATAGTCTCTATAAGGACTGCCATCTGAAGCTCTCCCCTTCCACATACTTCAAAAATATCAGGAGAATTTGTAGGTATTATTTTTAATGAAACATTTACCATAGTCTCTTTTTTAAGTCTGTTACCTAAATGCCTTGAGGTTAAATATTTACCTTCCTTGCCAGCTAAGGGGCCATTATTCACTTGAAAATACATTGATACTGTTGGTTCATCAATTTCTATTCTAGGCAATGGTTTAGGATTTTCATTGTCAGATAAAGTGTCCCCAATTACTACGCCATCTATTCCAGATATTGCAATAATGTCTCCAGCTTCTAATTTATCAACTTTAATTTTAGAAAGTCCTTTAAAAGTAAAGCAGGCTGATAGCTTTTGGTTATTTATTATTTTGCCAGATGTACAAAGGCTATACATTTTATTTAAATAGATTTCGCCATTTCCTAGTCTGCCTACCGCAATTTGACCTAAATACGGATCATAATCTAAGTTCGTAATTAAAAATTGAGTTATATTATTATCATCTACTTCTGGCCCGTCTATTTTAGAAATAATAAGATCAAAAAGGGGAACTAAATCACTTGATTCATCTGATAAATTATTTTTAGCAATTCCATCTCTTGCATTTGCATAAATTATTGGAAATTCTATTTGATCATCATTTGCGCCAAGATCTATAAATAATTCATAAACTTCATCAATCACTTCTTCGATTCTAGAGTCAGATCTATCAATTTTATTTATTACGAGAATTACAGGAAGATTTTTTTTAAGAGCTTTTTGTAAAACAAATCTAGTTTGGGGCAAAGGACCTTCACTCGAATCAACCAATAAAAGCACACCATCAACTAAATTCAAACTTCTTTCTACTTCTCCTCCAAAATCAGAGTGTCCAGGCGTATCAACAACATTTATTTTTATATCTTTATAAAATATTGCTGTATTTTTTGCGGATATAGTTATACCTCGCTCTTTCTCTAAATCCATTGAATCCATAACTCTTTCTTCAATTACTTTATGAGAATCAAAAGTTCCGCTTTGCTTTAAAAGACCATCAACTAAAGTTGTTTTTCCATGGTCAACATGAGCAATTATAGCTATATTTCTTAAATTTAATTTTCTCAATTTTTCGCTAATTTATGATTTATTGCTAAATAGGCAATGGAATTCTAACAAAAACTATCAAATATTAAACTAATAAATAGGTATTAAATATTAAGTTTTGAATAAGAAATAAAGATTTGTGGGTATATTGTCTAGAACTTGATACATTTAATTGATGAAGAAAATAGCTATAACCTTATTGATTTTATTTAATTTTGGGTGTGTAGGAAATAATTCGGAAGTATCTATAGTAGATAAAATTACGCCTTTAGATACAGTATTTAATTATGAAATGCTAAATAATACTGGTTTCAAAAATAACAAAACTTATAACGTTGATGAATTACCTAAGGCGTCTAGTGCACATTATGGATGGAAAGAAATTGGGGAAGAAGGCCCTAAAGATTTCGAAATAAGAATTTATCCATCTCACAAAGATGCCGTATCACATGGCAAACCTTATGCAGAAGAGGCTGCGGGAGAAAATGCGGTAATTAGAAAAGGCGACGCCAAATGGAAGGAAGGGATAAAAGATAGAAGAACAATGGTAGGCGGAAGCACAGGATCTTCAGGAAAAGGGGGGGGAGCACCAACTGGAAGTAAAAGTACAAATAAATACGGAGATTATATTATTTATGGCAACCTAATTATACTTTGCGAGGGGAGATCTACAGAACAATCCATGGAAAGGTGCAGTGAATTCATTATGGATCTAAATAAATGAAAAAAATCTATTGATATTTGTAAACCACCAAACCTAATTTAACTAAATCATTGTTCTATGTTGTTCTATGCTGTTTATTCTGGGCGTGGGTCAAAAGATGGGTCAAAATTTTAGATTAGCTGAATTTTCTGATAATTTAATATTGTTATGAGATTTATACTAAAATTAATAATTTTATTAACTCTTTTTGCTCTTTCTTGTTCTCAAGGTGAGCCTGAACTAGACCCTTCATCAACTTCATTAATTATTGAATCATCAGTTATTTATAGCATTGATGATTTAATAAGCGCTGGATGGAAAAAAGATAGAGAATTTGATAATTCAGAATATCCAGAAACAGTTGAAATTGCTTATGGTTTCTTTGAAAGAAAGGATATAGAAGCTTGGGTATATAAGTCTGCAGATGAAGCAAAAAAATTCGGTGTAGATTATGGAGAGCAAGCTGTAGATAAAAAACCTGGTCAGACAGACTATTTAATACCAAGGGTCAATAGGTATCATGCTTATGTAATAATCGGAAATTTAATGTTGCTCTGCGAAACTGAGATATTAGATTGCCAGAATCTCATTGAAAAACTGCCTGAATAATTGATGAGGAAAATAACTATAATATTCTTACCTATTAATTTAGGTACTATTGTTCTAGCTCTTTTCGCATATAACTTTACTGAATTACCTTATGTTTATACTTTCTATCCAATACCATTAGCTTTTCTTATTTCACTAATCCTTGTAGTCCCTAAAACTCAGAAAATAATAAGGTTCTTTATTTGGGGTTGGTTAGTTCTATACTTTATTTTTCCTATATTTGTAATTGCTCTTGCTCTTTTGGGTGTTGGCCAAGATTAACAATTAAATAAAGCGGAGCAAGAGTGCTAGCTAGATACTGCAAGCAACTCTCACTCCAATAGTAGAAGTAGCTTAATAGTACAACTTTAAGCTGACTATTGGGAAGATTAAATATCTCAGCACTCGCACTTCCACAACTTGCCACGAAATGCGCCATGTTTTTGGTTGAGTTGGGGTGAAAAATGGGTGTAAGTCGAGATTGTAGAGAGAGTTAAAAAAAAGAAATTACTTCTCAAAATAAAGAAAGTTCAGAAAAGATTATGGAGTGCAATGAACCAGTGTTTTGTAAAACAACTAGGCTAAATACAATAAGAATAGATAGCCGGAAGCCATTGAACCAACTACCGCAATAATCAAATAGAGTGCAACAAGTCGAGCTTTTGCAAGTGAATAAATTGCAATCACTGCTGGAATACTTGTAACACTACCTGCCAGCATAAAAGTCAATGCAACTGCGGGAGACATACCCAACTCTATTAAACCACTTATAAGAGGAATTGCAGCGTAGCCGTTTAGATAAGCTGGAATGCCTAAGATAACTGCAAAAGGGAGAGCATAAATATTTTCCGAACCTAGCCAACTAACTATTAAATTACTAGGCACATAAACAAGCAATAAACTTTCAAGTAAAAAAGCGAATGTGAGCCAACGTGTTAGAAAAATAGATATTGACAGCGTTTCATTGATGAATGTCTGGCGTCCTTTGGAGTTCTGCCAAAACTTGTATAAAATTACGGTTTTATCTTCGCTGGAACACAAGGTGGAACAGCTGGGTTTAGCGATGTCTTTCAAAGCATCATTTAGATAACCAGCTTTGCTAAGAAGTAAAGCACTGCAACCTGCTAGTAAGCCCATCGCAACTGCTGATAGAGTTTTTATAAAGGCAAATTCACTGCCCAGCTCAGCCGTAGTTAAGATGAACATTTCTGGGTCCATAATTGGTGAAGCTATACAAAAAGCCAGCACTGGTGCGATAGGGACGCCTGCTGCTAAAAGACCTGCCACAAGTGGAATCACTCCACAAGAACAAAAAGGTGATAATGCACCAAAAACAGAAGCTACTGCAATTGCCTTTATTGGGTTACCTTGAAAAGTACTAGCAACAATTTGGTCAGCACCGCTTGCTTTTAGATACGCAGCCACTACCACTGATAGAATAATAAAAGGCGAAATACGAATCAAAGCACTAAGCGTTGAAAAAAAACTATCAATTGCCTGCGAAGGTGATATGAAACCTAGAGTTATAATAATTGCTAAAGAGATACCTACTGGAAACCCTATAAATAAAACTATTTTATTGACGAAAAGAATAAAATGTTTTTGACTTGTTTCAGTAACCATTTCCATTATTTTCTAAGCAACATTCAGTAGTCAATAGGTCAATTGCTGAATCTAATCTTTCAAAATTTACAGAACAATAAACCTCTCTACCATTTTTTGCTTGAAAAATTAATCCTGCATCTACTAATCTATTAAGATGAAAATATAATGTTGATGGAGCGATAGATAATTGTTTACCGACTTCTCCAATAATAATTCCTGAACTGCCATATTTCATAATCAATTTATATATAGAAAGTCTAGTTTTATGACCTAGTTCGGCTAATATTTTTACTAAATTAGTTTCATTCATATAATTGATTATACAGCATAAACAACTATATAACTAGAAATATAGATATATAATGAAAAATATAAAGTTTGTGAAGGATTTCGTTTTAATAATACTTTATAATGAATGGTGGGTTGAGGAAGACTCGAACTTCCGACCTCTACTTCATCAATTCATCTAAGTGTGCCCCATGATGTTTATGCTGTAAACAATTAAACCTAATTTGTTAAAGACAAAGTCTTTATCAGTTTGGGTCAACGTTTGGGTCAACATTAGAACCAAAAGTTAGTTTGGTAATTTTCAAATATAAAAAAATTATCTATCTATGTAGTGTTTTTCAAATGAGAATTCTTCAAGATTAAAATCAGATTTTCCTTTTTCAAGTAAGTCTGCAGATATTTCACCGATTACGGAAGAAAATTTAAATCCATGACCTGAACATGGGCTTAAAATAAGGGCATTATCGTGATCAGGATGGAAATCAATCAGAAAGTCTCTAGTGGGAGTATTAGTGTAAAGACATGTTTTTGATTCAAGCACATTACCAGGTAATCCGTTAAAAAATCTACTAAACAGATTCTCAATATCGTCTCTCTCTTGCAAATGCACTTCTCTGTCTACATTATTAACGGTAGATATTTTCCCCTCGTGGTGCCTAGCAATTTTAAATCCTTTTCCGAAATTCTGTATGCAGTAGAAGTTTCTTGCTGGCTCTCCGTACTCAATGCTTACTACTGGTAGATTTTCTGGAGAGAATTTTTCATCATTACCAACATCTAAAAAGAAAAATACCTGTCGTTCCACTTCAAAGTTGAGTTTTGGAAGAGTCAACAATTCAGTAAGCCATGCACCTGCTGATACTACAACTGCATCAGCAGAAAAAGTATTTTTATCTGTTTTCACTTCTACAGTGCTCGAAAAATCAATCTTCAATACTCTTTCATCGGTAAATAATTTTGCTCCTGCAATTTGAGCTTTAGCCAAATGTGTTTCTATAGCTCTTTCAGCGTGAACAACACCAGACTCTTTATCCAAAAGTCCTATCATGTCATCTTCAGGTTTTATTACACCGTACACATCAGAAATATCTGCAGAAGACAATAATTCGTGCTTTATACCGAAAGATTCAATTCCCTTAAGAGAATTTTTAAAAGAACCTTCCTTATTGGGTCTTACTGAAAGTACTCCTGTTTCTGAAAAAATTTCAATTCCTGATTCATTAGAAAGTTCCTTCCATAACTCTCGAGCCCTCAACACCAAGGGAACATAGTACATCCCTTCAGCATAACCAAGCCTTAAAATTCTAGTATCTCCATGTGACGAACCAAAGGCATGGGGAGGTGAAAATTGATCTATTCCAACAACTTCAATACCTCTTTTTGCGAGGTGGTAGCTTACAGAACTTCCCATTGCTCCTAGCCCTATTACTATCACTTTCATTTAAACATCTCTAACTCATCAGGGTTTTGAAATCAAACTTAGTTTGAGGAAACCCAACTTTTACATTAATTAATCCTTATCAGATTTCATTTCTTAAAGTT
>Ga0315327_10001537_pt1 | contig 12039 bp, 11 predicted proteins | sample M110032315metaG_FD_203460 | JGI IMG/M metagenome (GOLD analysis project Ga0315327, IMG submission 203460) | Ammonia-oxidizing marine archaeal communities from Monterey Bay, California, United States - M1 100m 32315 | ecosystem: Environmental > Aquatic > Marine > Coastal | place: USA: California... | reverse complement strand
CTTGCAGGAAAACAACTCTAAACTATCTTTTTATTTTCATAATTTTTAGATTAATCATGTCAAAGATTGCAATTGTACAATTCAAAGCATCAACTGAGAAGAAAAAAAATCTTCCAAAACTTTTAGATTACATAAAACAAGCAGCAAAAAATGGTGCTGACATGTGTACTTTTCCGGAATACATGATGTTTTACACCACGTTAAAGCAGACAGCGAGACAAGTTGCACAAGAAGCTGAAACAATTAATGGGGAATTTGTATCTGCTGTTGCAGAATCTGCAAAGGATAATTCAATTGGTATAGTAGGTACAATGTATGAAAAGAGTAGAAAAAAAGATCGTGTATATGATACATCATTTATCATAAACAAAAAAGGAGCGATAACTGGAAAATACAGAAAAATTCATCTTTATGATGCTTTGGGTTTTAAAGAATCTGATAAGATGTCATCTGGTAGAGAAATTCCACTTCCAACAAAAACTTCTGTTGGAAAAATGGGGATGCTAATTTGTTATGATTTACGATTTCCTGAAATGTCAAGAACATTAGCATCATCTGGTACTGAAATCCTAGTTGTACCATCTGCATGGGTTAATGGTCCTATGAAAGAAGAACATTGGTTGACGTTAAACAAATCACGTGCAATTGAAAATGGATGTTATGTAATTGCACCTGATCATCTTGGTCATGTGTATGCTGGAAGAAGTTTAGCAGTTGATCCTTATGGTCGTGTACTATTAGATATGAAAAAGCGTCAAGGAATTGGATATGTTAACATCTCTTTAGATAAAGTTCATGAGATAAGAAAAAAATTACCTCTCTTAAAGAATAGAAGAACAGACATTTACTCTGATTTTAAGATCTAGTCTTACATTTCATGTTGGCACACTGTCTTTTCCACTCTTGTTTTCTTGTATACCTGAAAATTACAGTTGGCCATTGACACTCTGGACATTTAGTTTTTAGAACCTTTAGCATTGCTTTTTGTAAAAGTGGTGCTGACGCTTTACAGCCATTTTGATAATTTGTGCATCCAATGAATCGTTTCTTTGTTGTATTTGATTTTATTACCGACAGTTGTCCCTTATGGCACTCTGGACATTCACAAATTCCTTCTTTTGGTGAATTTGTTCCTAAAATTATGTATTTTTTTGTCTTTGTAGAAAATGAAACAAATCCATTTTCATCATAGTATTGATCAATTTCTATCTTAAAATTTTCTATAATTTTTTTACTTGATTTTGTAATGTTTCGTTTTTCTAATTTGATAATAGAGGCTTGAATCTTTTTTCTCATATCATTTAATATTGATTCAAGTTTATGAAATTGCTTGATCAATTTTTATAGGGACTAGGTCAGCAATTTTTCGTGGAAAGAGAAAGTGTTTGTGTTTTAGGTGGAGGTAGCACTAAATATGGTAAACTCGATGATAGTATTTCTGATATTACATTACAAGCATCTGTTGGCGCAATTGAAAGTGCTGGAATTGAACCTAAAGAGATTGAAGCAGGTTACATTTCTAATGTATTCGGTGTAGCCGACAAACAAGTCCATTTGGGTCCTGTAGTCATGAGTAATCTTGGAATTTCTGAATGCCCATCATTATCAATTGAATCTGCATGTGGAAGTGGTTCTGTTTCTTTTAGAGAAGCATTTGCAAATGTTGCAGCAGGATTTTATGATGCTGTATTAGTTACTGGTACTGAAAAAGTTACACATACAGGTACTGATTGGACTACAACTTACTTTTCTTACTGTTCTGATTTCTTTTATGAAGGTCAAGCAGGTGCATCATTTCCTGGTTTGTTTGCATCAATGGCACGTGCATATCTAAATGAATTTGATGCAACTGAAGAAGATCTTGCAAGTGTTGCAGTAAAAAATCATGAAAACGGTGTATTAAATCCTAAAGCACACTTGAGAAAAAAAATTAGTATTGATGACGTAATGAACTCTGCAGTAGTTGCAAGTCCTTTAAAATTATATGACTGTTGTCCATTTTCTGATGGAGCAAGTTCTGTAATTTTATGTAACGAAAAATTTGCTAAAGAACATTCAAAAGATTATGTTAGAGTAATTGGTTCTGGTCGTGGAGGTTCTCCTGCAGCACTACAGGGACGTGAACAATTGACAACTATTCCAAGTACAAAAATTGCAGCAGCTGCAGCATACAAGATGGCTGGAATTACTGCTAAAGATGTTGACTTTGCTGAAGTTCATGATTGCTTTACTGTTGCAGAAGTAGTTGATAGTGAAGACTTGGGTTTCTTTGAGAAAGGTACAGGTGCAACAGCTGCAAGAAACGGTGAGACTAAATTAAATGGTTCAATTTCTATTAATCCCTCTGGCGGTTTAAAATCAAAAGGCCACCCAATCGGTGCAACCGGTGTTGGTCAAGTTGTTGAAATATTTGAACAACTAACAGGAAAATCTGGTGAAAGAACCGTAAACGATGCAAAAATTGGATTGACACAAAACTTTGGCGCAACGGGTGCAAGTTGTGCAGTTCATGTGTTCCAAAGTGTGTAAAATTGTCTGCAAAACCTGAATTTATAGAAGCAGCAAAAGCTGGTAATGTTTTAGCTAGAAAATGTTCTAAATGTGGTGAGTTACATTTGGCAACCGTTTACTATTGTAAAAAATGTGGAAATAAAGGATTTGAAGATTCTATTCTAAAAGGAACTGGAAATGTTGTGACATATACAATCATGACTGTTCCGCCAGCCGGATTTGAGGAATTGGCTCCATATGCTTGGGTTGTAATGGAATTAGATGATTCAGGCATAAGGGTATCTGGATTTTTAGGTAAAATACCTGCCCCTGAAGATTTGCCTATTGGCACAGCCGTGAAAATTATTGGTTTTGATGAACGTGGAATCGTTTTAGAAAAACAGTAAATCAATTTTATTGAATTTATTAAAAAAATTTTTCAAAATTTTTAATTGTTATCCAAAAACTGATCTATTATGTCAATAGAAATTGTTTGTGGAAAATGTGGAGAAAAAATCTCTGCAATGAAAATGTTGAAGTCTATTAAAGATGTTCTAAAACATTATAACAATAAGTGTCCATCATGTAATCAAACTCTGTCAACAGCAGAATTTTCTTTAGATGTTGAAGAGAAATGATCTTTTTTGATCCATGTATCAATGACAATAACCCTTATTAGCTAATTTTTTTTTACTAATTTAATGGGGAAGCAGGACATAGATTTTGAAGAAGAATTAGATGTTGATGTTGATGTTGGCGTTGGCGTTGATGATGACGACGATCTAGATCTAGAAATTGACGATAATTCTGGAGGAGATGGTCGTCTACAATCCACATCGAAACGTGTTAGAATGATCTTTTCTGTTATGGCTAGCCCAAACAGAATAGATATTTTGAGAATCTTAAACTCCAAAGGTCCTTTGACTTACTCTGAACTAAAATCATTAGCTGGATTCAAGTCTAAAAAAGAAAGTGGTAAATTTGCATATCATCTAAGAAAACTTCTTAGACAATCTCTTGTTGCATTAAATAAATCAGAGAGACGTTATACAATAACAAATCTTGGAAAATTAGTTCTTAGCCTTGCACGACAAATAGAAGAACGTTCTATTATCGAAAGTGGAAAAATGTATGTTAGAACATCTCATGATTCTATCGAGGAATTTAACTCTGATAAAATCATACAATCTCTAGTGAGAGAAGGAAGTCTTCCTCTTGAACTATCACAAAAAATTACTGAAGAAGTAGAAAATAGAATATACAAATTTCAAACAACATATCTTACCGGTTCATTAATTCGTGAGATGGTAAATAATGTTCTATTAGAACATGGTCATGAAGAATATCGAAATAAACTTGCAAGGCTTGGAATGCCTGTATTTGATGTTCAAGAAATGTTCACAAATGTTGAAAATATCAGAAATGGTGTAGAAGATATATTATTTACTAGTGGAAAAAATACTCTAGCTGAATATCTTCTCACAAATACATTGCCAAAAGATATAGCCGATTCACATCTATCTGGCGAATTACACATATCTAATCTCGGCTTATGGTCATTAATTCCTGACACTGTTTTCATAAATCTAAAAGAACTAATTGAAAATGGAATTGAATTAAAAGGTAAATGTCCTAATGTAACAAGAATTCCTACGCCAAAAACACTAAATGATCTAGAAAAATTATTGCCGATGATTTTCACTCTATTATCAAAAGAATCATCACAAGAAATAGTAATTGATGATTTAGCTTCAACATTAGCAAAATTTTCTAAAACACAATCTGATATTGAAAACATGCTTCTGAATGTGTTTACAATGTCATCAACATCAACAAGTCTTGATAAATCATCTTCTATCATATCTTTTAGAATTTCACTTTCAACAGATAAAAAATTAGTCAATACAATTTTTTCTTCATACAATAATTACCTTAAAGCCACTCCTAAACCAAAAATTGGTTTCGTTGTTGATTATGAGAAAGGTAAAGTTACTGATCATTCTGAAATATTTGCACAAACTGTATCTCTCGGTGGAAATATCACTTTTTCTAAAGGTGCTTGTTCCACTAATGCAATTAGAAATATCAATAAAACTTCAGAACCTTCACTTAAGTTAGGCTCATTAAACATTAATCTACCACGTCTTGCACTTGAATCAAGTAAAGATGAAACATATTTCCGTGCTAGACTTGTATTACTAATGAAACCAGCAATCGCAGCAATGGCTACACGTAAAAAAAATGTATCTGATTTAATTAGACGTGGAATAAATCCAATACTTGCAGAAAAAACACAATTCATGGAAAAAAATAATGCTTCTTTAGTTCTTAATCTAGTTGGATTAAAAGAAGCAATATACAAAATTCTTGGTCATAAAGATGATAAAGAGGGAAAAGAAATTTTGAACAAAGTATTAGAGACTGCAGTTGATATATCACATAAAAAAGGACAAGAAATGGGAGTTGATGTTTCTATTGCAATGGTTGACGATAATGAATTATCGAGATTTGTAACACTTGATAGTGAAAAATATGGCAAAAATTCAATCTTGGATATATTGGAAAGCGATCATTATTCCCAAGGTTTGGAATTAAATTCAACAGAATTAGATAAATTAACTTCTAAAAATGAAATGATCACGGAACTTAACAAGATCTCAAATATCTTAAATGGTGGTCTGCTTGTAAAATTACCTTTTAATGAAAAAACAAAAGAAATAGTAATCAAAAAGGCATTAGAGAAAGCTTCCATACTAATATCGTCATTTAAACCAATTTTATCTAGTAAATAATTAACTTTGTAGAAATCTCAGGCATAAAAATTAATTCTAATATGATATTTTTTTAAATTTATTATATTCAACTTCGAAATTCGTCTCGATCATATTGTATACTCTGTTTAAAATTTTTGAATTAACTCTTTCAACTTTTTTATGGTACAAATAGCTAAAACGAAACTTTTCGTACCGTTGTGAATTTAATTTACCTATTGTTAGAAAAATAGTTGCCAAAGAGTTTTTTAGCTCATCTGTTTAAGATGTTCTTGGGGATTATAATTGGTTGAAAATTCACAGATAGAGTCATCTTTCGCAGAAATTCGAAAGAGAAATGGAGACACAACAAAGTTTGATCAGGATAAAATTACAAATGCGATCTATAAAGCACTACTTGCAACAAGTGAAGGCGATCGTGATCTTGCACAAAACTTGACCAATGGTGTTCTAAACAAACTATCATCTCAAGGATTTGGCACTGAAAACCCACCTAGTGTAGAGGATATTCAAGATATGGTGGAATCAACTTTGATAGAACAAGGACATAGTGAAATCGCAAAATCATACATCTTGTACAGACATGAAAGACGAAAGATTCGTGATGAGAAGATGAAGGTCCTTAATACTAAAGTTTTGGATCCTGTCTCAAAAGAATTTGATCTTAATTGTCTTAGAGTATTAGCATCTAGATATCTATTCAGAAATAAGAAAAATGAAATTACTGAAACCCCAACTCAATTATTTGAACGTGTAGCTGTATTAATTGGAATTGGTGATCTTTTACATGATTCATCAATATTCAACCCAACAGGAAATACACCACAAAATATTGAAGAAGCAAAAGAATATCTCACAAAATTAGATCAATTCGATTATAAATTTAAAATTGAAGAATATTATCTTAACCAATATCATTTTAGAGGTTTGGTAAATGGATATATCGATATTGCACAAAAAGGTCAAGCAAAGATTAGCTTTAAAGATCTATTAACAAAACTTGCAGCAAAACAATTTACTGATTATGGTGCACGAATTACAGAATACTTTGATTTAATGGTCAATCAAGTCTTCTTACCAAACTCGCCTACTATGATGAATGCTGGTGGACGTCTTGGACAATTATCTGCATGTTTTGTATTGGGAATGCCTGACGACATGGCTAAAATTATGAAGACAACTTCTGATGCAGCATTAATTTTCAAATCAGGTGGTGGTGTCGGAATAAATTATTCAGAATTAAGAGAAGAAGGTGATATTGTTGCATCAACATCTGGTGTTGCTTCTGGTCCTGTATCTTTCATGAATATCATCAATACTGTAACTGATGTCATTAAACAAGGAGGAAAGAGAAGAGGCGCAAACATGGGAATTATGGATGTATCTCATCCAGATATTGAGAAGTTCATTACTAACAAAACAGAACCTGGTGTTTTAGAGAACTTTAATGTTAGTGTCGGTATTTGGGGTGACTTTTGGAACGCACTTGTAGATAGTGACGATGGTGCATATACACTTCGAAGTACTAGAGATGGTAGTCCCGTACGTGAAATCAACGCACATCATCTAATTGATCTTATTGCAACATCAGCATGGAAAAGTGCAGAACCTGGCTTAATCTTCTTTGATCTAATTAACAAATACAATGTATTTGCAAAAGCACGCGGTGGACCACTTCGTGCAACAAATCCATGTGGCGAACAAAGTTTGTATCCTTACGAATCTTGTAATTTAGGATCTATTAATTTAGCAAATCTTACAAAAAGAACTGCTTCTGGTCAATACGAATTTGATTGGCAAAAATATGAAGAAATTGTTAGAAAGACAACTCGTTTCCTAGACAATGTAATCGATGTAAATCATTATCCAGTTCCAGAGATCAATGTTGCATCAAAAGAATCAAGAAGAATCGGTCTTGGTGTAATGGGTGTTGCAGATTTATTATACAAATTAAGAATTCCATACAATTCAAAGGAAGGTTACGAGTTTATGGGTAAATTATCTGAAGCATTATCATATTATTCAATGGAAGAAAGTGTTGCTTTAGCACAATCTCGTGGTGCATTCCCACTTTGTTCAAAGACTGAATATCCTGAAGGTAAAATTCCAATTGCAGGATATTATGAAAAACCAAAACAAAAGCATTATTATGATTGGGATGCTTTAATTACAAAAATTCAGAAACATGGAGTTAGACATGTTCTTACAACAACTGTTGCACCAACTGGAACCTTATCTATGTTAGCAGATTGTTCAAATGGAATGGAACCAACATTTGCTCTCGTATTTGAAAAACGTGTTACTGTTGGAAGATTCTTTTACACAAATAAAATATTTGAAGAAATTCTAAAAGAAAATGGTATTTACAGTGAAGAATTATTAGCCAAAGTTGCTGATAATTATGGTTCAGTTAAAGGAATTGATGAAATTCCCGAATGGATTCAAAACATCTTTGTTACAGCCATGGATATTCATTGGACTGATCATTTGATGGCTCAAGCAGTATGGCAAGACTGGATTGGAAATGCAATTGCAAAGACAATCAATATGCCAAATGATGTGTCTGCAGAAGATGTTAAGGCAGCATATCTATTAGCACATGAATTAGGTCTTAAAGGAATTACAGTTTATCGTGATGGTTCAAGACATAAACAAGTTCTACACATGACCGGTGAAAACTCTCAAAAAACTTTTGAAGTTACAGCAACTGATTATCTACATGACTACATTACAAATAATGTCAAAAACCCATATATCTTAAAACAAATTAATGAAGCACTCAAAGTAATAACTCCACAAGAACTTCCTCATGAAAACCGTGTTGTAGCAGAACCTGATGTTGAAGAAAAATTGTGCCCAACTTGTAAAAATACTCTTGTTTTAACTGAAGGATGCCACATTTGTATTGAATGTGGTTACAGTGGATGTACCTCTGGATAATAAAATAACAACATTTTAGAATAGAAGTAAACTTCAAAACATATTGAATAGTAAAATTATTGGAATAATAATATTAGCTGTTGTAATATGTGGTTCATCGGCTTATTTTCTAACAAAAAATGATTTAGTTGATACTAATTTTGAATCTTCATATCAAAATGAAAAAATTGGTCTAGTAATTAATACAATACATCCTCCAAAAAATGTAGATGATTTAGAAAAAGCATACAAAATTGCATCCACATCTGGAGCTGGAAGAACAAATTTGTATATACACTGGGATAACCTTGAACCAGAAAAAGGAAATTTTGATTGGCGTGTTACTGATATTATGATGAAATTAAATGAAAAATATAATTTCAAAACAACTCTTTTCTTTTCAGTAATTAATGCTGATAGATTAGGTCCATTTCCATTATGGATGGGAAATCAAGCATTAGGGCAAACATTAGAGGATGAAACAATTCGTGTATTAGATTCAATTCTTTCTAGATATGATAACATAGATTATGTGATATTTGCAGGAGATATTGACTATCATTTTCAAAGAGCAAGCGGTTCGATACCAACATATGTTGAATTTTTTGATGATGTTTCTTCTGCAACTAAATCAAAACATCCTGATGTAAAAATAGGAAATAGCATGTCACTTGAAAACATAATAAATAAAGGAATGGAACCTGGTGGTTCATTTGAACTAACGCCACAATTAGAAATGGGTGATTTTGTTGCTTTTTCCTATAAACCTACAAATATTGTTGGTGATATCTCAAGAACCTCTGATAATACGCCCACAGGAAAAGATTCTATTTGGCCTGCCATTGACGATTTTCAACAAGCAGTGAATATGTTCCCAAATAAAAAAATTGCATTTTTTGAAATTAGTTGGAGTACATCTGATTTTGTTAATGGAACTTATGAAGATCAAGAAAAATTTATCAAATCTAGTCTAAACTTTTTTGAAGATAATGAATCCAAAATAGAATTCCTCACAATATCAAGATTATTTGATAAACCAAAAGGAACTTGTATCTCTCAAGATATAGAAAATATTGAAGGTTCTAGTTTTGTTAGTAATTCATTTCGACTTGAACGAGCTGATGAGTATGTATGCAATTCTGGATTAATTGATAAAAATCAAAATGTAAAACCTGCATGGAACCAATTAAAAGCAAATATACCATAATAATTTCAATGCTCACTATAATTTTAGTAGAATCATCTCTTGAATTAATACCTCCAAAGATGTATAATCATCCATCTGTATTATCATATTCAAAAAAATTTAAAAAATCTGTATCTAGTACACTACTCGATAATTCTTGGCATTTTGGTGCCATGAAAGGACTTGAAAATGAAATTAAACGTGGAAGACCAGATATCATCCATCTCACATTATTATCGATTTGCACTTCTCCTGCTTTTTATCAAAAGAAAATCGAAGTATATGTTCATACTATAAATGATGAAATTATTTCAATCAATAACAAAACTCACTTACCAAAATCATATCATAGATTTCAAGGTTTAATCGAAAAATTATTTCTTACAAAAAAGATTGAATCTGAAGATGAAATTTTAATGAAGCTAGAAAAATTATCAATATCTCAATTGATATCCAAAATTAAACCTACACAAATTATTGGACTTACCACTCAAGGCAAAAAAACCACGTTTGAAAAACTAATTAAAGAATCTAAAGAAAATTTTTGTATATTAATAGGTGGATTCCAAAAAGGTCATTTTAGTAAAAAAACTGAAAAAGTCATAGAAGAATCATTTTCTATATATCATTCTTCTTTAGAAGCCCATCTTGTTGCAGCTAGATTAGTCTATGAATACGAAAAAACCATTTTTATTTAGGTAATTTTTTTTTAATCCTTATGCAGTCATAGTATAGCCTGGTTAGTATTCGGGGTTTCCAACCCTGTGACGCGGGTTCGAATCCCGCTGACTGCATCTATTCATTTATTTTTAAACAATACAACTAACTTGTATTATGAAAATTTCTAAAAAATATATTGCTACACAACGTATGCAAATCCTATTTTATAATGCATTATCTAATGCAAAAAATAATCCTGAATTAGCTGAAAAACAAGCTGAAATTGCCAAAAAAATAAGTATGAAATTTAAAATTAAAATGCCATTTGAAGTTAGTTCAAGTTTTTGTAAAAATTGCAAAAAATTCATTGCTCCTGGGATTAGATCAAAAATACGTCTTAACTCAAAACCAAAATCTATAAGAATTACATGTTTATACTGCAATCACACATATCGTAAGATAATTTCTCAATGATTTATAAGACGATTATCAAAATTTTTTGCATTGGCTAAAGTTTACGATGTACCAGCACAGGAATTTATCTTAAGATTAACTGAGATATTAAAAAACGAAGAAATTCCTGCACCTGTTTGGTCATCCTTTGTCAAAACTGGATCACATGCTGACAAACCTCCGCAACAACCTGATTGGTGGTACACTCGATGTGCATCGATAATGAGAAAAATCTATCTTCATGGTCCTCTCACCGTAAATGATCTTAGAACGATTTATGGTGATGGCAAACGCAAAATGTACTATGGTGCACGTCATCATCGAGATGCTAGTGGTGCTATAATTAGAAATGCAATTCATGGATTAGAAAAATTGGGTTATCTTGAACAAGTTGAAAAAAAAGGTAGAGTTGCTAGTCGTCAAGGAATGCAAAAACTAGATAAACTTGCAACTGAAATTTTAGGCGAATTAATTCAAACAACTCCAAAACTAAAAATTTATTCTTAGTGTTTGATATGAGTGAACCTACATCTGATGAACATACTCACTCAAACGAAGATCAAATTAACGCACAAAAAGATCTGTTGTTAAAACAAATTCTTAGTTCCGAAGCTAGATTGAGATTAAATAATGTAAAAATGGTAAAACCCGAACTGGCAAACATGGTTGAAAATTATCTTTTAGGCATTGCCAGTCAAGGAAAAGCTCATAGTCAAATCACAGACGATCAGTTAAAGCAAATTTTATTATCTGCTCAACAGCCAAAAAAAGATTTTAAAATCAATAGAATCTGATCTCAAAAAAATATAATTAGGGGTAAATTGGGTCGAAATTATGAAAGCAGTTGTATACCGTGAATATGCACCTGATGACGATTATGCAAAAATTCTAAAAGTTGAAGATATTGATTCACCAAAACCAAAACCGGATGAGGTAGTTTTTACAAATAAAGCATCTGCTCTAAACTATAATGATATTTGGGGAATGAGAGGTGTTCCAATTCCTGTTCCTGTTCCACACGTTTCAGGTTCTGATGTTGCGGGAGATGTTATTGCAGTTGGTGAAGATGTACAAGGTTTCAAAGTTGGCGATAGAGTTGTTTCTCATTCTAACTTAGCATGCAGAGTTTGTAGTGCTTGCACAAGTGGAAAAGAATTTGATTGTACCCGAAGACAAGTTTGGGGTTTCCAAACTGGTCCGCTATGGGGTGCATATAGTGAAGAAGTTCATCTACCGGAAGTTAATGTTTCAAAAATTCCAGAAGGAGTATCATATGAAGATGCAGCAGCAGCATCCATGACACTTTTGACATCTTGGCACATGTTAGTTGGTAGAGGTAAAATTACTCCAGGCCAAACTGTACTTATCATGGGTGGTGGTTCTGGTGTAGGTTCATTTGGTATTCAAATTGCAAAATTATACAACTGTAACGTTATTGCAACTGCTAGTCCTGATAAATTAGAAAAATGTAAAGAATTAGGTGCTGATTATGCAGTAGATCACAGAAAAGATGACTGGCACAAAGAAGTTCGTGGCATAACTAAAGAAATTGCAAAAAAG
>Ga0315327_10001521_pt1 | contig 12069 bp, 9 predicted proteins | sample M110032315metaG_FD_203460 | JGI IMG/M metagenome (GOLD analysis project Ga0315327, IMG submission 203460) | Ammonia-oxidizing marine archaeal communities from Monterey Bay, California, United States - M1 100m 32315 | ecosystem: Environmental > Aquatic > Marine > Coastal | place: USA: California... | reverse complement strand
TTTGCGCATATAATCCGTTACAAAGTCAAATTCGGAAGGAATCACTACCTATATTCATCGCAAAACCAGAAGTTCGCGCCGTAATTAAAAAAGGAATTGGTTTTTTGTTAATCTATCCGGATTGCAACCCTCTAGGCGTTATCGCAACTTAAACTTTGTCGAATATAACAATTATGCCATTTGCCACTTCCCGAGAAATCAGTTGGATCTGCGTTGATTTATAAGTAATAAGATGCATGTGAATTTATCCATCGACCCGCCGCAGTCACCCTTTTTCAGTGATGCTTAAGAATAGACTCCCTTTTCCAACCACTCATTAACCGATAAATTGATAATCAACATCCGCGGCCTTCACTTTTTACCCGAGCAAATGCGTGGGGCAATAAGGCATCGCGTGTTACGTTGAAATATTTAAAAACACAGCTTACCGACTCATCTATCACACCATCTCCTATACCCTGAACCGAGGACACCCAATCCAATGGGAATCTTTAAACGATTCAAAAAGTCCAACACGACATCACCGAGTGAAAACGGGAACAATGCGGAGCAGGTACCACCTGCAGGTGACATTGAAAATGAAGGGGATGAATCTATTCCCTCTGCCGAAGTCTCCACTGAGCAACCAGATGACGATCGAGGCAACCTGTGGCAACGCTTACAAAGTGGCCTAAAGAAAACTCGCGATGTGCTCAAAACGGACATCCGTGATTTGTTCAAAACCGACGGCCAACTTGTCGACGATGAATTTCTAACACGGCTCTTTGCAATTCTGGTCAAAACAGACATGGGCGGAGGTCCTGCGGGACAAATCAAATCTCGCATTGAATCACAATTTCAAGGACGTGTCATCGAATTTGAAGATGTCCTGAATATCATCCGTGACGAATTGACCGAACTATTGACTCAACCCACGCAACCTGTCCGTTTCGCTCAATCAGGTCCCTCCATTATTTTAGTCGTGGGCGTCAATGGATCCGGCAAAACAACATCGATCGCAAAATTAGCTCATCACTTTCAAGCGGAAGGTAAAAGCGTTTTACTCGGAGCGGCGGATACATTTCGAGCAGCAGCGGTTCAGCAGCTCACGATCTGGGCTGAACGACTCGGTGTCGACATCGTCAAAGGCGACCAAGGCGGCGATCCTGCTGCTGTAGCACATCGTTCGGTTGCCCAAGCAATAGAAAAAGATGTTGATGTTTGTATTATCGACACCGCTGGTCGTTTGCAAACTCAAACAAACTTAATGAAACAGTTAGAAAAAATATTCCGTGTTATACAGAATCAGATCCCAGCAGCACCTCACGAAGTGTTTCTGGTCCTCGACGCAACCGCTGGGCAAAATGGCATAAGCCAAGCTCGCGGATTCTCCGAAGCTGCGAACTGCACAGGAATCATCCTGTCCAAACTCGACGGCACTGCCAAAGGGGGTGTCATCATTCCCATCCGCCAAGAATTTTCCATTCCCGTGCTGTTCGTCGGTCAGGGCGAACAACCGGAAGATTTGGCTGTCTTTAAAGTCGACGAGTTTGTCGCAGGCCTGTTTGATGAAGCTTGATAAAGCTCTGGAAAGAACGGAGCCACAAACTCAGGATCGACCCTGCAGCACCTTATCTAGCACGCCATTAACAAATGATGGTGAATCTTTTGTGCCAAATCGTTTCGCCAACTCTACCGCTTCGTCAATCACAACTTGGCCTGGCGTGGAGGTTTGCGTCAGTTCAAATGTCGCCAAACGAATTACATTTCGGTCCGTCGGTGCCATACGAACAATTGTCCAGTTTTCTGCACAACCCAATATGACCTCATCTAACGCGTCGCGGTGGCTCTTGACGCCAAGCACCAATTCTAAGGCAAACTCTGACAAACCAGCGGGCTCGGCAGTCAAATGCCTTTGAATATAATCCGTAGGGTCTTCTGTCATCCGTTCCGGATTTAAGTCGCATTCGTATAACAACTGAATTGCAATTTCTCGCGCTAAACGCCGTCCACTCCAAGATTGAGTATTATCATTTTCGATCGCTTCGTCGCTCACATTAATACCTTTAATTAGCTGGTCACCTATTACGTCAATTGAACTGTTTTTAAGTGAAAATTCACTCCTGCAATCCATTGAAAATCATTTGCATTACATTTACCATTTCCACAGCAGCTTCCGCTGTTTCCACGCCTTTGTTACCCACGTTACCGCCAGCACGGTGAATCGCCTGTTCCATCGTTTCACACGTCAATAAACCAAACAATACTGGCAAATCATGCTGCAAGGATAACTGTCCGAGGCTACTGGCAACCTGACGGTTTATATATTGGTCGTGCGTGGTTTCACCTCGGATGACCGCACCTAAGCAAATCACCGCGTCGATTTTCCCACAGCTAGCAAATCGCGCTGCAACAACCGGTAATTCCCACGCTCCGGGCACCCAAGCAACTTGGATATCATCATCGGCAACTCCGGAGGCTTGCAAGGATTCTAACGCCCCGTCGAGCAATCGTTGTGTGATGGAGTCGTTGTATCGAGATACAACAATAGCATATTGGCCATTAGCAATTCCCTGTTTTCCATCAAATGTTGTCGGCATAGTTGTCTCTCTTGATTATGATTTCGTTGATTTGTGCTGTCCGCATTGAAATGCACTACGCTTCTGGATTAACACTCATTAGAAATTCAGCATTGGACTTTGTTTCACTTACCTTTTTAACGAGCATTTCAATGGCATCAACTTCATTCTGATCCGTTAAAACACGTCGAGTCATTGCAATCCGTCTATATTCCTCAGGGTCCAATAAGTTCTCTTCGCGTCGAGTCCCGCTGGCATTAATATCAATTGCTGGGAAAATCCGCCGTTCCACAATGCGACGATCCAATACAATCTCTAAATTACCCGTACCCTTGAATTCCTCATAGATGACTTCATCCATTTTGCTGCCAGTATCAATTAAAGCAGTGGCTAGAATCGTTAAGGAACCGCCCTCCTCGACTTTACGAGCTGAACCAAAAAACTTCTTTGGTCTCTGCAATGCGTTTGCATCGAGTCCGCCAGACAATATTTTGCCACTTGGTTCACACTCGGTATTCCATACTCGAGCCAAACGAGTAATCGAGTCCATGAAAATCACGACGTCCATCCCGCATTCAACCATTCGTTTCGCTTTTTCAATCACCATTTCAGAGACATGAACATGTCGCGCAGGTGATTCGTCAAAAGTCGAACTTATCACTTCGCAATTTGGTCCACGAACTTCGCGTTCCATGTCTGTCACTTCTTCCGGTCGCTCGTCGATCAACAACATGATCACATACGTTTGGGGGTAGTTCTTCAAAACCGCTCTCGCCATCTGTTGCAGCAGAATCGTCTTGCCCGCTCGCGGAGGACTAACAATCAACCCGCGCTGCCCAAAGCCAATTGGAGTCACCATATCGACAATTCGAGTACAAACTTCGCTAGAATCATGCTCCAGCACAATCCGTTGGTGCGGATGCAATGGCGTTAAATCATCAAAATGAACACGAGCAATATTTTCACTCGGGTCAACTCGATTAACCGTTTCGACTCGCAGCAATGCAAAATACCTTTCATTTTCTTTAGGTGGACGAATTTGCCCCGCTACAGAAACACCTGTTCGCAAATTGAAACGACGGATTTGGCTGGGTGAGACATAAATATCGTCCGGACAAGACAAATAATGATAATCTGGACTACGCAAAAACCCAAAACCATCGGGAAGAATTTCGAGAGTCCCTTCGCCATACATGAGCCCGCTGGTTTTGACTAAATTCTTTAAGATGCGAAAGATTAGTTCCTGTCGTTTAACGCCAGAAATATCACCGAGCTCAACCACTGCTGCTACCTCTAACAATTCCGGCATGCTCATTTTTTGCAGTTCAATCAGACGCGTCTGCTCGCTAGGATCCGTGACCAATTGATCGCCAACTTTTTCACCTTTGCCTAACTCGCGACTGATTTGCTCAGCGAGCGACAGCGTATCTGGGCTAGGCCGATTGTTGATAAATTCCCCGTCGCTGTCCTGGAACTGCTGCGATTTACGTGGATCGGCGGATTTCGCAGCACTGGCGTCATGCTCGTGAGCACGCGAATCATCAATATTGGGATTTTGTTTTTCTGACATCTTATTAATTCACTGGTGCGGTAAGCACCGCCCAAATTGCTTGTAATTGTTTTTGTGTGTTATCTCGTGTTCCGGAATTGTCGAGGATTAGATCAGATCGACGTCGTTTTTCCTGCAACTCAAGTTGAGATGCTTGACGTTGAATTATTTCTTCGTCAGACCAACCACGTTCTCGACATCGTTGCCAACGAACAGACTCACTACAATCCACAAAAATTACTTGGTCACAGCACTGATCCCACTCTGCCTCAAACAACAACGCTGCATCAACAACAATCGAGACCGAGTCCTCAGCAGCTTGAAATTTCTCAATAAACTCGTCTAACGCGTGTTGGATTAATGGGTGTGAAATCGATTGCAAGAACCGAAGTTCCGTCACAGCATTCTCATCACATCCAAAAACAATTCCTGCGACTTCTTGCCGATCCACTTCTCCGTTGGATCCAAAAATCTGGTTACCCCACCGTTGACGCAACAATTTCTTGATCTCGCCATCGCATAATACGTCATGCCCCGCTCGATCTGCATCGAACACTTGTGCACCGAAATCTTTCAACAAACCAGCGACATAACTTTTGCCAGACCCAATACCGCCACTGAGGCCTACAACAAGGGTTGGTTTTTGTGAGGACATAGGACTATCTGTGCCATCTTTTAATCGGACACGAAAAACGGGATATCAATATCAGCGCAACTGCGAATAATGCATTGAAAAAGGGAAATTAAATATGCGTATGGAGGGAATACTCGCCGGGAACGCAATCACAGCAGAATGTGTGCTGCGACCATTGAGAGAAAAGAAATAAGTGGGATAGTAATCGAAATAATAACCAATTTGAATACTACTGCCCTCATTATAAACGCACCACTCGCATTAAACTAGTCGCTTTTTATTATCCTTTTGGCCAGTTCGTGGTCTTTATTTGCATTGAGCCCAATTATCACCAACACAAATATCCACCTTCAGCGGCACAGATAGTTCCACCGCAGACATCATCTCCTCACGCACCATAGCCGTCAGACGTTCGACCTCCTCTGCCGCTACCTCAAACACTAACTCATCGTGAATCTGTAGCAACAGTCGAGCTTGAAAATCATCCGTTTTCAGACGTTCAAGTACAGCTATCATGGCCACTTTGATAATATCTGCCGCCGACCCTTGTATCACCGTGTTAATCGCAATCCGTTCCGCAAGATTCCGCTGGCGTTTGTTTTTCAACGTCTCTGGGTCTCGCACATTAGCCACGTTACGATGCCTTCCCAATATCGTACTCACTCGACATTCACGATGGGCTACTCGCAGAGTATCCAACATAAACGCTTCGACTCCAGGGTACTTTCGAAAATAAGAATCGATAAACTCAGCCGCTGCGCTATTCTCAATCCCCAGTGCTTTCGCCAAACCAAAGGCAGTTTGCCCATAAATTACCCCAAAGTTTACCGCCTTTGCTCCCCGCCGCATCTCCGCAGTAACTTCATCAACCGGCACATCATAAACCTCAGAAGCCACATTAGAGTGTATATCTTCGTCATCAATAAATGCTTGTTGCAACGTTTCGTCTTGGGAAAAATGCGCTAACACTCGCAACTCAACTTGCGAATAGTCTGCCGCCAACATCTTCCATCCCTCTTCACTGGGAATGAATGCCGAACGAATTTCACGACCTTCTGGGGTCCGTATCGGAATATTTTGTAAGTTGGGATCCGTCGAACTCAACCGTCCAGTCGCCGCGACATCTTGTTTAAACGCCGAATGCACTTTTCCCGTGAGTGTATTTAACAACTCAGGCAAAGCATCAACATAAGTTCGTTTTAATTTGGTGACTTGCCGGTATTCTAAAATCAGCGGCGGTAAATCGCTGACTCCCATCCGACTCAGTTCGGTCAATACACCAGCGTCGGTGCTGATACCGGTTTTCGTCTTTTTGATGACCGGCAACCCCATGTCCTCAAATAACACCTTGCTCAGCTGTTTAGGCGAGTCGATATTGAATTCTTGCTCAGCCGCTATAAAAATTTCGCTAGTAAGTTCTTCAATCCGCGCGGCAAATCGCACGCTCATCGTTTTCAATAACTCAACGTTGACAGAAATGCCGTTGTATTCCAATTCTGCTAACACTGCGATCAAAGGCATTTCAACTTCTTGAAAAAGCGTTAACAATTCCTTGTCCTCCAACTGCTGCACTAACTTCGCATATAGTCGCAACGGAATATCTGCATCCTCCGCTGCATAATAGGCCACTTGCTCTAACGGGACTTGATCCAGCGTAACCTGTTTCTTTCCGATGCCGGCTAACATCGCATAACTGACTGGTTTATGGTGCAGATAGCGTTCAGACAAAAAATCTAGGCTGTGATTACGCTGCTCTGGCTCCACCAAATAATGGGCAACCATCGTATCAACGAATAATCCAGCCAGTTGGATACCGTGATTACGCAAAACGACCATATCAAATTTTATATTTTGACCCACTTTGCGAATCGTTGGGTCTTCCAATACACCACACATCAATTCGCGTACCGCCTCGCCATCTAACTGCACGTCTCCCTCCATACTGCGGACTGGGACATAATACGCTTTCCCAACTTCCCAGGCGAACGAGTAGCCCACTAGATCCGCACTGCGCGAATCCAATCCCGTCGTTTCCGTGTCGATACTCAGCACATGCTCGCTGGTAATTTCCCGCAATACGTTTTCCAATTGTTCCACGGACGTGATGGTCACGTACTCAACTTCCCAAACCGCGGCGGTTGGTTTAGTTTGAGCGGACAACAAGCGTTCTCGCAGAGTGCGGAATCCAAATTCATCACACAAGGTTGTAACTTGCTCGACATCGACATCGCTGACGACTGCCGAGGACCATGTGAATTCAATAGGAACGTTGCGGTCTAATCGCACTAGCTCTCGACTTAACATCGCGTCCTCGCGACCATTCATTAAATTCTCACGCCGGTTCTTGGCCTTAAGCGTTTGCGCATTATCCAATACGTCTTCTAACGTGCCAAATTCCTGTAACAAAGCGGTGGCCGTCTTGGCGCCAATTTGTTTGACACCTGGAACATTATCAACACTATCACCAACCAGCGACTGGAAATCGACCACTTGATCAGGCCGAACTCCCCACACATCATGCAAATCTCCCGCATCAAAATAACTATCTTTGCGAATGTTATACATCTGTACATTGTCGCTCAACAACTGCCGACAATCCTTATCGCTCGTGACTAGAAAACATTTGTTGCCACGCACATCCGATTGTTCAGCGAGCGTTGCCATGATGTCATCCGCTTCAAAGCCAACTAGTTCTAGACACCTGATCCCCATTGCTGCCAACATACGTTTGATTGGTGGTATCTGATCCCGCAAATCGTCCGGCATCGGATCGCGATTCTCCTTGTACGCCGGATACAACTCGTGTCGAAAAACATCTCCTGGAGCATCGAATACCGCGATGATGTGCGTTGGGGTTTTTCGCTGCAGCAAATCAGCAATGTCACGCACAAATCCATAAATGGCATTTATCGGCTGGCCCGCCGGACCTGTCATTGGCGGCATGCCAAAGAAAACTTGATATATCAATGAAAAACAATCGATGACATAGACAACTTCATCTTCAACGCCAGCACTCGAAGCTGGAATTGGCTCGGATTCTTGTACGTCCCCATCATCGGACTCCCCAGTCGCCGCACAAGTGTCATCCAAATCCGAAAATAATTGTTGTTGTTTTTCTACTCCATCCATGACTTTTCCCGCTTTGCTTTTTTTAATTGCTTGCTGAGGACGAACTACGCCGACACCCAACACTTCTAACATATCTTTTTAAACGTGCTGGCATACGGATTTTTGTCTTTGCGACAAAAACCACTCATTTTGCACTATTTAGCTGATTTCACTAACCATAAAGTACCAAAACCTGCCCTCCGAAGAAGGTAACTATCGTAACGATTAGGTAAAAGATAGGGTCTATTACCCAGAAATGCACACCGATACCGCTATAAAGTCGATACAAAAGAAGCATAATAATTGTTTCGATACTCGTATCAACAATCATTGTTTGGATTTACCCGATTTCATCGGTAATCGATTTCGCTATCCTTTATAGTAGACATTAACAATACACAGAAAACCGGTCGGGCGTTTTAATCAACACCAGACAATTCACAATCTTTTTTTCAAACTTTAAATCTTAGTGGTTCCCGTTTAGAGAACACAGAATAGGTTCACGATGGCTAAGCAAAGAAGACAAAACAACGGCAACGGCGAAAATACAATCCTCATGATCGCATTTATCCTCTCGGTCTTAACCTCTCTGGGGTTATTGGTTACCGTCGGGATCATGTTTCAATCGCTCGAAACCAAGGAATCAGAAAAAATTGCGGCTGACAATGCCATGAAAGCCGCTAAGGAAATTACGATAAGTGCCGAATACGTTAATCTAATCGCCCGTCACGTGATCGATTCCTCAGTCTCTAAAGCTACAATCGACGCATATGCCGAAACACACGGCCCTAAAATTAACGAGAATCAAAAACAAACAGGTGAGGCAATTTTACAGAAATTCAAGACCTTTCAACAATCCTATCCTGGCCTAGATGCCGATACCTCATCGTTGAATTATGAACTAGTCCCTAAACTGTTAATGGGTGAAAACAAAACCTTACTTGGTGACAAGAAACAACTTCAAGCCCGAGTTGCTTCCAAAGAGCTCGAACTCAAACAATTCAGAGAGACGCAGCACAATAATACAACCAAGCAGCTAGCCGATGCGACGAGTGCGTTCGACTCCGCCCAAACGGATCTAGCTGACTTTCGAGTCGTCGGTCAAACAGCGGCTGCAGATTACGCTACTTCCATCAAGAAAAATCAAGATGCGTTAGCTGCCAAAGATCAACAAATCGCTAATAAAGACACCGAAATCCAGACCGCCGCTCAGCGACTGAGTAACCAAGAAGAAAAGAACCTTGTTGCCCAACTCAAAGCACGTCCCAAAAGCGAACGATTTGAAATACCCGATGGAAAAATCACATCCGTCAACGAGGCTTCCGGAGTCGTCTGGATTAATATTGGCAGTAGAGATCGACTCAAGCCCTTAACCAACTTCAGCGTCTACCCCGCCACACAACTAGGAGTGATGCGAGGCCCCGGAGATATCAAAGCTAAAATTGAAGTCATTAAAATCGTCGACGGACAATTCGCACAATGTCGCATCATCGAAGACAGTATTAATGATCCTATTTTGATCGGCGATCAAATCTACTCGCCTCTGTGGCAGCGCGGGATTCAAGTTCACTTTGCGTTAATCGGTTTCTTTGATATCGATGGTGACGGCAAGAGCGATCGCGATAAAGTCAAAAACATAATTCGTGCTGCAGGTGGAATCATCGATGCTGAATTGTCTATCGAAAACACAGCAGATCCAGAAAAAACAAACCTGGTTCGCACGGGTAACATTACCGTCGATACTCAATATCTGGTTCGTGGTTCAGTGGATGCGATCATCAACATCGACCGCACAACCTATAACCGCTTTGAGGAAAAAGCAAAGGATTACAATGTTGAATCCATCACTGTTAATTCACTATTGAATTACGCTGGATACAAAAACACACGCGATGCGGTGGGACTAAGTCGAGGATTTGATAACAACGACCCTAAAGCACTTGTTAAACCTGTTTTGCAAGGGGAAGACAAGAGAAATCAATTGCGTAAGCCACCAACGCGCGGCACTGACGGTGCTTTCTAGAGCACCTGTAACAGGTGTAGTTGGTTCGTAACAGCGGTACATTAATCTTGCGCAAGCTGCTGCATTTTCAACGGCGTACCGTTATAATCTCCTTTAACTATTCGTTACCCGTTCCACTACGATGGGAATCGATTGCTGTAGTCAATTTCGGAGAGTTATTTAATGTCGATACCTATGAATTCACAACAAGTTCTTGATCGCGAGTACTTGGAGATCCGTGGAAAGATTCTCGAAGTCGCTGCGTCGCTTGACCGCCTAGAACGCGCCGCTGGCGATGTAGCCCAAGACCCGCGGATGGCGTTGATGCACCAAGGGCTACAGATCGCCCTTCAATCCAACGACGCTCAAGGTGATTCACGGGCTAAACAAATTCAACTGCTGTTCTCACGCGAGTATGCTGACTCTTGGCGACAAGAGTTTGAATTATAGGCCATGGATTTTAATTCGTCTGTTGTAATACATTCTCTGTTAATCACAAAATAGAAAAGACATCGCTATGGATTACTTCGATCCCCACATACATATGGTTTCACGGACCACCGACGATTACGAAACGCTTGCAAAAATGGGATGCGTTGGAATGAGTGAGCCAGCGTTCTGGGCTGGCTTTGATCGTGGCAGCGTAGATAGCTTTCGCGATTATTTTCATCAACTAACGGATTTTGAACCGCAACGAGCGGCTCAATACGGAATCCAACACTTCACTTGGCTATGCATCAATGCCAAGGAAGCCGAAAATGTTGAACTCTCTCGTGAAGTGATCGCGATGATCCCCGAGTTCCTCGACCGCCCCAATGTATTGGGCATCGGCGAAATTGGCTTGAACAAGAACACCAAGAATGAATCCACTATTTTCCTTGAGCATATGGAATTGGCGATTCAGTACAACCAACAGATACTCATTCATACACCACACCTTGAAGACAAGTACCAAGGTACTCGGATGATCCTCGACATGCTCACTTCCGATTCACGCATTGACCCGACGCGAGTCTTGGTTGACCATGTAGAGGAACATACGGCTGCTGAAGTACTCGATCGCGGGTTTTGGGCAGGCATGACACTCTATCCCATCACAAAATGTACTCCACAACGAGCAGTCGATATCATTGAAATCTGTGGCGGTGAACGACTTTTGGTCAACTCGGCTGGCGACTGGGGACCTTCCAAACCAACCGCTGTTCCGGACCTCATCTTAGAAATGCGACGCCGAGATCATTCCGAAGAATTGATTCGCAAAGTTGTCTATGACAACCCTATTGAGTTTTTCAGTCAAAGCAAAAATTTCAATTTCCAACCGCGAGATTAGCGGGGCACGCTAATCTTCTCGGCAAACTTCGGCGATCAACATTTCAGCGAGATCCAGGTCCGACCAACTTCGACCCTGTAAAAGATCCGGATTGTTAGAAACAATAACGCTCTGTTGATCCTGGTCCGCTGAAGGAACTCCGTGCGACCCACAAATCAATGTGGCATCCAGCGGTGTGCTGCGAGTTGCCCTATCAAAATACAATTCGACGGGGTCATAACCCGGTTTGCGATGGATATCAACGGTCCGTGCAAATGCGGGGCAAGCGTCATCTTGCAACCACCAGTAATAAGCTTGCCAACTATTGGAAGTTGAAATCAACATTAACTCACCACTGCGCTCATGCGCCAATCCTCGTTCCGCTTGCTTCTCGACTGTCAATACTTCAGCAATCCCATCAACGGACTTAAATAATTGCTGAACACGCTGAATCACCGCAGGATCCGCATCCTTTATAAAGACATGCGAGAACTGGTGGTCAACTAGTGCCCACGCTGAGCTATTTAAATCCAGATGTTCACCATCATCTTCAACTCGGACTTGTAACAATCCGGCATCACGCAGGACCTGATTTGGATACGTTACGTGGTTAACCTCGCTAATCACATACTCGCTAGCAAAAACCCAGGTAACATCCACCGGATTCAACGCCGCATGCACACCATCAGCTAAAACTTGAATCACGGCGTCCAGTTCCTCGACCGCTGCCAAAGCCTCAGTACTATTGGGTCCTTGTTTTTGAGCCGCGTAATCGAGGTGCGGTAAATACAAAAACGAAAAACGGGGTTGGTTCTTACTTATCGCTTGCACCGCGCTGCGAATAATCCACTCTGTCGACTGAATGTTTGACAGCGGGCCCCAGAAGTGCTTCAACGGAAAATGCCCCAG
>Ga0315327_10001520_pt1 | contig 12075 bp, 8 predicted proteins | sample M110032315metaG_FD_203460 | JGI IMG/M metagenome (GOLD analysis project Ga0315327, IMG submission 203460) | Ammonia-oxidizing marine archaeal communities from Monterey Bay, California, United States - M1 100m 32315 | ecosystem: Environmental > Aquatic > Marine > Coastal | place: USA: California... | reverse complement strand
CACGAATCATTGAACCACACGTTGACTACATTTCACTCCACATGGGTTCTTATTGGCGTTTCCATAAATTGCTTTCACCTATGGATGATCCACTTGGTCATGAAATGCCAGCAAACGAAACGATTATTAAAGAAATCACAAAACCAACCATCGTCGTTGGAAGGATCATGACACTTGATCACGCGGAGACAATCGTAGAGTCTGGGCAGGCAGATATGGTCTCAATGGTCAGAGCCCTGATTGCAGACCCAGGTTTAGTAAATAAAGCTAAACAAGGAAATTCAGATCTTATACGACCCTGCATCGGATCAAATTTTGGATGCGTTGGACAAATCATGTCCACTGGGAAACTTGGATGTGTCGTAAATGTCGCAGCTGCGAAAGAAACAGAAATCACTTTTGAACCAGAAGGAAAATCCCAAGCATCAGAAAAAATTCTTATCGTCGGAGGGGGTCCGGCAGGTTTGGAAGCAGCGAGAACAGCTGCGATTCGAGGTCATGAGGTTTACCTGCATGAAGCTACCAAACAACTAGGCGGTCAAGTAGCGATTGCTGCTTCAGCCCCACATAGATCTGACTTGGGTGCAATAACATCGTGGCTGGCTTCAGAGTTAGTAAGGCTTAACGTAGACATCACACTCAATTCTCTTGTAGATCCAGAAATAATCGCTGAAGTCAATCCAGACCGAATTATCATAGCTACCGGATCAACACCCCGCCGGGACGGGTTTCAGCTAGCCACTCCCATTGCGCCCCTAACCGGTCATAACCTCGATCATGTCTACACAAGTTGGGACGTTTTTGGTTACGGAGGAAGAGCTAATGTGAAGAGCCCCGCCATCGTGTTTGATGACACCGGCACTTTTGAAGCGATCTCAGTCGCCGACAAACTACTAGATCAGGGGGTGAAGGTGACTATGGTCAGCAGATATGACAGCCTTGGGGCTTCGCTTCCATACCCTCCAGCGACCGTAGATGCTGCCAAGGAACGATTAATGTCTCAAGACTTTGATTTTATCGGAGGTCATTACCTCCAAGCGATAACGGAAGACGAAGTGCTCATCGGTGTTCCTTTTACAGAACGCATCCGAATATTAGAAGCAAAAATGGTTGTAGTAGTGACGTACAACAATCCAAATCGGGAACTAGCAGAATATATTCTTAAAGAAAATCCAGAGATGAACGACAAGGTACACCTTGTTGGTGATGTCTCGGGAACGAATGGAGTTCAGGCTGCTATCCATCAAGCAGCGAACTTAACTCGAGCAATCTAATATCGGCATGTTGAAAGAAAATCAGAAACCCTCATTCAGTTTCGCTGACCTTGAATTCCAAAGATCACCTGCTGAAAAAATGGCCGAAATGCGAGACAAATGCCCAGTTCACCATACGACAGACCCCAGTGCGCATTACACGCTGACCAGAGAATCGGATGTTGTAAAGGCCCTACGAGATGAAACTATCTGGTCGTCACAATACGGCCCAGGCTTAGCCTTTTCTAAACCCGGAACAGGTGTTCTCGTATCTAGTGACCCACCTGTACATACGAAAGAACGTTTAGCAATTTCGCGAATTTTCCGGCCTTCGATTATTAACCAAATGGAAAAAGACATACAAAATCTCGTACACGAAATAATTGACTCCATAGAAAAAAAAGGAAATGGGGACCTGATTGATGATTTCGCAGCTCCAATTCCATTAACCGTGATGTGTTGGATGCTCGGAACTCCCACTGAAGATATAAACAGTTTCCGAAAGTGGGTTCTACTCATGGCTGAAGCAGTTGCCTTTGCAGGGGGAAGAGAAGCATCCGATGAAGTCAAAGATGCTTATAGAAACTTCTATACATATTTTGGCTCGCATATTGAACAGAGGAGCCAGGCTATCAATACTGGTATAGACCACCCCGATGATCTCCTCACTAGATTACTTACTGTAGAGAACAACGGGGAAAAATTAACTGTGCAAAACGTGCTTGGTTTCTGCCAATTTCTCCTAGTTGCAGGGTCAGAAACCACAACGTTAATGATTGGAAACCTCCTACACCGGTTAATGGATGACCCAGACCAGTTAAAAATGCTTCAAAACAATCGTTCCCTTATCCCTAACGCGATTGAAGAAAGCCTGCGATACGATGCACCAGTCCACGGCCTGTTTAGAACAAATACTTCTGCCGTTACCTTACGTGGTGTTGAAATTCCTGCCGATTCAAAAGTGTGTATGATGTTTGGCTCAGCAAACAGAGACCCCTTAGCTTGGGATAGGCCACACGATTTTGATATCACCAGAGATCTGGCTGACCTCCGAAATCATACTTCTTTTGGAGTTGGAGCCCATTACTGCCTCGGAGCGCCACTTTCTCGCCTGGAAGGTTCCATAGCATTATCAGCGATCCTTGACAGACTCCCACGAATACGGAGCAATGGAAGTCCAACACTCACGAAAGCAGGGGTTCTGAAAGGATTCTCTCAATTACCCGTTCGGTGGGATTAAACCTCTAAAGAGATTCGGCAGCGTTAGAAATTGCTACAAAAAGTTGATCGTATTCCTCGAAACAATCAAGATCAGATCTTTCAACACGAACATTCTCCGGTGCCCGAAACAGAAAACCAGCATCGGCTTTATCGATCATTGAAAGGTCATTATAGGAATCTCCGGCGGCGATCACCTTGTAATTCAATTCTTGAAAAGAACGAACAGAATGAAACTTTTGCTCAGGTGTGCGATGCGAAAAGCTGGTAACAACACCAGCGGCATCAACATTTAACCTGTGGCACAGTATCAAGGGATTACCCAATTGCTGCATAAGAGGCCCAATAAATTCTTCAAAAGTGTCAGAGAGAAGCACAACAGGGAATTCTGCTCGGAGCTTATCGAGAAACCCTAACGCCCCTTCTAAAGGGGCCAAAGAGGCGATTACCTGCTGGATATCATCAATGCGTATTTCATGTTCGTGAAGAAGAGATATGCGTCCTTCCATCAAGAGCTGATAATCCGGCTCATCCTTTGTAGTCCGTTTAAGTTCTTCAACGCCAAAATGGTCCGCTAGCGCTATCCATATTTCAGGGGTCAGTACTCCCTCTACATCAAGGGTAACCAAACATTGGGGTGGGGGATTAGCATCCATAGTTAGAAACACGATAGCTCTTCAAGGAAGCGAACATGCACCCATTAATGCATTTAGAATCAAATTATGCAACAAGTTAACTCAAATCAGGCCGAATCAATCCTCGGAATTTCTTGGGAAGACGAAGTTCCTTTCGGACGAATACTGAACCTCACAACAGATACTATTCAGAAAATTAACTTAACAAATTACCAACTCCGCTATCGAATAAATGCGTCAGCTGAAAGAATTTGCCTTGGGTACAGACCAGGCATCGGCAATCAAGAAGAACATTCAACATGTACAAAAATCCTAGAGAAAGGAAGGAAGTGCGACTCGTGTACACGGAAGGATCAAATTTTCGCTGCAGGACTTCATCACGCACATACCAGAGATCGAGGATCTTTATCTGCAGAAATTATCAGTCACCTTGAACGGCCAAATTACTTATACATAGCGATATTCGGTGATGGGTCAATCAAGGTGGGTACTAGTACAGCAAGACGAATCGGGACACGGTTACTTGAACAAGGGGCATTTTTTGCCTCAATTATTTGCGAGACGTCAGATGGGTTCATAGTACGAACCCTTGAAGACATGATCACAAGCGATATCGGGTTAGTTCAAGCGATTTCAACAAAAAGAAAAATGAAAGGGGTTCTTCATCCAGTTTCTCATAACAAACTGCGAGAAACTTTAAATAACGCACGTGATAAAGTCAGCGACTTCCTCGGGAATTTGCCCTTAAAAGGGTATTCCATGATTTTGGACAATTGGGATAACCCTGCTGTTGAAACCACATGTTGGAAGAAGGTGCTGAAGTATCCAAAAAATTTGAGTAGCGGAACTCATGATCTGACGATAGTCAGTATTTGCGGCCGGATAGGAGCGGTCCAACGAGAAGCTGAAACCGAATTTTACGCCACTGATCTAGATGAGATCTTTGGATTAATTATTGAGCCGGGGCATTTCCCACCAGAAGACTTCACTATCCAAGGTGAACTTTTCTAATAAGAAACTAAAACTTGTTTCCGTTAATTTCATCTTCTGGCCGCAATAGGTTGAAAGGATCGGTTTCGTCCACTGCATTTATGGGGTCAGGTTCTTCCGTTGCTCCTTCAGGTGCTGGTTGATCAAGTCCGCCAGCAGCAGCCAAGGCATAAGCTAAACCAGCAGATCGGTCGTAGATCCCGTTCAGGAATTCAAGAGATGGTATTTCCTGACCTGGAATAGGTGGCTTTCCTAAAGAAGCTAGAACTGATTGCGTAACTTTGGGGACCGGAAGTCCGTAGATAGGAGTGGGTAAATTTTCCTCATTACCCCAAAATTTTCTCGGATCTGCTCTGTTCCTGCTGCGACGCCGTTTCTTTTTGTTTTGTCCTGATGGAGACCTTTCATGATTCCGACTACTTGAACGTTTATTCATTCTCGCTCTCTCCATTTCCGTTCTCTATTTCGAAATTCAGCATCGCCTCAGTGTCAATTCCGAGAGCTTCTTGGAGTTGAGTAGCATCAAGATCTCCGATAGAACTTGACTTCGGTAGGACAAGATTAGCTATCTGTCGTTTTCCAGCTACAACTTCTTCGACTCGTTCATCAACAGTTCCTGGGCAGATAAGCCTATGGGCGATTACAGTATTTTTTTGCCCAATCCGCCATACTCGATCACGTGCTTGATCTTCTACAGCAGGGTTCCACCAGCGGTCGTATAGAACAACATGATTAGCAGCGGTTAGATTGAGCCCAGTTCCGCCTGCTTTCAAAGAAAGAACCATTGCCCCTTTCCCTTTCCCAGCTTGGAAAGACTCTACCATTCTGTCTCTCGCCCCTCGGCCAAGCCCACCGTGATAGCAATTTATTGGCAACTCGTATCGATCTGTTAGATGTTTGGCTAAGCGGTCCCCCCAAGTGGCAAAATGTGTGAATACGAGGACACGTTCATCTGCAGCAAAGACCGTTTCCATAATTTCGTAAAGCCGCTCAAGTTTTCCAGATCTCCCTTCAATGCCCTGATCATCATCCTGATAATTCAGTGGGTGATTACATATCTGTTTCAGAGCCGTGATCGCAGCAAGTACAGCTCCTTTTCTTTGGGGAGAGCCAGCTTTGTTTTTCTCTGTTTCTTCAATGAGGTTATCAATCACTGCCTTGTACAGACCGATTTGCTCTTGCGTCATTGCGCAATGGTCAAGCTCATCAATTCTGTCGGGAAGCTCAGCAGCTATAGAAGGTTCAGATTTCGTTCTTCGGTAGACCATGATTCCATTAAGTGCTTTTAACGCACTTTCATTACCGGATTCAATCTTTTTCTCCGGTGTCAATTGAGCAATAAATTGATTACGCGGGCCAAGAAGCTCTGGGTTTGCCCAATCTAAGATTGACCATAGGTCACCCAAACCATTTTCAATTGGAGTTCCCGTTAAGGCAATACGTGAATGAGCATTTAATTTGCGGAGTTGCTGTGAAGTTTCCGCAGCGGGGTTTTTAATGGCTTGTGCTTCATCAAGGACAACTTTGGACCACTGAATATCTTTTAACTGTTCAATGTCTCTAACAGCTGTGCCATAAGTAGTGATCACGATATCTGAACTAGAAACAGCCTTCTTCAATGCATTACCTTTAGCACGACCAGGACCATGGTGAACCATGACATTCGCTTTTGGAACAAATTTTTGCGATTCAGCTCTCCAATTGCCAACAACCGCTGGTGGCGCAATCACTAACCCTGGTTCTGGTCTTGGAGAGTTAGCAAGATTCGCCAGAGTAGTAGGTGTTTTTCCTAACCCCATATCCAAAGCTAGGCAACCCCCAAGGCCAGCATCATCAAGGAAGTTAATCCAAGCTAAAGCATCTGCCTGGTAAGAACGCAACTCGCCGACGAACCCTTCAGGTTTAGTATCAGGTTCTTCAGGTAATTCTTTGACACTTCTAAGCAGATCTGCAGCCCAACCATCGCCATCAAGGGCTATTCCCCCTAAAGCCTTTCCTTCCAATCCAAGAGCGTGTCGAAGCATTTCAGCACCGCTCATCTTCTTCTTCTTAGAATATTCCGCTAATGCTGCTGCAGCATTAGCAAGGTCAGCTTTGTCTAACTCAATCCACTGACCTTTAGATTCAACGAGGGGGCGAGCTTCACTTGCTAAACGCTCGATTTCTTCAGCATCTAATTCAACATCATCAAAAACAGCACTCCATCGAATATCTGCCAATTGTTGTGCGCTCACCATCGTTTCTTGAGTCTCAGCTGTGATCCGAAGGATCGGCGAAGCTTTCCTCTTAGACATTGGCGGAACTCGCACATCAAAGCCGGCGACTTGAAGATCCTCACCAATGCCGGTCATTAAATCCCATGCTTCTGCTTGGGAGAGCAATACTTCTCCTCTTCTTCTTCCCCCCGGACGCAAGAGTTCGGGGAATAAACGTTCCAAACGAGCTATTTGCTTATTGACTAGCTTTCGCCGAGTTTCACTACCCGTGTTGATAGTTATTTCAATCGGCTCAAGTCCACCATTATCGTTCGGGACGAGAACCTTAGTTAACCATGCTCCAGATTCATCGGGAGCATCCATTTGGACGACAAGCCGTAGCTTCTCTATACCAGTGACAGGAACTGCCCATTGGGAAAGTCGCCTAGCAATATCTGACCCAAAATCTGCATCTCCACGAAAAGCCATCCCATCAAGAGCTGCAACGAGCATCTCTCCAAAGTCTTCTCTGGATGTAATTTCTGATGGAGCATATGGAAGGTCAACTTGGCTAGCAGCCATCCGAACAATTGAATCTGTGAGATCAGACAGTACCTTTCCAACGAATCGGTGCCTATCAGTTTCATCGCAAGCAACCATCGCAGCTCCTGGAGTAGATGACACCAAAGCAGTATGTGAATTTATATCAATTAACGCTGGGGCCCACCGGACATGGAACAAGGCATCTCCAGATTCGTCGTTATGAGTCCCATTTACTTCGTGCAGTACAGGATAAATTTTTCCTTGCGTTACGAGCTGAACAGCGATACCGGCAGCTAAACCCATCCAAATTGCAGTAACACCAATTTTCTCAGGCCTATCGTTTCCAAGCGAAACAAGCCAACCAAGTGTAGAAGAGATAGGGGCCGAAACTGAAGGCGCTTTCATTTCTTCGGGAAGTGGAAGATCTTCCGCAGGGCTCCATTCTATGGAATTGGCACCGAGTGAGGTGAGTCGGTCAATTATTTCTTCATGACCTTCTGGTCGACTTTTGTATGCACCCAGCCAAGCAACTAGCCGCCCATCTCTCCAAGCTAACTGAAGGTCAGAATTTATATTTTCATGACCGTATCTATCTGAACTTGTGGTTTCTGCTTTCTGTACAGGGCCAAGTAGCTCGGTTAAGACTTTGTCTAATCTATCGGCTTCATTGTTCAAGTCGTCAAGGACGGTTCGCCGCGCCGCGCCACGGTACTTTCTCCGAACTCGGGAAATGCTTTGATCAGTATGTTCCAAGAGTCGGAAAAGAACTTCAATCCATTGATTTTGATTGCTTTGAAGAATGCCAAGATCTTCATCCGAAGATCGTCCATCCAAATGCAATTGAACTAAACGTTCAAACTCGTGCATTGGAATGACAGGATTGTCATTAGTAATAATTTTCTCCTTAGTATTTTCGGCACATAAGCGCCGAAATCGGAAGCAACATCACGTAGAAACTCAACGAACTCGGTCGTTGCGATCTCTAGCAAAAGCCAGCGACAATACCATTCTAATCACAGAAGTAATGGATTCTACTTTTTTCAAAAGAAATGTTACACAAAGGCAATGTAGGATTACTCAATGTATAGCTTGCTACTTTACGAATTAGCAGAGATGCATGACAAAAAAAGATTGGCTGAAAATGGACATTGAAGATCAAGTAGTGGTTGTCACTGGGGGCGGTGCTGGCATTGGTGCAGCTCTTGCACGCGCCGCAACGGGTAAGAAAGCATCAAAGGTAATAGTCGCTGACATAAATGGCGATAAAGCAAAAAGTGTCGCTACTGAAATTGGGGGTGAATCATATCGGGTTGATGTCTCCAAAGAAGATGAAATTGTGGCTCTTGTTGAGAACGTTGAGAAACGTCATGGCCCTATAGGGCTATTTTGTTCAAATGCGGGCTTCGTGACTTCGGCTGGCTTAGAAGATACGAATGAACGGATCCTAAATATGTGGGAGGTGCATGTTATGGCTCACATATACGCGGCGCGAGCTGTTCTTCCCCAAATGATTGCAAATGAAGGCGGATACTTATTAAATACTGCTTCTGCAGCGGGTTTACTAACCCAAATTGGATCACTTTCTTATTCCATGACGAAAAGTGCTGCTGTCTCCTTAGCTGAATGGCTTTCAATCACTCATTATCACCAAGGAATACGTGTTTCTGTTCTGTGCCCCCAAGCCGTACGAACAGATATTTTAATTAATAGCCCAGATACCGCAGGGAATGAAGAAGACCCAGAATGGGAGGAAGGTGGAGTAGCGAGCTCTGATGGAATCTTGGAATCAGCAACCGTTGCTGAAGCATGCATGGAAGCAATCTCTGAAGAACGATTCCTAGTACTCCCACATGAGGAAGTGCAAAGTTACATAGAATTTAAAGCTGGGAATATAGACAAATGGTTAAATGGAATGAGAAAATTCCAAGACAAACTTTACGGCGATGAGCCTCTCCCCGGAGATGAAATGAAAAAGTTCCTATAATCCAATTTGGGGAGGAGGATAATGTCTGAAGAAGAAAGAATAAGGGCATCAAATCTGAAGCAATCCGAACGTGTGCCAAATCCAAACCCGATAGAATCCATCACAGATTCTGTGATTAGTGAATTCAATGAAGACGGCGTAGTGATGGTGGAAAATGTTCTTCACCCCGAATGGCTGCTTTTGCTTGAGCTTGGATTACAGAGAGTGCTCAATAACAGTAGCCAAGAAATGCACCTTTTTTTCAAAGGTCAGGAAGGCGAATTCATCGAAACAATTAGAAATTTTGAAGTAATTCCTGAAATTCGGAGATTAATTTATGATTCACCGATTGCCGACCTCATAGGAAAATTGATTGATTCCGAAAATCTTTGGCTGTATTCAGACGAATTCTTCATTAAACAAGGAGGAAATTCTGCCCGAACCCCTTGGCATCAGGACACCCCATTCTGGCCTATTTCTGGAACCCAAATTGCATCGGCATGGATATCGCTGGACCACCTTACATCAGATGAATGCCTTGAATATGTTGCAGGTTCTCATCACGACACAATTTATGATGGATTCAATCCGGCGAAAGTAAATGAAGACCCAACACTTCCTCACTACGGTAAGGAGTTTCCGCCTTTGCCTGATATCGAAAAAAATAGGGAAGCATTTGATATACGCTCTTGGGAAATTACTCCAGGTGACGTGATTTTCGCTCATCCAAGTGTGCTCCACGGTGGCGGCCCTACCGGCCCATCAAGTCAACGCCGAGCCATAACGATTCGTATCTATGGCGACGACATTCTTTATGCTTCTCGACCAGAAACAAAACCCACTGTTCCTTTGACTCCTGGCTTGTCATTGTCCTTAACCCCCGGCGACCCTCTACGTTCTCCGTGGTACCCGCGTATTAGGCCAATTCCCTCTCATCTTAAAGCTGAATGGTCGTAACCATGCCCATGCATTCCCAATTGCTTAATGTTGCCTCTGAACATTATGTAAATTTTTAGTAAGCTGAGTCTATGCAACCTCTACGAACTTATTTCCAAGAAGTGTCTCTCGATGAATTACATGAAGAGATTAAGACAGCAAGAGGGAAGGGTCCCCTAGGAAAGCAAGCAGCTTTTAGCGTTGGCTTAGGAAGATCAATCGGGATCGAGTTGAATGATGGAAACTCCTGGAGACTAACTGCTACAGAAAACGGAATTAAAGTTGATCACAAGATCAACGAAGCGAAAGTAGTGATCTCAGCAGATACGCAAGCTTGGAAGGATTTAGTGTCTGAAGCATGGTCAATGATGGGCCTACTTATACAAAACCGAGTCGCTTTAGAAAAAGGGAGCTTTAATCATGTTGCAGCATGGGAAGCGCCTCTTCAAGCGCTATACAACGAACGACCTATCTTTGCATTTGAGAATATACGAGGAGATTTTGAACATGAATTCGCATTGGGTGATGACCCTACAGAGATGGGAAACTCCTTACGTAACCTTGGATTCATAGTAGTCCGAGAGGTTTTTGGTAGGGAAGAGATTCTTGAAATGTCTCAAGAGGTTGAAGCGAGGCGGGCAGCTGCTACCCCAGAAGACAAAAGATCCTGGTGGGCGACTGACAAAGATGGCACTGAACACTGCTGCAGAGTTACATACATGAATGATGGCTCAGAACTATTCTCGCAATTAGCGTATGACCATCGACTATCTACGCTTGCTGAATTAGCTGATGAAAAACTTTACCCAACTCCCGACCATGGAGACGGTGTCTCCGTAGTAATAAAGGTCCCTGAAGTAGTTGAAGGATTAGCTGACCTTCCATGGCATCGTGATTGCGGCATGGGCGGGCATCCCTTAATTTGCCCTGGGTTAAATATTGGAATCCAATTGGATGAAGCAAACGAAAGATCCGGACAACTAATTTTCCTACCTAGTTCCAACCAATTTTCCGGAGGGGCTGATGTCGCTGAAAGAACTAATAAAGCGATTGGTGTAACAGCAGAACCTGGAGATGTGACGGTGCATTATGGACACACATTGCATGTGGCGCCACCACCAAAGGATTTAGATCACAATCGGCGACCAGTTTACGTCAGCTTTCATAAAACCGACTACCTAGAGGCCTTACCTCAAGGAAAAGGGTATAACGATGTTTTGTTCTCACACGGCGATGGCCGAGTTCGTACTCCACAAGAACGAATTGAAATCAATTAGTACCCTTACGCTTCTGAATATTCGCCCATTCATCTCGAAGCCCAACAGTCCGGTGGAATAGATTCGCTTCAGTGTCGTCTTTACAGAAATAACCAAGTCGTTCAAATTGAACGACGTCACCATCTAGAAGGTCTTGAATAGAAGGTTCGAATTTGGCCGAAGGAAATTTAGTCAAGGAAGCCTCATTTAAATCATGGAAGACATCAGATGACGTATCGGGATGTTCAGATTTGAAAAGTCTGTCATATGTAATTACTGACCCTTCAACACAGTTCGAGGCATCAACCCAATGCAGGGTAGCTTTTACCTTTCTGCCATCGGGTGATTTGCCACCACTAGTTTCCGGATCATAAGTGCATAGAAGCTCAACAGGATTTCCATTATGATCTTTGAGCACTTCGTTACACGTAATGAAGTAACCAAATCGGAGCCTCACTTCTCGACCAGGGGACAGGCGAAAAAACTTTTTGGGTGGATCTTCCATAAAATCTTCTTGTTCTATGAAAAGGTCACCAGAGAAAGGAACTTTGCGAGAACCCTTCGATGAATCCTCTGGATTGTTTATGGCATCTCGGTACTCAATCTTTCCTTCCGGCCAATTCGTGATTGTTAATTTTAATGGATTTATTACAGCCATTTTTCTCTCCGCAGTTTGATTCAGTTCACTTCGGACGAAAGACTCCAAAAGTTCTATTTCATGAATGCTATTTGTTTTCGCTATTCCTATGTGGTCACAAAATGCTCTTATAGCAGAGGGGGGATATCCACGTTTTCTTTGCCCGCTTAATGTGGGCATTCGAGGGTCGTCCCAACCCTGCACAACCGACTCCTCTACCAAACGTCTTAACAGTCGTTTCGAGAGAACTGTATGTGTAAAATTTAACCGAGCAAACTCTGTTTGGTACGGGCGCTTATCATTTGGTATTTCCAGCTGTTCCAAAAACCATTCGTAGAGAGGGCGGTGGGAGTCGAACTCTAAGGTGCATAATGAATGTGTCACACCTTCAATTGCATCTGACTGTCCATGTGCCCAATCATATGTCGGGTAGATAACCCAGTCGTTGG
>Ga0315327_10001518_pt1 | contig 12084 bp, 10 predicted proteins | sample M110032315metaG_FD_203460 | JGI IMG/M metagenome (GOLD analysis project Ga0315327, IMG submission 203460) | Ammonia-oxidizing marine archaeal communities from Monterey Bay, California, United States - M1 100m 32315 | ecosystem: Environmental > Aquatic > Marine > Coastal | place: USA: California... | reverse complement strand
TGCTACTGCAGTTGCATATATCCCAAGCCCCCCCGCACCCTGAACAACAACAGTGTCGCCGAATGCAACGCCGACCCGTTCGAGTCCGAATAACACTTGAGCTAACGCACAGTTAACTGCTGGTACTGCCTCACTAGGAAGCTCATCTGGGACTTTGTACGCGTAATGTCCGGGTTGGAGATAGAAGTACTCAGCCATTCCACCGTTGCAATATGGATACTTGTCGAGGCCTACCATGTTTCGCCTTGAGCGGAACGTGCATGCGTGGAGTTCTCCGCGAATGCAGTGGTAGCAGCGATTGCATGGGAAGAAGAACGGGAACGCAATCCGGTCACCCTCTTTCAGTGGTCGGCGTAGCGAGTCGGTATTGATACTGTTGCCAAGAGAGTGCACGACGCCTGTGAACTCATGACCCAGAATTCGGCGTTGAGAGAGTGGAGGGCCATCTCCATCGCCACGCCAGACGTGTAGGTCAGAACCGCAGACTACTGCGTCTGTGTTCTTGATTAGAATTCCACCCGTCTCTATTTCGGGTGTGGGCAAAGTTTCGAGTTCGAATGGCTTGCCAGGTTCTGTGAAAACGGTAGTAAGACCCTGAGGCATATGTAATTCTCTGAATTAGGAGTTCGTTAGTAATTCGCTCGAAGAAATCTAGGCTTATCTGGTGATTTAGGCAAATGGCAGTAGGACTAAAATCTAACAAATCCCCGATTTATTAATAATATTTACGCCCATTACGAACAAGATCGGTGCGACTATGCCCCGCTCAGGCGTATACTCCGCCGGATTTCCATATTTATTCGAACGCTCATCCCCGACTAGGTAGGGGTGAGAATGAACGAACCCAACTCAGAAAAGGACTGTAAGAATTGCTGGAACGATTTCACGTCCCAAGTGATGTAGCTGTACACGTCGGTGTAGACGACATGCACGCCACTGTGACCGATATATTTCTAAAGATGGGTATGCCTTCCGATGAGGCTAACCAGGGCGCCGAAGTGTTGGTTTATGCCGACATTCGAGGTATCGAAACTCATGGTGTTTCTAACATGCTACGTCGATACGTAGAGTCCTTTGGAGAAGGTGGTATCAATCCAACTCCGAATCCGAAAATCATCCGAGAGATGCCAGCAGCTGCAACACTCGATTGCGATAAAGGGCATGGTCTTGTTGTCGGTCCAATGGCGATGAATATGGCGATCGAACGTGCCAAGATATATGGTGTCGGAACGATCACTGCCAACAATGGTGTCCATTTCGGTGCAGCTGCTTATCACGCAGCTATGGCGATTCCGCACGGTATGATCGGCGTGTCTATGACTACCGGCGGAATGCAGGTTCTTCCAGTTGACGGAGCCAAGCCAATGTTTGGCCTGAATCCAATTTCTATTGCAGTTCCAACCAACAGCGAAGCGCCGTTTATATTCGATGCATCGATGAGCTCAGTTGCAGGAAACAAGATTGCTCTGGCTAAACGCCTTGGTGTTGATGTTGCTCCTGGCTGGATTGCTGGCGCAGATGGCATCCCAATTATGGAAGAGAGCCCGGTACCAGATGAGTTCTTCATGCTGCCCAGTGGAGGAACACGCGAAGGCGGCGCTCACAAGGGCTCAAGTATGGGTATTTGGGTAGAAATTATGTGCGCTCTACTTGGATCATCAGGTGCGGGACCAAACCGTAGAGGCGGTGCTTCCCACCACTTCATCGCTTACAACGTGGAGGCCTTCGCCGATCTTGAAGAATTCAAGAGTGAGATGGATATCTACATGAATGAGATCAAGAGCACTCCACCGATTCCGGGTAAAGACCGCGTCGTGTACGCAGGATTGCCTGAGCATGAAGAAGAGATTTATCGCCGAGAAAACGGAATTCCTTATCACCCTGAAGTAATCGATTGGTTCCGTGGAATTACTGGAGAACTCGACATCCCTTGGCGCCTAACTGACGATTAAAATAGGAGCATCGCAATGCCAAAACGAATAAACAAATGTATCGAACTGCTCGAATCAGGCCAGCCATTTTACGCGACTCATCCTACCGAGCTCACGTATGAAGCGGGACTGAAAGATTCGCAGACATGGGCAGACATGCTCATGACGGACTTTGAACATAAACCGTTCGACACAGTTGGACTCACCAACTATATGCGTGGACTTAGAGACGGTGGCCCTACTCCAAGCGGTCACCTAACTCCAACTGTTCTGTGCACGCTTCCTTCGAACGCAATTACACCAGAAGAAGTGCGGTACAACGCCTGGCAATCACGCCATGTGCTGACGACTGGTGCACATGGGATTTTACATACCCACACACGAACTGCTGAATCGGTAAGGGCATTTGTTCAGACAACTCGATACCCTTTTCAGACCATCGATAAAGATGTGATTGGTGAAGGACTCAGAGGGGCAGGCGGGCAAACTCCAGCTAACGAAATATGGGACCTCGATACGGCAGAGTATGCCCGGCGCGCCGACCCGTGGCCAATGAACCCAGAAGGAGAACTTATTCTTGGACTGAAGATCGAAGATCGATATTGTCTTGAAAACGTCGACGAAATTGTTGAAGTGCCCGGAATCGGTTTTGCGGAGTGGGGGCCTGGCGATATGGGAATGTCACTTGGTCACCCTGATGCTCATGACCCGCCTTACCCGCAAGACATGAATGATGCACGTGACCGTATAAATGCGGCACTCACACGTAAGGGCATCGGCTTCTACGCAAGTTGGGCAGACGATGATATGACGATGGAACAGCGAGTGGACTACTCGATCGACGTACTCGGCGTGAAGATGATGGGTGCGACCGAAGAATGGGCTGAGTACGGTCGAAAGAAGACCGGACGAACGATGCCCTGGTAGGCAACTTGATTCGCTGTTTCGGCGGCAATGCGTTCGTCCGACAACGCGTTTGGACCATAGCAATATTGAGGATCAACAACTGCACATTGATTCGAGCTCGTGAAGGCGGGCTCGAATCGCGTTCAGACCAACCGTAGTTGGTCTAGAAATCTCAGGAATTCAGGATATGAAAGTACTTGTAACTGGCGGATCAGGAATTGTTGGTCACTATGTGATCGACGAACTCTACAAATTGGACCACGAAGTCGTCAATGCCGACAAATTTCGCATGACCAGTAACTTGGGTCACAGTGGGACCACCGGACAATTGGCTAGTGCGGACGCTGGTGTAGCCCTGCGTGAAAACTGGCCAAAGATTCCGACGTTCTTCGAAGTCGAAATTTCCGATTACGGTCAGGTAATTTCAGCTATGGATGGCTGCGACGCTGTGATTTCATTGGCATCTCGTCCAAGTGCTGCGCACTACGTTGAAGAGGACGTGGTTCGAACGAACACGATGTCGATGTGGAACATTTGTCGAGCCGCCGAGCAGCTCAAAGTTAAGCGAGTTGCTCTAGGGTCTTCCTACAACGCCGTTGGGGCGATGGGAACGGCTGCGCGGTGGGATCCAAACGAAGTCAAACCGCCTGAGTACTTCCCAATGGACCAAAACGTTTATACACGGTCAGAAGACCCATATTCAATCGCCAAGTGGCTTGGTGAAGAGATTGGTGAAGCATTCTCACGTCGATCGCCGTGGATGGCGATTGCGAGCATGCGATTCAACGGCATGTGGGACGATGCGTATTTCAAGCAACTTAATGCAAACCCGATCACAGATCCGTGGATTCGTTGTCAGGGATTCTGGACGTATCTTCACATTCGTGACGCTGCTCGAGCGTGTGTCCAGTCGGTGGTAAACGAGAAATGGAACGGTCATCACCGATTCTTCCTGAATGCCAAAGACACGATGCTGAACATTCCAACCATGGAAGCGATCAAAACGGTCTACCCTGACGTTCCTCTCAAGAAGGAATTCGATGGATTCGAAGCTCCGCTGTCGATTCAAAACGTCACCGACGTCATCGGCTGGGAGCCAATCTACTCTTGGCGCGACGAGCAGTTCATCTCGTAGCAACTGTCGATTTAGATCGACAATTCAATCAAGACAAGCGCCGCACAACGTTAAAGTAGCGTTATGTGCGGCGATTCTCGACGAAGAAACGGTTGCTCTATGGCTCGATCCCCCAACTACGAAATCAGAGGACCTTCAATCAATTCTTATGCCTGCATCAAACGACATGGTTAAGGCTGTTCCGGGTTCAAAACGAGTCAACTCATACAAAAACGACGATTCAGGATTGATCGACTAGATATCGATTGATGAACCCGCAGCAGAGCAGAGGCAGTTAGGCTTGTTCGGCGATCAATCTGAATAGTCACCCTCTCAATCATGCAATCACGACCAGACCAGCCAGAAGAACAGCAAGACGAATCATCCGCAGACGATCTCGCCAACAAGGTTTTCGGGCCTTCACAGAGTGATATCGATCGTTCATGGGAAGGTTACGAGTACGGTGGAAGCACCCAAAAACTTGGTGGCATGATCTGGAAGGTGACCATTGCGTTGGTCTCAATCATCATCTTGGCTTCAATGTCGATTGGAATACTGGGCCCACTTCTTGGCGGTGGCGCCAGTAATTCGCAGCCAGAGCCTCCCGCACGCGTATCCGCAGAGGTGCTTCGAGTGATCGACGGTCGAACTATAGTGGTCGATGCGGGTGACGGCGAAATGACCGTCCGCTTGATCGGTATTAAGACCAAGCCATTTGGAGACCCGTTTTACGATTTCGCCCAACAGGTCACCGAAAGTTGGATTGATGACAAGACAGTTCTGCTAGAAGCGGATCAACGCGATGGCGACGATCAAGGCAGGCTTATGCGTTACGTTTTTCTCGATAGCATCATGGTGAACGCCGCGCTTATATTGAACGGTCTTGGTACTTCCGAAACTGAGCACCCAAATGTTCGTTACGACGGATATCTAGCGGATATGGAACGCCAAGCTCGAGAGTCAGCAACCGGAATATGGGATGAAAGGTTTCAGGGCGACATCGGTTCTGCCGATTCAGAAGCGAGTATTCCGGCCAGAGACTTCGACGAAGAGAGTTCGATAGCCAGTTGACTTCACAGAACTCTCCTCAGGACAGCCGTTTGAATCAACGTTTTCGGTCGGTCATTTCAAATCCGTCGTACAGACGGCTTTGGGGGATCGGCATCGCATCCACCACAATGCGTTGGATGGAAACAGTTGCGCTGGGTATTTTCGTATTCGAACTTACCGGATCGCCATTTTGGGTAGCGGTCGTCGGATTTCTTCGCATGATTCCGATGTTGCTGCTAGGCCCGACTATCGGCCTGATTTCTGATCGCGTGAATCGCCGGATACTAATGGGCACAACGCTCGGAACACTTGCCGGCGTATATGTGGTAATGGCAGCACTGGTTCTTAGCGGTCGTATCGAACTTTGGCAGATCTGTATTGGCGCCACGCTCGCTGGTGTCATGTGGGCGACTGATTTTCCTGTGCGTCGAGCGATGATCGGCGATGCGGTCGGCCAGGATGGTATTTCAACGGCGATCGGGATTGATATGGCCAGCAGTAACTTTTCCAGAGTGATCGGCCCTCTTGGCGCAGGTGCGTTCTTGGCGACTATGGGAGTCGAAGCTGCTTACATCACGGGCGCAGTTTTGTTCGCAATCGGATCGGTTCTGGCGTTCTCGCTTCCAGATGTCGAATCTGCCCGTCAACCATCCAGATCTGGTGGTGGTTATTTCGCCAATCTCAGCGAAGGTCTTAAGCACGTAAAAGCCGATAAGATCATCTTCGTTACCCTAATAATCACGATTGTGATGAACATTTTCGGATTCCCATACCAACACATGGTTCCGGTGATCGGTGCCGATACACTCAAGGTAGGACCTTTGTTGATCGGGGTGCTACTGGCGACGGAGGGAATTGGGGCAACGACTGGCTCATTGGTCATTGCTGTAAAAGCTCGTCCCGCAGGATTCACAAGAATCTACGCGGTTGGATCTGTCATGTTTCTGTTGTCTATATTGTCTTTCTCGTTGATACCTTCGTTCTGGGTGTTACTTCCGATTTTGTTCATAGGCGGGTTTTCGATGTCTGGATTCGCAACTATGCAGAGCATTATCGTAATTTCATCTACTCCCACTGAAATTCGAGGTCGAGTACTTGGCGTGCTGGCGGCATCGATCGGTACTGGGCCGCTTGGCGCGTTGCTAGTTGGTGGACTCGCAGTATGGTGGGGCGCAAATAACGCTGTGACCGCTATTGCAGTATCTGGCTTGGTACTAACGATAATTTCTTTGCTGATCTGGCCGTCGTATCTGCGAAGCGGGAAAAACCGTAAGTCGGCCACTTTTGAGGCAAGTAGTTGACGATTCAATCCAAGCATACATACTCACTCGTCGCTCTCGATATCGACGGCACGATGATTGGTGACGACAGGTTGGTGAAACCTGAGCTGGTTGCAGCGATTGATCGGGTTCAACAGACCGGAGCTGTAGTCTCAGTTTCTACAGGGAGGACGTTAAAACCCGCGCTTAGAATCGCCGAAGAAGCTGTTGCTGCCGGCCCTGTCATATGTTTTCAAGGTGCGATGACTTACGACCAAATCACCAAAATGGCTATTCGGCATGAGCGTCTCGATGAACAAGTGACTAAGAAGGCGATTTCTGGACTGATCTCAGTCGTACCAGAAGTGATGATGTTCTTGGGCGACGACGTCTGGGTAGAACAGCGATCAGAGTGGACGGACGCATACGGTGAGCGAATGGGAATAGAGATTCGCGATATCGATTCGCTTGAAGGCATGGCTGATCAGCAACCGACTGCGATTGTCGGTGTCGGTGATCCGAACATAGTCGGAGCATTGGTCGTAAATCTTCGCGAACGACTAAACGGTACTGCGTTGGTCACCCATTCGCTGCCCATGTTTTGCGAAGTTGAGGCAATCGGAGCCGGGAAAGATCTTGCAGTCAAGCACCTTGCGGATCTGTTGAATGTAGATCGTGCTGGCGTGATCGCGGTTGGCGATGGAAAGGGCGACCAGTCGATGATTGAATGGTCAGGGTTGGGTGTCGCTATCGAAGGTGGACATAATGATGCTATTGGTTCGGCTGATCGAATAATAGGAACTCCTCAGGAGTTTGGCTTGATAAATTTCTTGAACGAATTGTGCGACGCTGGCAAATTCTCATCACCCGACTAAAAATCTCACGGACAAATAACGACACAAACTCAGGTAACTAGGTAAGAATTCTTGAAAGACGTAATCGTCCTTGGTGGACTCAATATGGATTTGATCGTGGACACACCACGACTTGCTGGACCCGGTGAAACTGCTGAGGGAACTAGGTTCTACACAACACCTGGTGGTAAAGGCGGGAACCAAGCTGTTGCTGCGGCACGGCTTGCTCAGAGTCCGGGGTCGGTAAAGATGGTCGGTCGGATTGGCGACGATAGTTTTGGCGAAGAAATGGCGCAATACATGCAGATCGAAGGAATCGACACGTCGGTGTTACGTCGAACCGAAAACATCGCCTCCGGTATCGCTGTCATATTTATCGTGCCCGACGGCGAAAACTATGTGAATCCGGTCTACGGGGCAAATGCACTTTGTGACTCCCAGCAATCAAACGATGTGCGTGACGTTCTGGGCGGGGCCGGCGTTTTGCTTTGTCAGCAAGAAGTACCACTCCCCGCAACGAAAGCTGCTATCGACGCAGCAGCGAAGGCTGGCGTGACCGTAGTACTCGATCCTGCGCCAGTACGCGATGTACCTAAAGGGTTCTATGATTCAGTGACGATTCTGACACCGAATCAAGGCGAAGCGTCATCGATGGCAAATATCGATGTCGTTGACGAGGCATCTGCTAAAGAGGCAGCTGTCAGAATTCGCAACACTGGGATCGAAACCGTGATCGTCACGCTCGGCGAGCAGGGAGCGTGGATTGAATCGAATGGTATATCTGAACTGCTCGCGCCATACGACGTTCCCGTTGTGGCCACTGTCGCCGCTGGCGACGCGTTCAATGGCGGTCTCGGCGTTGGTATTGCTTCAGGAATGTCGTTGCTAGACGCAGCAAGGCTTGGGATGGCCTCAGGTGCACTCTGTGTTGGCCGCGACGGAGCTCAAGAGGCAATGGGAACCCGAGACGAAGCAGAGGCGCTACTGGCGACTCAGGCGTAAGCCGTATTATCGAACGGCAGGTGGTTCACCGTTGATGTCTTCAATCTTTGAAATTCCTGCCACTTGCATAAGTTTTGACAACCGCTTGTTTATTCGAGCTGGTAAGCCAGGGCCTTCGTAGATAAACGACGTATAAAGCTGGACTGCTGAGGCTCCCGTTGCTAGGAGTTTCCACACGTGCTCGCCAGTTGAAACTCCACCACACGCGATTATCGCTACTTCACCTTGAACCTGAGCTTGAATATCAGCAATCATCAGTTCGGTGTGTTCAAACAGGGGAGCGCCACTCAGTCCGCCTCGACCAACTTGCAATATGCGGCTTTCGATGGGGTGGGTGTTGGCGACGACTAATCCGTCGACTCCAGCATCGACAGCGGTGGCGGCTAGTTTTAACAGCTCACGTCGGTTCTCATCATGCCGAGGCCAAGGCGGTAACTTTACGAAAAGTGGAACTTGTTTCTCAGCTACGAGGCCTTCGATTAACCCACGAAGCCGACCCGGTTCGTGGAAAATTTTTAGTCCTGCCGTATTTGGGCTACTAATATTTAGCTCGAGTCCTGAGACAAGCGACTGCGCTCGACGTAAGCATTCGAATATTTCATCTTCGATAGTCCCGGCGATGCTTAGAAGGACCCGGCTTTTATATTTTTGCGATCCTTCAAGTCGCTTCACTGTCGGTTCGAGTCCTTGGCCCGGAAATCCCATAGAGTTCATAACTGCGCGTTGTTCTGGCAGTCGAACCATTCTCGGTTTTGGGTTGCCGGGACGAGGTCCGAGCGTGACGGTTCCTCCGGTGGTGAATCCGAATCCGAGATTTAATACCGATCCTAGAACCTTACAGTCCTTGTCGAATCCTGCGGCCATGCCGATAGGTGTAGACATTTTGATTCCGGCCAGATTCGTCTGGAGCTTTGAATCTCTCGCACCGTTCGTTATTCGAAGTGCATGCCATGCTCCTGGCACTCGAAGGGCTATTTCAGCTGCCTTATGAGCTCCTTCGGGTGGAAGTCGAAAAATTAGAGGTTTCGCAACTAGACTGTAAATACTCGTTTTACCGCTCCTGTGTTGTCACAATTTCAGCTTTTTTACATTCGAATAAGCTGTTTCGTTCAGAATAACCAGAAGTAAGATGTTAATCGCCCCCAGCGTATAACTCGAATCGTTTACGGCTAACATCGTCACAACTGGCAAAATTCTGATCGGAAAATATGACACTCGAATACCACATAGGAAATGCAGTTGATCCTAAGGGGCATGCCTTGATCTATTTCCGAGATGGCTCGAATCCTGATCGCGTCGGCGCTTCCTACGTGGTGATCCTACCCGTGTCGGTCGATATTAGTAAGTACGTTCCACCATTCCTCGCAGGACAGGTAGAGCAACTCGGATCTGGCGATATGTCATCTTTTGCGTTCCCACCCGCACCTGAACCGGTTCAGTCCGAGGCGTGGCTGCGAGATACTGCCGAGAAGCGCGGGGATGATTTGCTGTTTGGTGGCGTCGTGAACCTGAGCGACGTAACTTCGTTGATGGAAGTGGTGGCGGGTATTTCTGCCGAGTACGCAGAGCAGTACGACGAGAAATCTGCGATCGTTAGCAATGTGTCGGAAAAAGTTGAAGGTGAAATGTCATCGGAGACGGGGAGCATGCGAAGTTCTCCCCCAGTGGATGCAGACGTTAACGACGTGATGTACAGCATGATGTCGGAACCAGATTTGCTTACAGAGCTAACAAAATTAATGGGCAGATTCCAGTACGAATCTACTGGCGGAGATTCCGTCGGAGCGCGCGAGAGCGAGGCGAAGATTCGCTCAATAGCGAAACACGTGCCAGAAAACCGTCGAATTGATCTTCTGATTGAAGCAGCTACAGAGGGCAGTGAGAACTCTGCAAAAAAAGCCCAGTTGTACCTTGATCGTGCATTTGCTATGTACCGCGAGGACTACACACGCGTGCACACGATCGAGCAAGAAATTCAGTCGCTCACGACCGACTAGGAAGTTAGTTCAATACGGACTTGAGTTGATCGGTCGTGACGTTTCCGCCGCTGGCGATGAGTACCACTCTTTTTCCCTGAATTTGGTCTTTCATATCGATAGCCGCCGCCAGTGACGCTGCACCTGCGTGTTCGACTAAAGTTCGAGTTGCTTGGACATACGTTTTAATCGCCGAACTGATGTCTGAATCATCAACGAGTACGAACTCTTTGAGTCTCTTCCGCAAGATTTCAATCGTGAATGAATATGCGGATTCTGTTGCCAGTCCCTCGGCTACTGTCGACATTGGGTAGGTTTCGATCGTGCCAGTTTTCCACGCATGATACGCTGCAGGTGCATTTGCAGATTGAACACCGATCACGCGTGTTAATGGCGAAACACCATCGCTGACAATGCACACTCCTGAAGCGCCAGATCCGGCTCCGATTGGAGCAAATATTACGTCGATGTCCTTCAGATCATCGTGAATTTCTGCTGTATAGGTGGCAACTCCGGCGATCAGTGCTGGTTCGTTGGCTGCGTGAACGAATCTCAGGCCGTCTCGTTCGGCAAGAAGTTCGGCATGCTCTCGAGACCTTTCGAAGACATCTCCATGGAAAACTACGTTTGCTCCCATCGAAGCGATTGATGCCGATTTCGCTGAGTTCGCCCCTTCAGGAAGCACAACTGTGCAAGCGGCACCGAAAGCGCGTGCTGCGTATGCTATCGATTGGCCATGGTTTCCTGAAGAAGCCGTAACGAATCCCCGGTCACGATCTTGTTGCGAGGTTTGCGAGACGAGGTTGATTCCTCCTCGCACTTTAAAAGCCCCAAGCAATTGAAAATTCTCGTGTTTCACCCACACGTCTGCATCGAGTAGTTCCGATAGCACCGGATAGCGTCGGATTGGTGTATGGGTGACGTAGTTCTTGATCGTAGAACGAGCGGTTTGAACGTCTTGAAGAGTTGGTTCGATCAAATTGGTGGAATCAGTCATTTATAGGGGCTCTGTAAGGTCAAGAAATAAGATTCAGTGAAGAGTACAAGACAACTCGCGTGGATGAGTGATTAGAATTTCCTCAGACAGGCAAGCGAATCGGCAATTACAGGAGTAACCTTCGAAAATAAGCGCGCCGCCGGAGGGCGCCAATTTCGTTCCGAGAACAATTTGGAAGTCCAAGAACCTACAGATCAACGTACTGGGCAAACTGATACACCTCAGCAAAGGCCGGTTAGCGCGCCTCGATTTGGAGTCATTGGTCGATCATTCTTCCATACCTTTGAAGCTGTAATCACTAACCGAGATTTTCGAATGCTCTGGTTCGGCATGGTGCTTTCCATGGGTGGATTCCAGATGCAGATGGTTGCTCGTGGAATTCTCGTTTACAACATGACTGACAATGCGTTCATTACGGGTATTGTCGGCATGGGTTTCGCCCCTAGTCTTCTTGTCGTATCGCTTTATGGTGGTGTGCTTGGCGATCGTGTTGAGCGGCGTGTACTAATCCAAGGGTCTCAGGCTGCCAACGGAATTCTTGCTGGAATTGTGGCTATATTGATGTTCACCGGCAGTCTCGCTTGGGGACATTTATTTGCGGTTTCGGTAGCTCAAGGGGCGATGTTCGCGCTTCAGATGCCAGCTCGGCAGGCAGCTATCCCATCGTTGGTTGGTAAAGATCAGTTGCCGAACGCATTCGCTCTGAATGCCATGGCGATGAGCATGATGACGCTGTTTGCACCGGCGTTGGCAGGAGTGCTATACGAAGTCGTTGGGCCTGAGAATGTTTACGTTCTAGTTTGTGCAGTGATGCTGAGCGCCGTGATATTTACGTCTCTTGTACCGAAAATGCCTCCTCCTCCGATCACGGACAAACAGTCGGTTATAGAAAACATCATTGGCGGGTTCAAATATATTGGTCGAAACAAACTAGTGTTGAACTTGATGATCTATAGCGTGATCGTGGCATTACTGTCTATGCCGTTCCGAATGCT
>Ga0315327_10001515_pt1 | contig 12097 bp, 9 predicted proteins | sample M110032315metaG_FD_203460 | JGI IMG/M metagenome (GOLD analysis project Ga0315327, IMG submission 203460) | Ammonia-oxidizing marine archaeal communities from Monterey Bay, California, United States - M1 100m 32315 | ecosystem: Environmental > Aquatic > Marine > Coastal | place: USA: California... | reverse complement strand
CAACTCGACTTCGCGCGGCATGACGTTCATACCAGAGGTCTTGATCTGGTCACCCATACGCCCCCTGAAGTACAGGTGTCCGTCAGCGTCCAGGTGGCCTACGTCGCCGGTCCGATACCAGCCGTCAGGCATGAAGACCGCACGGTTGGACGCCCCTACCAGCCCCAGCATCAGGGGATAGCCGCGGATCCAGATCTCCCCCAGTTCCCCCTCGAGGACCTCCTCGCCGGTGGATGGGTCCACGATCCGGTGTTCGATGCCCGGCACGGCCCGGCCGAACGACCCGCGTTTGATCTCAGGGAGGGCGCTGCCAATCAGCTCGATGGAGTGAGGGCCGAGCGATTCGGTCATGCCAAGGGAGTTAGCCCGTAGTTCTGGGTCACCGACTCGTCGATCTGGGGGGAGAAGAGCGTCGAGGCTCCCGCCTCGGACTGCCGACAGGTCCCGGGCCTGGAACGACGGATGTTCGGTGAGAGCCTGGCTCATGTGAGGCCAGCCGACCACGTGGGTGACCCTCTCAGCCTCGATGAGGTCGAGGGTTGCGCCAGCCTCGAAACGCTCCTCAAACACGACAGTGGCCCCGGCGTGCATTGCTGAGACAAGGGTGTAGGTCAAACCGCCCACCCAGAACAGTGGCATCGGTGTGTAGAGGACGTCCCCGGGGACTAGGTCGCGGAAGGGTAGGAGGTTGTAGGGGTGTCGTACGACGGCACCATGGCCATGGATCACCCCCTTCGGCTCGGCGGTGCTACCCGAGGTGTACATGACCAGCATCGGATCATCGGGTCCGACCGCGGCCTCTGCAATCACCAGGTCGGTGTTGGTGGTGCCCGAGGCATCAACTAATAGGTCCTCGACCGTCGATGTCCAACCCCGATCGGTTCCGTTCCACACATAGACCTTGGATAGGTCCGGATGACTGGCTATTTCGATCTCACCACGGCGCTGAAAAGCCAGGTCGGGAATCGCGGTTTCGAGATCCTCGGGGTAGCGGCGACCCAGATAGCCGTCGGCGGTTACCAGAACTTCAACCCCCGAGTGGCCGAGAGCCCAGCTGAGTTCTCTAGGCCGAAGGTAGGTACTGAGCAGGGTGGTCACAGCTCCGATACGGGTAGCAGCCAGCCAGGCAACTACCCAGTCAGGACCGTTGGGGGCGAGAAGGCCCAATCGGCTTCCCCGGGTCACGCCACTGGTTAGAAGAGCGCGGGCCATTTCGGCTGACCGCTGCTCCACCTCACGGTAGGTGACTCGCTGGTCGTCGAGAATGACCAAGATCCGGTCTTCCCAACGATTGGCCGCATCGCGAATCAGGCCCGCAGCCGTCGCCTCATGGTCCGGAAATTGGACCCGTCGTTCGTCCGAGGCCGGAGAATCAGCCACGTCCTGGTGCCGGGCCTCAGCCGGCCCCGACGAGGCGGCAGGCGTTATCACGCATCACCTTCCGCACTTCGTCGTCGGTAAATCCTTCCAACTCGTCGACGAAGTTCAACGGTTCGGAAAGGCCTTCAGCGTGGGGAAAGTCCGAGCCGAATAGCAACCGGTCGACACCCAGTAGTTCCTTTAGGAGAGGCATGTCGTCCTCGAAGTACGGAGACACCCAGACGCTGGTTAGGAAACGTTCGACAGGATGACTGGAAAAGGCGAAGGGCATCTTTCCGTGGGCGGTTGTCAGATGCCGGAACAATTCGGGCACCCACATGCCGCCATTTTCGATCGACACCAACTGGAGTTCCGGGAAGCGGTCTAGGGCTCCATGGCAAATGAGTGCGGCGAAGGTGTCGGAGATACTGCGGTCGGCGAAGGCCACCAGGGGGAAGGCCGAGTGCCGGAAGGCTTCGAACTGCCCGGTTCCCGATTCCCAGACCTTGGCGTACTGGCTCGTGCCGCTGAGGCCGGCGTGGAAGGCCACTGGGACTCTGGCCTCCTCCAGCCTGGCCCAGGCCGGGTCGTAGTCCGCCATTCCCGGAGAGCGGTACCCGTCGTCTGTCGGTACAGGACCGGGCACCATCATCACGATCCGAGCTCCCATGGAGAGAATCCGATCGATCTCGGTCACGGCGCTGTCGGGGTCGGCCAAGGTAATCATGGGCGCGGCGAACAACCGTCCGTTCCGGTCGAATCCCCAGTCCTCGTCGAGCCAGGAGTTGAAGGCGGCAAACGCTGCTTGCAGGGCCTGGGTGTCGTGCTTGAGTGCCTCCTGCATGCCAACGCCGAGGGTGGGAAAGAGGAAGGCCGATTCCAGGCCTTGGTCGTCCATTACGGCAAGTCGGGCGGTTGGGTCCCGGAACTCTGGATACTCGGAGATCGGGTCGAGGTCGCCGAACATGGTGGCTAGGTCCAAGCCCTCGGTGTTGCGGCCCCTGAAGTAATCCTCGAGGCTGCCGGGTCGGGCGATTGGGTCGAAGGAGGGGTTCGGGATGAACTTGTTGATCCGGCCACCTACCAATAGGCGCTTCTTCCCGTCCACCTCTGCCCACTGCATGCACCGCTTGGCCATTGAGGGGTGGATGTGCCTGGTGAAAGCATCTTCGGCTTCGTAGTAGTGGTTGTCGGCGTCAAAGGCACGTAAGTCCGGTCGAGCCATTCGGCGAGCGTACTCCCGTGTCCTCTCCGGATCGAAGGCCACGGACGGCTACGACCCCACGTTGTCTCCCCACTAGTGTTGGCTGGCGCACTCGCCGATGATCGTAGGTCGCTGTGGAACACATCCGTTACGAGGTGGAAGGCCCGATCGGGGTGATATCCCTCGACCGGACTGAGAAGGCCAACGCGGTCGACCAACAGGCGTTGGATGAGTTGAACACGGCGTTTGAGGCGGCGGCGACCGACCGTGAGATCCGGGTAATCGTCCTGCGAGCCGAGGGCAAGCACTTCTGCGCGGGCCATGACATCACGGCCAGCAACACAGCGGTCGGTCGAGAGGCCGGGGAGGCCACGCCCCAGACTGCGGTTGATTGGGAGGTCCGAGGCCTTCAGGCCATCTACGAGTGGGAGACAATCCATTACCTGGGCTACAGCCGCCGGTGGCGCGACATTCCCAAGCCGACCATTGCCGCTGTGCAGGGTCAGTGCATCGCCGGTGGCTTGATGCTTTGCTGGCCCTGTGACCTGATTGTGGCTGCCGACAACGCCCGGTTCTCTGATCCCGTCGTGCGTATGGGCATTGGTGGGGTGGAATACCACGCCCACACTTGGGAAGTGGGTGCTCGGAAAGCCAAGGAGATGCTGTTCACCGCCCAGCCGATCACCGCACAACAAGCCTTGGAATCCGGGATGGTTAATCGGGTTGTGCCTCTTGACGACCTGCTTTCTGAGACCATGGACCTAGCCGGCCAGATCGCCGAAATGCATCCGTTCGCGCTCGCCCAGGCCAAGCGGGCCGTCAACCAGACCCTGGACGTACAGGGCTTCTATAGCGCCCTCCAGTCGGTGTTCGACATTCACCAGACGGGACATGGCAATGCCATGACTGTTGGCGACTACCCCATCCTCGTCAACCTGGACCAGATGAAGGACACCAACCGGGACTGAGCTAGCCCCCGGTCGTACCCACCCTCAGACGATCATCGGCACTCGGCTGAATCCAGCCACGTTGCTCATTTGGACCCGTTCTAGGCCGTCCTCAACCACAGTGAAGTTCGGCCATCGGTTCCGGATCTCTTCGAGAGCCACCGCGCATTCCATGCGGGCCAGGGCGGCGCCTATGCAGACGTGGACACCGTGGCCGAAGCTCAGTGCCAGACGCTGCCGGCGTTCGATGTCGAACAGTTCAGGATTCACGAATTCACGGGGGTCGTGGTTGGCGGCCCCGGTTACCAGGAAGACGGGTTTTCCTGGCGGGATCCGCACCCCGTGCCACTGGGTCTCGTTGACCGACAACCTTCCCTGGTACTGGGATGGGGCCCAGTAGCGGAGAACCTCCTCCACCGCACCGTCGATCTTGGATGGGTCGTCGCAAACTTTCTGCCACTCGGCGGGATTGCGGTGGAACAGGACGGTTGCATTGCCCAAGGCCTTGGTAACCGTTTCGCTTCCCGCGGCTCCCAGCAGGGAACAGAAGCCGGCGATCTCGTCGTCGGTCAAAGAAACGAGGTCGCCGTCCTCGGTCTCGAGTCGTGCCTCGATCAGGGCACTGCACATGTCGTCAGCGGGTCTTTTTCGCTTGGCAGCGACGAAATCGAGGAAGTAGACGGCCTGGCCGATGGCTGCCTCGATCTGGGCCGGGCTGGCCTCCGACTGTCCCTCCTCCCGGTGCAGCATTGCGTCGGTTTGAAGTCGGATCATCTGCCGATCGGCCTCCGGGACGCCGAGGATGGCGCAGATGATCTCCACCGGGAAGGGTGCAGCAAAGTCCTCCACCATGTCGAACCCGTCTTGGTCCATCAGCGGGTCGAGGTAGCTGCGAATGAGGACCCGGACCTTGTCTCGGTAGCCAGCCATGGCCCGGGGGGTGAAGCTCCGGCTCACCAGCCTCCGGTAGCGGTTGTGCTCGGGTGGGTCCATCATGATCATGCTGCGGTTGATGCCGGGGTCGAAGTCGGGGTCGATGAGATGCTCGTAGATCAGACCATGGGTCGAGGTGAAGTTTTCGGTATCGAGGTGTATGGCCACGATGTCCGCGAAGCGGCTGAAGGCGTAGAAGTCCCACCGGTCGCTGTGGAAGCAGGGCGCCTCTTCGCGCATGCGGGCGTAGGTGGCGAACGGGTCGTCGAAGAACTCTCGGCTGAAGGGGTCGAAGTCGACGCTGGTCATGGCTTCCTCAGGCCGTTACGGGCCGGACCATCGATTCCTGGGCAAAACTGGCCACCAACATTCCGTCCTTGTCAAAGGCGTTGCCGTACCCAAAGGCTCGGGCTCCGGCGACTGCTGGCACCCGCTGGCTTATGAGGCACCAGTCATCGATCCGGAAGGGCCGGTGGAACCAGATCGAGTGGCCGGTGACCGCCGTGTGCAGGGTCTCCCCAGCGTCGGCCTGGCTGATTCCCTCGAGGGGACGAAGGGCCGTGCCGATGACCGTCAGGTCGGTGGCGTAGGCGAGCAACGCCTGGTGGTAGGCCGGCTTGTCGTCCAGATCGACACCGCCAACCCTGGTCCAGAAGGCGTACTCGGCCGGACCGACAGCCCGGTCCCGAAGGTTGACCGCTCCGACCACTCGGGTCTCCCAAGGAATCATGGTCATCTCTTCCGGTTCGGCATCGGCCGGATCCCCCAGGTTGGGAGCCGGTTCGTGATGCTCCGGACCGCCCTCGGGGACATGGAGCGAGGCTTGGGCCAAGAAAAACGGTCGGCCGTCCTGCTCGGCCGAGATACGTCGCGTGGCAAACGTCCGCCCAGTGTGGGAGGACTCGATTTCGAATGAGAACGGCTTGGCCAAGGATCCTTCGCGGGGAAACAGACAGCCAAGAGAGCGGATTGTCCGGCCCGCAGCCGTCGCCGTGGCCAGGATGATGGTCTGGGCTAGGAGTTGCCCACCAAAGATCCGGTGGTAGTCCATTGGGAGGTTGGGGGCAGTCCATGAACCGGGGGTGGTTTCGGTCGGTTCCAGGCAGCGGAGGAGTCCAGCTAGGTCTACGGCGGTCATTGGATCAGGTCGAGGTGGTCGGCTTGAACAGCGGTACGAAGTAGTCGCCGCTTTCCTCGAAGGTCACCTCGACCGTCGCGCCTACGCAGATGGCATCAAGTTCGCAGCCGACGATGTTGGTACCCAGCCTGATAGTGGGGTCCTCGTCGATCTCGACGAAACCGAAGGCGTAGGGCGGGTCGAAACCGGGCATGAATGGTTGGTGGTTGATGGTGAACGCGGCCACCGTTCCCCGACCACTCACCACTTTCGGTTCAAGTTCCCGGCTGTGGCAGTAGGGGCACACCGGTGCGGGCGGATGGTGCAGTCGCGAGCAGTCGTTACACCCCGCAATCCGCAGGTGTCCGTCGGCCCCCGACGTCCAGTAGAACCCGTCCTCGGGCCCCGGGTCGACAAAACGGGCCGGGGTCCCGGTCACGTCAGCCCCCGGGTGAGCAACAACGCCCCGCACTCCGGACCGCCACCTGCACCAACGACTGCCACCTCGGCATCCTCAACCTGCAAGTGGGCTCGGCCACGTAGTTGCATCACTGCCTCGTGGAGGAACCCGAAGCCGTGTAGGCGCCCCCCGGAGAGCTGCCCTCCCCAAGTATTGAGAGGCAGGGAACCGCCATGGGCGATCTGGATGCCGTCCTCAACGAAGGGTCCGCCTTCACCCCTGGGACAAAAGCCCATGGCTTCGATCCAAGCCAGGGTCAACCAACTAAACCCGTCGTAGAGCTGCGCCGTGTCGACGTCTTCTGGATTGAGTTCAGTCCGCTCCCAGAGCGACGCCGCCGAGTCGCGCATAGCCATAGTGGTCAGATCATCGAACTGATCCCAGGATGGACGACCTCGGTGAGCGGTTCCCATAGCGTTGATCTGGACCGGGACCTCGGGGGCGTCCCTGGAATAGTCGCGGTGCGAAACGACAACTGCAGTGGATCCGTCGCAGGGCACGTCACAGTCGTAGAGGCCGAACGGTTCGGATATGGGCCGGGCCGCCAAGTAGTCGTCCATGGTCATGGGTTCGGTGTAGACCGCCTTGGGATTGGATGCTGCATGGTTGCGGGCGTTGATGGCGATCGCTCCGAGTTGTTCCCGGGTCGTCCCGTAGTCGTGCATGTGGCGGTTTGCGTAGCAGGCGATCCAGTTGGCCGCCGAGACGGCGCCGTAGGGGATCAGGTAGCGGAAGGCCGGTGGCAGGCCACCACCGGCGGTCGAGGCCCGTACCGGCCCACCGCTTCCCTCGACGACTGTACGGAAGACGAGTACGTGGCGAGCCAGACCGGCACCCACGGCCAGCACCGCCTTGTGTACGGCCCCCAGTTGTCCGCTGGTTTCGAGGCCTCCGTCTCGCCAGTTCAGCGAAAGCCGCAGAGCGTCGTGGAGTTCGGCACCTGAGGCGCCGCCGAAGGGGCCGCCCGAGCCCGGGTAGGTGGATAGGCCATCGATGTCGTCAACCGACAAGCCGGCGTCGTCTACCGCTCGGAGAGCGGCTTCGATGGTGAGGTCCAGACCCGAGCGGTGGAGCCGACGGCCGATGTCGGACTGCGCAGCTCCGGAGATGACTGCTCTTCTTTCTAGCGGTTCGTCCATCACCCGTCCTCACCGGTAGCGAACATCTGGCCGACCATCACGTCGGTTGCTTCATCGGCAGGACCTTCCCACTCCATAGCACCGTGGGCCAGCACAGCTGTCCGGTCACAGAGTTGGAGGGCATGTCCCACCTGCTGTTCAACGATGAGTACCGCCGTTCCAGCTTCCCGGATGGCTCGCAGGGACTGGTAGACCTCGTCGATGATGATAGGAGCCAGTCCCAACGAGGGTTCGTCGGCGATCAGTAGCTTGGGTGGATCCACTAGAACTCTGGCCATGGAGAGCATCCGCTGCTCACCACCTGAAAGGGTGCCGGCCATTTGTGACCGACGGTTACCCAGTTGCGGAAACAGGTCATAGGCCCGATCCAGAGCACAGCTAAGCCCAGCAGCACCGTGAGTTCGGCGGAAAGACAGCCTTAGGTTCTCGGCGACGGTCAGGGTGGCGAACACGGAGCGACCCTCCGGGGCGTGGGCCACCCCGGCGCGTGCATATTGGTGGGGTCGGGCTCCGGTCAGGTCTTCGCCATCTACCAGCACGGAACCGGAAGTCGGGACGACGAGGCCGCTAGCTACCCGGGCCACGGTGGTCTTACCAGCGCCGTTAGATCCCAGAAGGGCTACCGATCCACCGGCTTCCACGGTGAGTGACACTCCGAACAGGGCTCGGAATGGACCGTATGAGGCACATACCCCACGAAGCTCCAGAACCGGGCTCACCGGCCGACCTCGAGGTCACCCAGGTAGGCCCTACGCACCTCGGCGTCGGCCATCATCTGTTCGGTTGGCCCGTTGGCGATTAGTTGGCCGGAATCGAGGACGTAGGTCCGGTCGGTGAAGGCGGCTACTAGTTCTACGTCGTGTTCGACAAGTAGGACGGCGAACCCCTTCTCTCGCTGGATCTCGGCCAGGGTGGCGGCAAGGGCGTCAGTCTCTGCCCGGTCAAGGCCAGACGATGGCTCATCTAGGAGGAGCAGTCTGGGTCCGGTTACCAACGCCCTACCGACTTCAACCAGACGACCCTGGCCCAGGCTGAGGGATTCGATGGGCTCTTCGGCTAGGTCGGTCAACCCAAGGAGGTCTAAAACTTCGGCGCAGTGGCGGATCTCGTCTGGTGTGGGACGGCCCCGTCCAAGGAGGTCCTTCCAGAGGGCGCCGTTGCCCCGACGGACTCGCTCGGCGATTAGCAGGTGCTCGACAACGGTGGTATCGCTGAACAGTTCGATTCTTTGGAAGGTACGTCCCATGCCCATGCGGGCCCTGCGGTGTACCGACAGGGACCCCAGGTCGACCCCGTTGAGGATCACCGAACCGGAGTCAGGGCGAAGGGTGCCCAGTATGCAGTTGAACAATGTCGTCTTACCGGCGCCGTTGGGGCCGATAAGGCCTACCCGCTCGCCGTCGACGACCCGGAGGGTGACGTCGTCGAGAGCACGAATACCCGAAAACGACCTGGTGATTCCCACAGCATCGAGGAGAACGTTCATGGCGACGCCTCATGGGTGGCCAGGTCATGCTCCCGCCGGTCGAAACGTTCATTGAACCGGCGAGTGGCCCGACGCTTCCCGTACTCGACCAGTCCCTCGGGGTGGCGGGAAAACTGGATAGAGGCCAGGCCGAAGAGGACGAATCTCCACTTCGGGGAGATTGGGAGTATGCCAGGCACCCACCCCCGAAAGATCCAGCGGAACACCTCGCCCCGAAGGACCAGCGAATCGAAAAGAGAGAAGGCCGCCCCGGAATATGCGGCACCTTCGATGGTCCGGGCACTTAGGGAGACCACCAGAACCAGCCAGAAAAGGGCCGCAGTGGGTGAGAAGTTGTTCTGGTAGTTCACATTCTCCTGGTGGATGGCCAACAAGGCTCCACCGAAACCGGCGATGGCCGCCGAAACGGCAAAAGCGGTGACCCGGGCCCGGACCGGCGAGATGCCGATCGACTCGGCAGCCATTTCACTACCCCGAAGGGCGTGCAACATCCGGCCAGTGGTGCCCTCGCGCAGTTGGATCACGAGGAAGGAGACCACGGTAAAGGCCACCACGGCTAGGACCAGGAACAGACGGTCGTCGGCAAAGTCCCAAGGGCCAATAGTCGGACGGGGAACCCGCGTTCCTTGGAAAAGCGAGGTCCCGCCGCCGCCGATCCAAGAGAACTTGACCATCACCGCGTCGAAGAAGAAGGCGAAAGCCAGCGTTGCGATAGCCAGCCAGACGCCGCCAAGTCGGAGGACGGGCAGCGACAGGGCAGCGCCGACAACAGCAGCCAGGGCGGCACCTACCAGGGCGGCGGCGAGCACCGACAGGTCGTACCGGTCGGCTAGTTGGAACACCGTGAAGGCACCCACCGCGGCGAAAGCTCCCTGGCAGAGGGAGATTTGTCCGGCGAACCCGGTAACAACCGTGATGGAGAGGTAGATGATGGCCAGGATCACCGCCTGGGTGACGAGGAACAGCCAACGGACATCCGCTCGGAGGAGGATGGTCACTCCGATCACGCAGAGAAGAGAAACGGAGAACACGCGGGTAGCCAGGGTTAGACGCCGGTTACGGGTTAAGGCGGCAAGTCCCGGGGGCGGTGGGTCCACCCCTCCCAGAGGATCGACCACTCTGTGTTCCCTCCGGATCGCTGGCCAGCACACCAGCACGCCGAACAGGATCACAAAGGGCATCGACGGGGTCAGGTTTTCCTGGAAGGGTCGCAGCCACCCATGGTCTGCTGTCCAGCGGGGGAGGAACGTGTTGAAGAGGGCGATGAAGATGCCCAGTCCGAGTCCGCCTAAGAGCGCCCTGGGGAGGCTTGCGAGGCGGCCGATGGCCGCCGCGGCGATGGCCACGATGACCAGGTGGAAGAAGTCCGGGGCCATGAGGGTGTTGAAACGGGGGGCAATCAGCACCCCGGCCATTCCCGCGAACAGACTGGACAGTGCCCACGCGAAGGCCGATACCCGGTCGGCATTGATGCCACTCAACTCGGTCATCCGTGGGCTTTCCACTACGGCTCGCAGTGCTAATCCAAGTGAACTGAAGCGGAACAAGGCACCTAGAGCGGCCATACCGAACAGGGCCACCGCCATTTGGGCCAGTTCGTCGCGGCTGAGTGGGTAGATGCCGAATGGGTCGTAGAAGACCGACGACCCCCCGGGAATGATGCCGGTTGGAGTCCGACCGGCCACGGCCGAGAATCCGGTCACCAACTCGAAAAGGCTGGGAAGTGCCACGGTCAACCCAATGGCAATCACGAGCTTGGCCACAGCCGAGGAGTTGCTCAAGTGCCGAAATATCAGCCGCTCTAGAACAAGCCCGATGAGTGGGGCAAGGATGAACACCGCCAGGATCAGCGCCGGGACGACCTGCCATTCCCATTCGTTTCGGGCTTGGAAGTACATGGCTGCCGACACGTAGGCCTGGGCACCGAAGGCCAGGTTGAATACCCCTGATGTCTTGTAGGTGAGGACGAACCCTAGGGCGATCAGCGCATAGACACTGCCCGGTGGGGCCCCTTGGAGGACCGCTCTGAGCAGATCCTCACCTGTGCTGGCGGCAAGGAGCACAGTCGGCGGCCGTCAGGATCAGTCGCCGAAGACGGTTTGGCTGGGCTCGGCCCAGTCGAGGGTCGTGTTGTCCCAGCAGAACCAGGGCGTTGCTGGATCGGCCACTGTTTCGAGGGCGCCTCCACTCATACGAACCGGGGCGAAGCACTCAAGCGCGTAGTCGTTGGTCGCATCCCCTTCCACTGGTGTGACGTGTTGTCGGCTCCAGTCGATCGGGACGATCAGCCCTCCCGCGTCGTACGCGGTTTGGCTGTTGAGGGCATCGATAGCCGACTTCCGATCGAAGACGGGTCCAGCGGAAAGGATGGCGGTATATGCCGCGTCGGCGTTGATCCATCCGACCATGGCCAATTCTGAGAGATCCCGACCCAACTCGGCCATGGTGTCGATGAACGCTGTCTGCATGGTGTTACCGGCGTCGGCCTCGAAGGGCATGAACTGTGGGGTCACGAAGTCCCCGTCAAAGAGGTCGCCGGCTTCAGCTACGAACGGATGGTTGTAGGTATTGGGGTGGTAGAGCACCACGTCACCCATGCCCTGGCGGGCCAACTCCTGGGCCAGAGTCTTCATGGCGTTCAGGTCCATACAGGTGGAGATGAAGTCGACGCCCAACTCCTTCATCTGTGTCACCTCTGGAGCGATTCCATTGGGAAGCCCGTAGCCCATGCTGTCGTTGAAGTACGCCATCTCGGCACCGATGTCTGACGAGTAGAGGTCAATCGAGTCTGCAACCGACCGAGTACACACCTTCGAGTTTTCACTTACCCCGTAGCCCAGTGATGCCACCTTGGTGGCACCGGCGAGCTTCACCGTGTAGGGCACGGCCCGTTGGGTGCAAGTGGCGCACAGCGTGGCGATGTGACCGAAGATGTTGGCCCGGTTGGCTGATTCTGTGGCGTGGATGTTCCAAGCGAAGGTGGGGATCCCATTGTCGTTCAGGTCTCCCCAGCCGTTTGCGATCAGGGTGGCGTTGAACACGCCGAAAACGTTGTCGGCGGAGATGACCTCCAGGGCCCGGACCTGATTGGAGAACAACTCGTCGTCAAGTACATAACCGACGCTCAGCTCGCGCCCGAACAGCCCGCCTTCGCCGTTCCGGAAAGCAAAGTACGCCTCGATGCCGTCGAGGTAGCAGTCCAGGATGCACGTTCCCAACGGGTTGAGGGTCCGAATCCCGATGACCGCAAAGGCGATCTCCTCATCGTCCACTCCGGGTACGCCTTCGACCGGTTCGAAGGTGAAGCGGGGATCCGGAGGCTCTGTGGTGGTCGTTGTGGTGGCTGGGGCAGTTGTGGTGGCTGGGGCAGTTGTGGTGGCTGGGGCAGTTGTGGTGGCTGGGGCAGTTGTGGTGGCTGGGGCAGTTGTGGTGGCTGGGGCAGTTGTGGTGGC
>Ga0315327_10001512_pt1 | contig 12106 bp, 9 predicted proteins | sample M110032315metaG_FD_203460 | JGI IMG/M metagenome (GOLD analysis project Ga0315327, IMG submission 203460) | Ammonia-oxidizing marine archaeal communities from Monterey Bay, California, United States - M1 100m 32315 | ecosystem: Environmental > Aquatic > Marine > Coastal | place: USA: California... | reverse complement strand
CCGCTGATAAGCGGCCGCGAGGCAGATGCCCGCCACGCCTACTCAATGCCCCCCGATAACCAAGTCGCTGACGTCGGCCCAGTCGATCCGGAGATTGGCATTGTCAAACTCGAACGAGAAAACGGCCAGATCTTCGCTATCGTCTACAACTTCGCCTGCCACCCTATTCAGGGCGTGCCATCGGGCGGCAATACCGCCGACCTCAGCGGTTTCGCTAGCAAGGTGATCGAAGATTGCTGCGACGAGGGCACTATGGCCTTCTTTTTGCAAGGTTGTGCTGCGGATATCAACCCAGTGCGCTATAAAGACGTACACCAGCCACGGGACGCCGAACCACTGGGCAACCTATTGGGATTGAGCACTATGCGTGCCTTGCGCGATATCAAAACCGAAGAGGGTGGTACATTGAAAATCGTCAACGAAAAATTGGCCCTGCCGCGCGCAAATCTCACACCAGCCATCGCCGAGCTACACGAAAAACAACAGCACCTGCTGCAATCGCTAACGGGCACGACCCTCAACCTGAAAACGTTTATGCCGCTGATGGTCAAATACCAGCTGGCCCCCGACACCCCATCGTATTATTCGCACCGCTATCTGCACGAGAAAAAACAAGGGCGCCAGCACTTGGCCAAGCTCGACGCCGACAACCGGCACAATATGACGCAGTATATGGAGAATATCCATACGATGGAAGAGTTGACCAAAGTCCAGGAGAATTTGCGACTGTTGCAGATGCACCAGGCGAAAAATGAAGCCGCCGGCGAAGATACAATCGAGGTCGAATTAGTAGGATTGCGGATCGGAGAATTTGTGTTGACGACTTTTCCGGGCGAATTGTCGGTGCAGACGGGGCTTAGCCTAAAACAGGCCTCACCCCATCCACTGACCTTTGTCGCCGGTGTCACCAACGGCTATATCTACTATACCCCAACTACGCAGCAACTCGCCAATAGGGGAGGCGCGCAGGAAGACAGCGATTGCCTGGTCGCACCCGAATGGCAAGCGCTATACGAAAGCAAGGCGCTGCAGATTCTGCGCGGGCTGTAGCCACTACATTAGCCCGTTGTGTCGCAACAGCGCCTCTGTGCTCGGCTCGCGACCACGAAATTCGCGATACAGGTCCATCGGGTGCTTGCCGCCACCCTGCGACAGGATCGTATCGCGTAGCTTACGGCCCGCTATCCGCACCGCCTGTTCGTCGTCCAAGCCCACCTCTTCAAAGAGGCCAAACGCGTCGGCGCTAAGCACTTCCGACCACTTGTAGCTGTAATATCCGGCCGCATAACCGCCGGCGAAAATGTGCGAAAACGAGCACAGCATTCTGCCCTCTGGCAGGGGCGGCAATACCGACATCTCCTCTGTCACCCTTAACTCCACATCGAAGGCCGTCTCGGCCCCATCCGGATCATGACTCGAATGCAAAAGCATATCCGTCTTGCCGAGAGACAACTGACGCATCATCTGCGAACCGGCCATAAAAGTGCGCGCAGCGACAATCTTGGCGAATAAATCGTCGGGCAACGGCTCGCCCGTTTCCACATGCGAGGTCATGCCGATCAGCGTCGGTTTGTGATAACACCAGTTCTCCATAAACTGGCTGGCGATCTCCACCGCGTCCCACTCGACCCCATTCAATCCCGCCACTTCGGCGTAGTCGACGGTCGTCAGCATCCCCTGTAAACCGTGGCCGAACTCGTGAAACAGAGTATTCACCTCATCGAAGCTCATCAGCGAAGGCGTATCGCCCACCGGCGGCGTGCCATTGCATACCAGATGCACTACCGGCAGGTGCAACACGCCATTGATCAAGCGCCGACCTAAGCAATCGTTCATCCAGGCGCCGCCGCGTTTTTCTGCAGGACGCGAATAGGGATCTAGATAAAACGAGGCGATCCGCTGTCCATCGCGCAGGACCTTGAAGAATTGCACATCCTCGTGCCAACTATGCGCCTCTTCGTCATCGGCGCGCTGGATCTCGATATCGAAGAGCCGTTCGGCCAGCCCGAACAGGCCGTCCAACACATTTGGCAATGGGAAATACGGCCGTAATTGATCGTCAGTATAGTCGAACTTCGCCTCGCGCAAGCGCTCCGACCAGAATGCAGTATCCCATTGCATCACCGGCTCACTTTGCCCTCGCTCTGTGGCTAAAGCTTGCAGTTCGTCCATGTCTTTTTGCATATGGGCTTTGGAAGCCGCTTGCAAATCGTCGACCATTCGCGCAACCGCCGACGCATCGGGCGCCATCTTGGCATCCAAACTCCATTCGGCATAGTCCGCAAAACCCAATAGACCTGCTTGCTCTTTACGCAACCGCAGCGTCTTGGTAATTAACTCGCTATTGTCCAACTCACCCGTTGACGCTTTTTGCGCATTGGCCCTATAGACCTGCTCGCGATGATCGCGCTTCCTGTGGTGCTGCATAAAGGGATAGAAACTCGGGAAATCCAAAGTGATTCGCCAAGGTCCCTCTTCCGCCGTCGCCTCGCTACCCTCATTAGCCTGCGCGTAGGACTGCGCAGCGATCTGCCGCAGGCTATTCGGCCAACCTTCGGTATCGGCTTTGTCTTCGACCACTAACTCAAAAGCCTTGGTCGCGTCTAACACGTGATTAGAAAAATCGGTGGCTAGCTGCGACAGTTCCGCCGCTATCGCGTTGAATCTGTCTTTAGCCTCACCCGTCAAACCCACACCAGCGTGTTCGGCTCCACGAATTTTCAATTCGATACAGCGCCGCTGCGCCCCGTCTAATTTTGCCCATTCCGCTCCGTCGCGAATCGCCACCAGTCCCTCGTAAATCGGGCGGCTCTGCTGCGTCCGCAAACTAAATTCGACTAGCTCGGCCAGCACTTCCTCGTGCGCCGCCCGCAAATCATCGGCATTGCGCACGCTCATCAAATGCCCAACCGGCCCCCATGCGTATTCGAACGGAACGTCGAGATCCTCAAGCGGCTTGAGCAAACCGTCCCAAGTCGGCGTCAGGTTCGCTTCCAACTCCGCGATTATTTTTTCCGCCCCCCCCAGCACATGCCGCACTCCTTCGACCACCTGCTCGGCTCTGATCTCATCGTAACGCGGTAAACCTTCGGTCACCAATAGTGGATTATTTTCTAAAGACATTGACTCTCCTTTTACTCCTTATAGTTAGTCAATCAAAATCTGCCTAGCGATTTATTAGAAGATGTCGTGATGCGGTTAATCTTGTAAAGATCGTGTGTTAGACATTCGACGCTGATAATAAGGCAACAGCAGAAACACCAACACCGCCGCCACCATTGCCGCACCCGCCAAAGGCCACCCATGCCCCTGTGAAACCAAAATCGGCGTCAATGTTACCAACACTACCTCAATGGGACCAAAACCCAAATAGGCCAAGGCAAAATCGTCGAGCAAATGCGATTCACCCTCAGGGTCGACCGTGCGCAATAGGGCGATCGCCATCGCCATCACGCCATTGGTCCACCCCCAGGTATAGAGCGACTTTTCAAACCACAACTCGCCAAACGCCCGCGGGCCCCAAAAGCGAAACAACAGCCAATTGATCCCGATGCCAAAGGCCAATAGTGCACCGAGCGAATAGGCGTATTCGACTAAGATCGCGATATTGATCGAAGCGATGCCGAAGATCACCAGAAAATCGGTGCAGGTGCCGCCGACCCGAACCATCGTCTTCGCGTCTGTATAGTGAAATACCTTCAGCCATTGCAGCATCCGCTTTAGTACAATCGCTGCCAAAAAAGCGCCACAGAACGTCGGCAGCCGGTAATGACCCAGCAGAGTGCTAGATCCCTGCGCCACCCAATAGCCAATCAACGCCGCCGCCGAGACCAAAGCCAAATGCAAAGCGAGTGGGTCGATGGTATTCGCCGATACCGTTTCTTGACCGATCGGACGACGCTCATCGGACGGCACCAACCCAGTGCGCAAACTCTGCGGCAATTCGTCAAAAGGCGCAACGAAGTGCGTTGCCCCTCGTTGCGCGCCCCATTTGATCCAGGCCATGCCGCCAATGATCGAAGCCAGAATGCCAACCGTCGCCGAGGTCATCGCCAGCGGCCCCGCCGCCGCCCAGCCCAATTCGCCGAAGGTCTCGCCAATCGCTGCCGCCGTGCCGTGCCCACCGACAAAACCCGCCGCCAGGATAGCACCAAAACCGGGGTGCAAGCCAGACCAAAACACGCTCAAAATTCCCAATGCCACGGCCAATCCCAACCCCCACTGCAACAAGATCACAACGGTGGAATAGGCAAAAAGCTCGGCGACATTGCGCCCCACCGCGCGCCGGGGACCGCTCGCCGCACTGAAGGGCAGGGTCACAAAAATCAGCGCAATCAGAATCCCCGGGTAGGAGCCTATGGTCGTGGAAAAAGGCAACCACCCCAAACCACTCGCGCCCAGGGCCAAGCCAAGCCCCCCACCAATGACATTCGCCGGCAAAAATAGCTTTTGCACCACCCGTATACGCGCGCGCAACACCTGACCGGCCAGCAAGAGCAACGATGCCAAACCGAGGTCGATAAACAAGGTCCAGGACGTAAATTCCATATCAGATGCGCGGCATCACATTGCCGCCACAAACCGGCAAATAACAACCGGTAATAAATTGCGCCATATCCGAAGCAAGAAAGACGACCGCGTTGGCGATATCCTGGTCTTCTCCACGACGACCGAGCGGCACGCTGTTGATATAACCGCTGTCGTCGGCTGGCTGCTGTCGGAACTTATCGCTGATCATCCACCCGGGCGCCACCTGATTGACCGTAATATTGTGGCCGCCGATCTCCTTGGCCAACACCCGCAATAAGCGATCCTGTCCGGCCTTGCCGCTGATATAGGCCGATTGATTCGGCTTGCATTGCATAGTGCATTCGGTATTGGTCGCGATCACCCGCCCGGCCTGCTTTTCGATCATCGCCGGCACAAAGGCCTTGGCCATCAACAAATTATGCATCACGCAGGTGTCGAACTGGCTCTGATAATCTTCTTCGTCCTGATCGAGCACCGAGACCCACTTATACTGATGTACCGCGTTGTTGACGATAATATCGGCATCGCCCAATTCGGCTTTTACCGCTTCGCGCATCGCCAGAACAGAGTCCTTGTCGCCAACATCGGCCTGTACAGTCATCGCTTTCCCACCACCGGCGACGACTTCTTCTTTGACTGCTACTGCCTTGGCTTCACTTTTATAGTAGTGCAGAGCAACCGCTGCACCGGCTTGCGCCAAAGTGCGACTAATCACCCTCCCGAGTTCACCACTGGCGCCGGTCACTACCGCGACCTGTCCCGACAAATCAATGCTGATCATTATGATCTCCTCGTATCGCTATTATTGCAGTAGGCTGCGCGCCTGCTCAATGGGTATGTCCCGGCGTTGACGGTCCAAGAAAATACTGATATTGCTGTAGCCAACAGCACTCAAAGTATCCAGTGCGTCCTCATAATTTGCCGCCACACGCACGGGATCATGCGCATCTGCTCCCATAACAACGGGAATATCGCGTTGGCACATTTCCCCAAGCATCTGTTGACCGGGGTTCATTTCGGAATACAGCTTATTTAGCCCCGAGGTATTTAGCTCCATCGCGGTACCCGCCGCCTGGATACGATCGAGGCAAGGGCGAATAAATTCCATCGCCCGATCCTCATCCCAGTTGTGCGGATCGGAATTTTTCACTAGATCCGGATGGGCGATGGTATCGAAGAATCCAGTCTCTGCCGCCATCGCCAAATGTTCAAAGTAGGTCGCCACCAAGGCCACCGCGTCGCCCGTGCCAAATCGCGCAATATAATCGGTCAATTGCGGATGCACCGAACCGAGCACGTGGTGGAACTCCGCCATATCGAGTAGTCTCTCTATCCAGGCCTCCATACCGGGGACATAGTCGCACTCGATACCGAGGCGAATATCCACTCGACCCGCCCAGGCCTTTTGCGCCCGCTCAACCAACGCCACGTACTCCGGAAATTCTGCCACACTCATGCGCACGCCCGGCGACCAGCCGTCATTGCACGGATTGTGACAGGTGACGACTATTCCGGCCAGTCCTCGTACCTCGGCTACAGCCGCGTATTCCCCCGGCTCGCCAATGGCGTGTTTGCACAAGGGCGTGTGCATGTGCATTTCGTAAAGCATAAACTTCCCGTCCGTTTCATTCTCTAGTAAAACACGCTCGCGCACTCCGCCGTATATCTGATTTAGTCCGGCGTAGTGGGCAGAGTTGTGAAAGTCCCCTGTTCCTCATCGATCAACCCGGGATCCAGCGGCCAATAGGGCAATAGGGCAATAATCCGGTTTTACATCATCGCTTAGCGACGTATATGCGGCGCTTCCATCACCGCCCTTTCATCTTCTTCCATATCTTGCATATAATCTTGATAAGCCACTTCGTGCGGCCCGCTGCCATATGCCGAAGTGCCGGGGCTAAATTTATAGAGCAACGCCCTCCGCTGGTGGGCTGCCTTCCACGGCAACGTGCCGTGTGTCAGGGTCTCGGTAAAAATAACCGCGTCGCCGGCCTTGCCATTGAGCTCGATCACCTGCTCGCGATGATCTTCCCATAGGTGCATACTTCTGGGCAAGGGGAGATTCGCCTTGTGGCTGCCGGGCACCACGCATACGCCGCCATCGCCCGGGCCCTCGTCGGCCAACAGATATTCGACCACAGTAAGCCCGGTGTAAATCCGGTCGTTCTTGTAGAAGTAGACTTCCGAGAGATCCATCCGATCGGCGCCACCACCGTGCAGGGTACATCCCTCGCCGCCGGCGTCCATCGCGATCAGCCCAGGGCCGTGGTCGAGGCGATAACCTGCCCCGAGGATGCCTTCCAGCACGGGCTTGACGGTCGGGTGGATCAATAATTTACGGAAAGGCTCGCACCAAGGTCTTTCCCAGGCCAACATACCGCCCATATCATTGCGCCGAGAGGTCCCCGCCAAAGTATTCGAATCACCAGCAGTCGACTGGGCCAAAGGTTCCAGTTGGTCGATATGCTGATCGATGCCCGCGTTGAGCGAGGCCACCTCGTCCGCGCTCAGAACATCTCTCAGCACTAAATAGCCGGTCAAATCAAAGAGATACTTCTGTTCTTCATTCATAAGTTGCCCCTTTCGAAGCGCAATTCAATCTGCTATAATGGAGATCGGAAATATGGAAGAACGAACACAGGGCTCAATTCAGTCCAACAACATAAGGAACCATTAACATGAGCGAAATCGCCAACGCCAAACCTTTCCCAGCTCTCACCTCTGCCCAGCGCCTGCACATCGAGATTTATGGTTATGTCATTGTACCGAACGTGCTCGACCGGGATGAGATCAACACCCTCAAGGATACTCTCTACGGCATCGAAGACGACTTCCGCCGCACTGGCGAATTGCCCGGTCCCAGTTGTTTTCATACCAGCACCACCGACACCTTCTTCCGCATCGACAATCTGCCGCATTTGGCCCCCTGTTTTTTCGACTATATCACCAAACCCTTTATCGTCGGTATGGCCGAAGAAATCATCGGCGGCCCCGCCCGGCTACAGCAATCCGATGCACATATACGCCGCCGCCTGCCCGAAGAGCCGACCCAATATGGCTTCCACCGCGGCATCAACCCCGCATACGACCACCGCGACAAAGGCCTCTACCATTTCTCGTTTATCAAAGCCCTCACCAACCTCACCGACCTCGGCCCCGACGACGGCGGCACTACCGTAGTCGCCGGCACGCACAAAGTACCGACCGACGTGCCACAGGAGGCCATCGTCGCTGCCGCAATGGAAGATCCCTCGATGATCCACCAAGTCGAAGCGCCCGCTGGCTCAACCTTGCTATTCTATGAATCACTGGTCCATGCCGCCGGCATCATCAAGTCGGACAAAGACCGACTGCTGATCCTCGCCGGTTATATGCCGACTATGTTCCAGGCCTGGAACGGCTACGACCACGATCCCGATTTCGTGCAAACGGTGTCAGACGAGCACCGAGCCCTGCTCACCGGTGAGCAGAAATTCCACTGGCCGCGCAACCCCCGCGACCTCGGCGTACCGGCTGCAACGGTCTAACAAACAAGCGCTAACGATGCAGACGCTGCTGTTTGTCGACGACCATCACATCCTCTATCGCAGCGGAACCCGGCGGGCGATCCACCCGCTGACGCGCCACAACACCGAGCCGGTGATCGCGGCGACCCACCCCTGGGAGTTGGCCATCGGATGGATGAGCGTTTACCGCAATCCAAACACCGGCAAATATCAACTCTGGTACCAGGCCTACTCCAATATTCAAAAACCCACGCCGACACCCGATACTTTTGTTTGCTACGCAGAAAGTGACGACGGTATCGTGTGGCAAAAACCCATGCTCGGCCTTTTCTCTTACCGAGACATCGCCGACACCAATATCGTGCTCGTTGGCAATGGCGGTCGCTCCATCCGCTACGCCAACTCCGTCGTCGTAGACCCGCGCGATCCCGACCCGGAGAAGCGCTATAAAATGGGCTATTTCGATTTTACGGTAGATGATGGAAGCGCTGATCGGCCTGGGCTCTGCGTAGCTTTTTCTCCCGACGGCATCTGTTGGACAAAACACCCGCAAGCCCCACTGATTGCCGTCGGCCACTTTAGCCACGGCGACCCCATACCCTTCGCCGACGAGCCAGAAGCCGGCCCCGCCTGGCACGTGCCAATATCAATGTCCGATACCGTCGATGTTTTTTGGGATCCACAGCGCGAAGTCTGGGCCTGGTATGGCAAGAGTTGGATCGACGGCCCGGATGGCCGTATGGGTTGGAAACACGGCATGGCCCGTACAGAAAGTGGCGACTTCGTCAACTGGTCAACGCCCGAATTGCTCCTGACACCCGACGACCACGACCCGCCGCATATGGAATTCCATTCGGCACCCGTATTCTACTGCGACGGCGCCTATTTCTGCCTGAATCAAATACTCGACCGCGCCACCCAAGGCGGCGTGATTGATATCGAACTCGGCTTGAGCCGCGACGGACTTCATTTCCACCGCCCCTTCCGCGAAACCCTCTTTTTGCCCCGCAGCCCAAATCCCCTATCCTTCGATTCTGGCTGCATCCTTACCAATGCCTCACCCGTATTTCTGCCCGAAGAAATCCGCTTTTATTATGGCGGCTACGACCAAGGTGCTACCGGTGCCGACGACACCAAACTCATCAGTGGTATCGGCTTGGCCACTCTACCACGCGGGCGCTTCGCCGGCATCAGTCCCGTCGAGCATTCCAACCAGCAAACCTTGCTTGCACCAGTGGAGCACATCGGCCAAATCACACTCAAGCCGCTCGATTTTTCGCAGGTCACAGCCATCGCGCTCAATGCCGACGCACGGCAAGGTCATATTCGCGTCGAGGTTCTCACCGACCGCGGCTTTCGCATCAAGGGTTTTACCAAAGAGGACGCGCAACCGATCACGGGCGATGCGCTAGACCATCGGGTCGCATGGAGACAAAAAACGCTCGCCGATGCGGGCGAGGGCATGTTTATCCTGCGCATCCACCTCGATCGCGCAACGATCTATGCGGTGGATTTGCTGAATAACTAAAAACCATGCACGCCTTGCAAAAGAGATGGACCAAGAGGCTAGCCGGAGTGGCCTTCCTCAGTGTTAGTGCGCTGGTATTGGTATTGACCTGCGCCTCCCCAACGTAACTCGAAAGCGCAGATACCCGCCTATAGGTACGCTACTGCCCGGTACCTACCTGCTGCACAAAAAACAGGCACGTCTTATATTCTCTCGCTGCATACCGACTTTGACGGCACGATCCACCACCCCATTGGTACCCAAGGAGCCCAACATGCCTAAGATCACTTTTGTCGGCGCCGGCAGCACGGTCTTCGCCAAGAATATTCTCGGCGACAGCATGTGCACACCCGCCTTACAGGATTCCGAGATCGCCCTCTACGATATCGACAAAAAACGATTGGGCGAATCCGCCGCGGTCATGCGCGGTTTAAATAAAAAAATCAACGGCGGACGCGCCAAGATCAAGACCTACCACGGGACGCGCGAACGCCGCAAAGCCTTGACCGGCGCCGACTTCGTAGTCAACGCCATCCAGGTCGGTCGCTACGACCCGTGTACCATTACCGATTTCGAAGTACCCAAAAAATATGGTCTGCGCCAGACCATCGCCGACACCATTGGTATCGGCGGCATATTCCGCGTATTGCGCACCTTCCCCGTGATGCTCGAATTCGCCCGCGACATGGAAAAAGTCTGCCCTGACGCCTGGCTACTAAACTATACCAATCCCATGTGCGCGCTGACCGGCGGAATATTGCGCAGTACCGAGATCCGCACCGTCGGCCTCTGCCACTCGGTGCAGGTCTGCGCCACCACCCTACTGCGCAATCTCGACATGCTCGACGGGGTCAAAGACCTGCAGTGGAAAATCGCCGGCATCAACCACATGGCCTGGCTTTTGGAAATCACCGACGGCGGCAGGGACCTCTACCCCGAGATCAAAAGGCGTGCACGCAAAAAACTCGCCGCATGGCGCAAAGGCCCGGACAAAAATTTCGATATGGTCCGCCTCTATATGATGCTCAACTTTGGCTACTATATCACTGAGTCCTCTGAGCACCTCTCCGAATACGTGCCCTACTTCATCAAATCGCAATATCCTGAATTGATCGAGGAATTCAATATCCCGCTCGACGAATACCCGCGCCGCTGCATCAACCAGATCACGCGCTGGGCCGACCAGAAGAAATCTCTGCGCGGCAACAAGCTAACCCACAAGCGCGGCCACGAATACGGCTCCTATATCATGGAGGCCATCACCACCGGCAACCCCATCGTCATCGGCGGCAATGTGCTCAACAACGGCCTGATCACCAATTTGCCGTCAAAAGCCTGTGTCGAGGTCTCGTGCTTAGTCGACAAAAATGGTGTGCAAGGCACTTATGTCGGCGACTTGCCCGAACAACTAGCCGCCCTCAATCGGACCAATATCAACACCCAACTGCTGACGTTGGAAGCGGCTTTCACTGGCAAAAAAGAGCATATCTACCACGCGGCGATGCTGGACCCGCATACCGCCACTGAGCTATCGATCGACGATATCCGCAAACTCTGCGATGATCTGATCAAAGAGCATGGAACGTGGCTGCCGAAATTTAAGTAGATGCACAGTCAGTAGGTAGCAAGCGGCAGCGAAAAGGTCTTCGGGTGCGATATTGCATTCTGTAGAGGAGTGCGAAACGCACTACGAAGAACCAACGGGTGGAAACCATTCATCCGGCATTCCCTGCCCCGCCGCCAACTGCAACGGATCGGTCACCAAATGTTTTTGCCCGTTATAAGCGGCATCTCTATCGGCAAAAATAATCACGTGTGCCACTCGCCATTCTTGCGTCAGATTGGCCCCTGCCGCGTGCATGATCATGCCATTGTGAAAAGTGCAGTCGCCCGCCTTCAGCGGCACTGTTAGCCGGGGCCACCACTCCAGATCGGGTTTTTCCCTCTTCCACCGCTGTTGGTCGTCGGTGCCAATATTGGGCAGCCCCTCCACCTTGTGCGAACCGGCCAAAAAAGACATGCAGCCGCGCTCAACCGGCGTATCCTGCAACGCGATCCAGGCCGACAGCGTATGCCGCGGACGCTCAAAGGGCCACTTCATCTGGTCCTGGTGAAAGGCCGTCGGCAGCGCTTTTGACGGCTCCTTAGCCAATGTGTGATCGTGCCACAAGCGCATTGGTATATCCGCCAATTTCTCCGCGATAGCCCCGATCTTGGGGTGCAGCGTCAGCTCCCGCAATACTTCACTGTCGCGCCAGACATCGACATATTGGTGGAAAATTGTACCGTAGTTGGCCGATCCACCTTGCGGCGTCGATTTCAGTACATCTAGGGTCGCCGCCCGATAATGCGCCGCCTCGTCCCGGCTAATCACCTGCTCAACCTTTACAATACCATTGCGGTGATACTCTTCGAACATGGATTCGGCAATTTCGACATCGGTCTGCAGCTTGTCCATAGCTCATGCCTCCGCGCAAAATAGTCGATTAGCCTGCAAATCGCCCACATTGTTGGTGATATGCCGGTCGCGAAACAGCGTTCGGCGCATAGGCGGCATCTCGGC
>Ga0315327_10001509_pt1 | contig 12118 bp, 11 predicted proteins | sample M110032315metaG_FD_203460 | JGI IMG/M metagenome (GOLD analysis project Ga0315327, IMG submission 203460) | Ammonia-oxidizing marine archaeal communities from Monterey Bay, California, United States - M1 100m 32315 | ecosystem: Environmental > Aquatic > Marine > Coastal | place: USA: California... | reverse complement strand
TTGAACAAGATCACGATCGCTGTTCAGTGTATAGCCGTTTAAATCAGTAATCAGCGTAGTGTCGGCAAAACTGGTTATGGCCAGACACAAAAGTGCGAGTGTCAGAGCAGACTTCTTCATAGTTCAGTACTTCATGATGTTTAGGTTTGGCTTCGAGTCTAGCATAGAGGAATTAATTAATGGCTCCCGTCAAAATGATCTTCTCCCAAGATTTTGTTATTGTCTCTTTCAATGCTGTGATATCAACGTTACTCTAGGCCAAGTATGGATTTAAGAGAACTCAGAAAAGAAAAAGGATGGTCACAAGAAGACCTATCTGGTTTTAGTGGCTTAAGCGTCAAGACGATTAATCGTGTTGAGAATGGGCATGTCACGCCTTCGGTAGAGACTGCAAAAGCACTAGCGGCTGTATTCGAACTTCCCTTTGCGTTTTTTTTGTCTTCAGCAGAAGAGGCATCTCCCTCGGGGCAGAAGACGAGCAACGCAAACTCTTCCCCAAAGTTGGATTCAACTTTTGCTACTTCATGGCGTGGTTGGGTGCCTTATATAGCAGCATCTTTTGTAGCAGTCTCAGCCTATCTCATCAACGACCTTTACTCACAGATAGGTCAACTGTCTGAAGATTATTCCCAACTCGCAGTTGTACAGGCTCAGACTTCCGATTCTAATGTCAGTTGGACTGATCCCTATAAACAAGCACGGACTGGCATGCTGGAAGTAATAGATGAATTCACTAGCTATTATGGAGATCAACCAATACCTTCTTTGCTCAGAGTGCCGGAAGATGTGACATCTGAAAACGCTAGCGTTACCTTGATAGAAGTAAGCACCTTAAGGTTTATTGCCAGAATTCTCTCAACGTTAGAAGGTGAGCCTCAGCGTAATTCCGATGTCACAGTTGAGTTTATCCTTGATGATTTTCTATCCTGCTATGCAAGTCAAAGGCAACCGATTACCGTGCAATCTGAGAACGAGAACTTCGACAGTATGTTCTCTTGCATCGACGAAATTACATCTACCAAAGGATGGGTGCTCGCGGAGCAGCAATCTGACGCTTTAAACAATCTGTCGGACTCGGTGAAAGAGATAGGAAAAAGAATAGAAAGCGGTGCTTTGCGGAGAATGCTCGGCGGTTCCAACTAAGGCACCACCGTTCGATGCGAAGCATCGATACTGTTTATAGCTCCCACTGAATTCTGCGTCATATCTTTTAGTTCTCCTCCTGTCCTACGTGACATGTCCTTGACTTGTCTGGGACTGTTTGCGATTCGGTCATTACTATTCGTGTTTCAATTTTCATGGCTAACAATTCCATTGGATCATGCTTCGGTTAAATCATTGTGATCGAATAAGTAGATAGTTATATACCGAGTTATCTAATAACACTTTTATTTTTGAGGAAAACTCTATGCGCCGTATATTAAAGACAGTGCTTGCAGTTGTAGCTCTAATATTTACCTTAACATCGGTGGCACAGGAATATGTCACCATTGATATGGAGATTGACATTAACAAGCCTGCGGTAGAAGTTTGGGAGAAGGTCGGTGATTACTGTGCCATTAGTGAGTGGTTAGGGCTGCGCTGCGAGATTGCATCCGGCGATGGCGGCATGGGATCCGAGCGCTCACTCTTAGGTGGCCGTATAATCGAAATCATGGTGGCGCAAACTGAGCTTTCCTATGGTTATACCCAGCCAGCGGTAGAGGGGGAGTTCTACGACCTTTATCACGGGTTTATGGAAGCAAGACCAGTAACAGACAGCACGTCAAAGATGCTTTATACACTAACTTATGATGTATCGAACCTGGCAGATCAGGCCGCGAAAGATGCAGATATTGAGCGGCGTCGTGGCATGTTTACCAATGCACTGGGAGCGATGAAAGCATTGGCTGAAGCTGACTAACTTGCATCAGGTGTAGGGGTGGTACAAAAGCTATCTTGGGATCAAGCTGTTGTCCTCTTTTGTGATCGGTGATTCAAGGCTCACTTGCCGTAGCGATTTCAGGTGGAGACATAGCAGGTCGGTTGAGGGTTTACAGTTACGAGCCCTGATTCACTAGTTCTTTGAGTGCCGGCACTGCCGCACAAAGTATTGAGATAGATAATGAAACTATTTACAGCAATACCCTTTCTCTGTTTTTTCGTTGCGGCGAGTGCACAGGAGAATATAAGGGAAAGTGAGAATGAGATTCGCATTCTGTCTGCGTATCACGGGCTTGATCCCTTGCCACCACTAGCAACTCGATTATGTGGATTGCCTCCGGCTAGCGGTCAGGATGGAATGCCCGTTACCTTTTCTGTGCAGATAAACAGTGCATCAGTTTCTGCCGCAGCCTTTGCTGTTGAAACGACCTCGAGTGAAATTGTGACTCCACTGTGTGCGACATTGCGACCCGCGATAGAGACTCTCGAACAGCGTACCGTGCTACTTATAGGACCCTTTAGTGTTGGCGACTCACTGCCGCTTAGCGTTGAGATAGTGGGACAGCTCGAAGATGTCGATGGGAATTCACTGGCGGGCTTGAAAATTGAAAAGGTGACGAGCCTCGCAGCTGGGCCCAGCCTAGTATTTGCCGAGCGCTTCGCTCCCGATACTTCAGGGCTTGAAGGGGAATGCCCGGCCGATACCGCACAAGCCCTCCAGCTAACCTGGGAAGGCGGGGTTACCGGGCCTGCGGGTGCCGCTCTTGACGAGGCCCAGCGCACTGCTATATCGGTCCTTCTTGATAACGGTAATACCGTGCACCCACTTTTTCTTGCGGATGATGACCCGGATAATCATGTCATTGCCTGTGTCGCCGAGACCAGTCCAGCAGTTTCGGTTAGCGTAGCGGCGGGCTTCTTTCATGACCCGGGTGATGATGCCAATCCCGAGACCAGAATAGGTGTGATTTCAAGAATGAATGAGTAATCTTTTTTGAGGTTGGCACACTGCACGTGAATAACTAGAACCGGAAATCTGTCAAATCCCCCATTGGTTTTCCTCTTTATCAAGGTAAGTTCTTAATGAAGTTAATATCTAAAATCAGGTTTGTTTTTGTTTTCATTTTGGCCTCAGTTTTTGTGGGCGAACTGGTAGCACAAACCCCCTCGCTGGAAGCTTTGGGGCGTCAGGGGCCTTACCAAGTGGCATGGTATACGCAACTCCCTTCTGTGCCCGAGTTCAGTGGTGCCACACTGTATTTTCCCGCCAACAAGGCGCAAGACTTCGGTGGTGTGGTTATCTCTCCGGGATTCTTTGAAAGACAGGAGAACATCAGCTGGTGGGGTAATTATCTGGCTTCCCATGGATTTGCGGTAATCACATTTGATACCAATGAATTGAATGACCTACCACCGCTGCGGGCGGATGCCTTGCTGGCGACAATTGGTCTGTTGCGCGGTGAAAATTCGCGCCAGGGCAGTGCTGTACGCGGAAAAATCCTGGAGGACAGCATGGCGGTCATGGGGCATTCAATGGGTGGAACAGCAGCCTTGTTGTTGGCCAATGAAAAAAGCGATGAGATCAAAGCGGCGATCCCATTTAATGCGGGTGGGGTGCCGAATGCCAATTTTAGTTCTGTCGCTGTGCCAACGTTGGTTATTGCTGGCGAAATCGATCGGCTAGCCCCGGTCAATGATCATGCGTGGTCACATTATCAAACCTTAACCAATGAAGTGCCTCGAATGTATATGGAAGTAAAGGGTGGCAATCATTTCATTGCTAACACTGCTGAGGTCGAGAATGAAAGATTACGACCCAATGTCGACGTGCATGACCTGGTGGGCGGCATGGCAGTGGCCTGGTTGAAGTTGTTTCTGGACGGAGAGGAAGAATATCGCGAATTGCTTTTCGGTGAGATGCCTTCCGAGATTACAGAACAATTATCACGCTTCGAGTATTCCAAATAAAAAGGTAAGAAACCCAATTAGTCATGGAGTTATTCAAGTCAAAGAAAGTAGTAGCAGTTTACTTAATTGCTACTCGCTGGAAATTCATAAAAAGGAAGAGAAATATGAAAAAGCTAATATGTTTTTTGTTGCCCATTTTAATTCTTGTAAGTTGTCAATCAGGACCCGAACCTTTAGTAGCTTCGAAAGTTGATCTTATTCCTTCAGTCTATCCCATCTCCAGCGCCATTGAACCTGGGCCAACCGAGACCGGTCTTTACCGTACCGTGACTCCCTTCGAGCACGCGAATGTTGGGCGGACTCACGTCTACCCTGCTGACTTCGGGGGTTCTCTGAGCGTACCGGAGTCGAACGCTGTAGTAGTACGACAATTTAGTGGCGTGCACGAGACGCCATACAACATTGTCACACGCAATCGAGACGAGCTCTTCTTGTTCGGTGGCACCCAGGGTCGCAGAGACGATGCTAAGGGACCCTATGTGGTCAAGTTTGACGCCACCACCGGCCAGGTGCTCTGGCGTACCGATCTGAGAGATACCAAAGCCCTGGGCGAGTTTCTCTGGCCTGGTCTGGTTACAGTCCATGGAAATGGAGACCTCTACGCCATCCACGGTATACGCATTGTCAGGCTCGACCCAGCAACCGGGACGGTGCGGGGCGAAGTCGAACTGCCCACACCCGATGGTTTCGCACCTGAGGACATCACCTACAACGGTTTCAGCGTGCTGCGCTCCGGTATCATCGTCACCAAATCTTTTGGTCGGCGAGGGGCGGAGGGTGCAGGCTTCCCGCCATCCATCGTGGTTACGGTAGACCCGAATAACCTAACTGTCATCGATTCCTATCAGCTCGCAGAGGGCTCTGCCGGCCGGCTCACCGTTGGGCTCTTTCAGGGTGACGAGTACGTCTACGTGCCGGGGATTCGGAACATCTTCCGTTTTGCAATGAACGGTAGTGAGCTACGTCTCGATGATCGCTGGAGTGTGTCCGACTACGTGCGGCCGGGTCAGGGGGCAGCGTCCGCGCCAGTTGTGATGGGCGATTGGATCGTGTTCCAGACGAACTCTGGACCGTCTACCGCACCGCTCAGTGTGTACGCGGTTTCTCAGGCCGATGCCGGCCTTCGGCTCAGAACCGAGCCGTTTTCGCCTGGGGCGAATGGCTTCAGCTTCATTCCTTCGGCGCTCACTGTCGACCCTGAAACCATGCGTATCTACTCCATGGATGCCGGGCGGGGGCAAATCGGTTGCATCGAACTCGTTGGCGGAGAGCGACTTGAGACCCGCTGGGTCGTCGATCAGACGACTATGAATCACACCAGCCTCGTCGGGCCGAGCGACGCACGAGTATTTGTATCGACGGACGCGCCGAACCTGCTGGCCGCCCGCGCCGCCGCCCGCGCCGCTGGTCGTCAGACGGCTGGATACGAGGAGCAGGTAGTGTGGCGATCTGCGGCCTCCGGCGAAGAGTTGGCGCGCAGCGATTTCATGCCGCCAAAGCTCATTGGTGATCCGCTTGCGCCCGGATTCTTCGGCGTTTGGTACTACCTGGGCGCGGCTGGAGATGTATACGAGCTGAAAGTGGAGTAAAGATGCCAGAGTTAACACTCGGGCCCGTTTTGTTTTTACCTGCAAGGTGTTGCCGGTGTTTCTCAATCGAAAACCCGACACATTACTTCATTGCTACGAAGTAGAGGGTGGCAATCATTTCATTGCTAACACTCCTGAGGTGGAGAATGAAAGATTACGACCCAATATCGACGTGCATGAACTGGTTGGTGGCATGGCAGTGGCGTGATTGAAATGTGCTGCGAACTGAGTTAATAAACAGCCAGACTGTAGTGACATGTCCGTGACTTGTCTGCCCGCGCCGAGCCCGAAAAGAGTTACATTAGGTCGACTTAACCAGCGGTCGCATTACTGGTGAATTATTAACACAGCTCTGGAGGTATTTTCGTATGACGCTAAAAAGTACTTTTAAACTTGCCCTAGTTTCCCTGTCATTCTTACTGGGCGCAAACGCCCAGGAGTCGGGTGAGGTGGAAGGGTTAGCTTTTCTAGCACAGTCCGATATGGAAGGTCCGGTCACTGTGGTAGACTTCGTTAAGTTTAAGCCAGGCGGCGAAGAGACCTATGACCGCTACGATGCTCTCGCAGAGGAAAAGCTAAGAGCGCTCGGCGGCGAAGTGATATTTCGCGGCTATTCGAGTCCTTTCGATGGATCCGCCAACGAGCGCGGGGCAGCGCGTAACGGCGCCGATCCCTCCGACCTAGGCTGGGACCGAGTCACGATGCGGAAATACCCATCCGCCAGTGCAGTCGTTGAGATGGGTGCGAGCGATGAGTATCGAGCGGCGTTACCCAATCGTGCCGAAGCAATCGAAAGTTCTCTGGTGTATGCGTTTGGAGGAAATCAGATGCGCAATGTCCCGTTGTCTGAATCTCCCGACACAATCTACATGCTCAACCTGCTTCGGTTCAATGACGGCGGTGGTGTCGCTGGCTATGGGGATTACGGCTCATCAGTCGGACCACTTATACAAGGCGCCAACGGCGCAGTGGTGCTGAGCGCGAGAGGTATCACACCAATAATCTCCAATCAGGAAATCGACCGCATGATTCTGGTCGCCTATCCTTCACATGAAGCGTTCCTCTCTATGGTGCAGAGTGATGTCTATCGTACGATCTCTCACAAGCGGACAAACTCGATCGAGCTTGGATTGAACTTTCCGTTTTCGGATCACAAATAATTAATAATTACGAATCTCGGGACACCAAGCCTTTAGGGCCGTCTATTGCGGCCCTGAATCTTCTGGATTTTCATCCTAGCCACTTGGCGCACTCAATCTTGTAAGTCAGTTCCCTTTTCCTGCGCACAGCGTTTACGAGGGTGAACAGCGTTAATTTCATTTGCCGGCTAATCAGAGCTATCGTTATTAACTACAGGGTTAACTCCTGCAAACAACGGTGAGGAAAATCAATGGAAGCGTCACTCGTATACCTCGCTGGGGCACTTTTGATAGGTCTTGGCGGATTAAGTGCTGCCGTAGGCGTTGGCATTCTTGGTGGCAAACTGATGGAAGGATGTGCCCGTCAACCTGAACTTGGTCCGAGTCTGCAAGGCCGTTTTTTCGTGGTGACCAGTGCTTCCTGCGAATACTCCAAGCTTCGATACTGCTAATAGGCCCCACTGAATTCTGCGTCATATCTTTTAATCCTCTTCCTTTTTTATATGACATGTCCTTGACTTGTCTGGTACTACTTGCCGTTTCAATCGTTACTATTCCTGTCAGAAACTAAAGGCACTCCGTGATGGAAGAGTAAGCGCCCGATCTAAATATTATGTGGAGAATGCTATGAAAATAAAATTATTTCTGATTGTTTCAACTTTGTTTGCTTCCTTAAATGTTGCGATAGCACAAACAGTTGATGACTATACCGTACCGCGCACTGAGTGGGATCAACCTGACTTGCAGGGAGTTTGGAGTTTTGTTTCAAGTACGCCTCTGCAGCGACCTCAGCGATTTGGTACTAGAGAATTTCTAACGCCCGAGGAAGTTGAGGCTGATTTCATTAGCCAAAGAGAGCGCCTAGAAGCGGCAAACGCGCGTGAGGCTGAGTTGGTGGTTAATCCAGACGCACCAGCTTCGGGTTCAGTGGGCGGATACAATAGTTTCTGGTTTGAGGGTGCGGGTGTTGGAAAGAATGTGAGAACGTCGCTAATAGTCTACCCGCCTAACGGCCGGCTGCCTGCCAGTGTGGAAGGCGCAGCAATACATCGTGCTAACTTGGGAGATGATGTTCCGGGGGAACGTCCGGTTCTGGCAATGTTTGGTGGCATAGGTAAGGACGGGCCAGAGGACCGTGGCCTCTCTGAGCGCTGCCTCGTTGGTTTTAACGCCGGCCCTCCGTTTAATGGAGATAGACTCACATACAATGCCAACGTGCAAATTTTTCAGAACAAGGATCATGCAGTATTAATGACAGAAATGGTCCACGACGCTCGCATAGTACCGCTTGATGGGTCCGGTCACTTAGATGAAGATCTGCAATTTTGGAGCGGTGATTCCCGTGGCTATTGGGAAGACGATACTTTAGTTGTGGTCACTAAAAATTTCAGCGGAATGACAGCTAGCTTTAGCCGTTTTGGTACGGCTAAAGACAAAACGCTCACTGAACGATTTACCCGTGTCGATCCTTATACAATTGATTATGAGTGGACACTTGAAGACCCCTCAACCTTCACGGATAAAATTACCGCCATTGTTCCTATGGCTAAAGTAGATGGTCAGCTCTACGAATATGCTTGTCACGAAGGTAATCATGGCATGGGAAATATTCTTCGTGGCGAACGTATGGCAGAGCAGCGGGCGTCCGAAGATGAAAGTTAGCACATGAGCAATAGTTAATCGTAAGGAAAAATGACGCCGACTGATTCAGCGATTTATTCTGAACATATTTGAAAGGATTTAAGACTTGAAGATAATACTACGCATACTCGTTGCTGCGTGCCTCCTCCTGGGTTTCCTGGTTCGTAATTGGCGGCAGAAAATAACTATAGCTCCGGGCGTTAGTTTGGGTAATCTGCTTCCTGCCTATTTGATTGGTCCGATCTCTGTATGGTGGCTTCTGCAAAGACTACCCATTCAGAGTTAGTGAAACAGATAGCAGCTAAACTGAAATGTGCTGCGAACTGAGTTAATAAACAGCCAGACTGTAGTGACATGTCCGTGACTTGTCTGCCCGCGCCGAGCCTGAAAAAAGTTACACTCGTTTAACGTAACCAGCGGTCGCATTACTGGTGAATTATTAACACAGCTCTGGAGGTATTTTCCTATGACGCTAAAAAGTACTTTTAAACTTGCCCTATTATCCCTGTTGCTAAATAGTAGCGGAGTGTTAGCGGCTGACAATTCCGCGGTTCTGGGTCAATGGGATCTCAGCCTGAATCTTCAGGGGAACGAAGTCCTGGTCAAGCTCACAATAACTGAAGATGGTGATGGACTGGGCGGAACCTGGGCGGGCCCACAAGCTACTAACGCATTGTCTGACGTTAGTTTAGCTGGAGACACCCTATCATTTTCTATGCAAACACAGCAGGGATCACTAAAGGTATCATTCGAGCTGGAAGGCGATACGCTTAACGGTGGCCTATCTACACCGCAAGGAAACTTGCCGATTGTTGGTAAGAAGTCATCTTAGAAGCAGTGTTAGAAAATCTGGTCAAAGCTATATTGCAAAGTACAGCGGATCATTGCAAGTAAGCAGCGAGGATTAACATGCAACCCAAACTAGATTGGCCAATCATTAGTCATAATCCTGAAGACTTTTTGGTAAAAGTGTTGAGGCTTACTTATTAAAAAAGAGGCAGCAAATGAACCTGCAAACCTTTACAGTATGTAGCATCCTATTGTTCGTTGCTTGTGGCAGTGAAGCTCAAACACGTGAAGCCCCTGATAACAATGCAGCAAGCCTGACTGGATCAACTGGAGTTCAGCAAGGCCTGCTAACAATTCCAAACGATATTTTCAGCGCACTCCCTGCCAAGAATGCTACACGAACTGCTTTTTTTGGCGACTTGCATGTTCACACCACCTATTCGCTCGATGCTTTTGCCGTTGGTACTATGGCGACACCTTCTGATGCCTATCGATATGCCTTGGGCGATACTATCCAGCACCCGGCTGGTTTTGATATGACATTGCGCGTACCCCTAGATTTTTATGCAGTCACGGATCATGCCATGTATATGGGTATGTTGTTTGAGGGAGCGGATCCCAGTACTGAATTAGCAAGAATTATGAATTCAGACTATATGGCGAATTATAATGCACCGGAAAATCTAGTACCTGGACGCCCCGGGGTGTTGGGTAGGTTTATCGGTGATGCCAGACGCATGATTGGCGATGGGACTCTTAGTCAAGACTTGGTCCATGACGTCATCCACGATGCTTGGAAGGATACTGTTGCCGCCGCTGAGCAATATAACAAGCCAGGTGAGTTCACAACCTTTGTTGCCTATGAGTACACAGCATTCTCAAATCCCGACCGTGGAAATTTGCATCGCAACGTTATCTTTCGTGACGCCGATAAGCTTCCCGCAGTGCCCTTCTCTTCATTGCACAGTAGAAATCCAGAAGACTTATGGGATTGGATGGACAGCTTACGCGATGAGGGAATTGAATCACTCGCTATTCCCCATAATTCGAACGGTTCCGGTGGACAGATGTTCAAGCTTGTGGATTGGGCAGGCAATCCACTGGATGATGCATATTCTTCTCAGCGAATTCGTAATGAACCGCTCATGGAAATAACTCAAATTAAAGGTACTTCGGAAACGCACCCCTTGTTATCGGACAATGATGAATGGGCTGGATTCGAAATAATGCCTTATTATGTCGGCGCCGGCGGCAATCGGCCCTCTGAACCCTCAGGCAGTTATGCGCGGGAAGCATTATTAAACGGTTTGTCCTTCGAAGATCAGGGAATGGAGAATCCTTTCGAATTCGGTTTTGTGGGTGCGTCTGATACCCACACGGCTGCCATTGGTGATGACGAATCTGACTTTTATGGCAAGCTTGGACTGGCGGATGCAACACCTCAACAGACTGGAGCAGTTCCGCTGAGTGCTGAAGAAGGGGAGCGTCTTCTTGAGAGCGCACCAGATTCTGTTAGGGAATTTGAAGCAGGTGTTTACGCTAATGGGGATGATATAACCTTTGGCGCATCGGGAATTACCGGCGTCTGGGCGGAAGACAATACACGGGAGTCTATCTACAGCGCGTTCCGACGGAAGGAAACTTTTGCTACCACCGGCACGCGCATCAAAGTGCGTTTTTTTGGTGGATATGACTTCACCGATGAAACGCTGACAGCTCCTGATCTGCTCGAGACTGCATATTCTGACGGTGTATCCATGGGCTCAGATTTGTTGCCCAACGGCGACCGAGCCCCGCGCTTTATTGTCTGGGCCACGCAAGATGCTCTGAGCGCGCCTTTGCAAAGGCTGCAAGTTGTCAAAGGCTGGACCGTTGATGGTGAGCCCCATGAACAAGTGTTTGATGTAGCGTGTTCAGATAACCTTGCAGTAGACCCGCAAACTCATCGTTGCGGTGATAATGGCGCGCAGGTGAACCTTGCAGACTGCTCTATTTCAGCTGAGGTCGGTGCCGCTGAGTTGAAAACCGTATGGGTTGATCCTGACTTTGATCCTTCCGTCCGGGCATTTTATTACTCACGTGTACTCGAGAACCCAACCTGCCGATGGTCAACCTGGGATGCGATCAATGAAGGCTACGAACCGCGACCAGATTTTCCAACGACCATTCAAGAACGTGCCTATACCTCACCGATATGGTTTCGACCTAGCACGGGCTAATCATGAAATTTATGAAGAGCCACGTTTTCTGGTTTGTGGTTTTGGGTAGTTTAATTTTTGTCATCGACGAACAAACTTCAGATCTGCTCGATACCATATGCAAAAACTAAATAATGGTTTCTGAACTCTATAAGCAGGGCAATAACAATGAATGAAGCATCGCTGTCTTTGTACGAGACTACTGAGCTTTTTTACATCATTTTAGAAGCTCAAGATAGATTTTTTGAATTCTGGATAACCGCAACTTTCGCCGTCATTATCGCTTGCCATCTCGGATCAAGTATTCTCACGCGAAGTTTCAGCTTAATGATTTCATTCATGTATTTGGCATTTTCAATAAATCTGATAGGGAGATGGTTTTTTGTCGCTGAAGCAGTGAGTCGTTATAGAAATGATATGGCTAGTCAGTCTGGAATACAGCTAAATGAGCAATTGATTGACTTATCTAGGATGCTTTCAATGACAACACTGATTGTTGGTACTGTTATCACTATATTCTTCGTTTGGTATACCTACAAAAACCAAAAGGCAATTTAGGAGAATACTAATGACTAACTACACAACTCTCGGTGGGCGTGTGCAATGCACCAAGTGTAATGCTACCTAGAATATCCACCACTCCCCCTTTGTAAAGCTAGGAGTCCCAATATATGAATATGGTGGTAATTTGCTGCCTGCCTCTTCCTGGGTTTCCTAATTCATTATTGGCAGAGGAAAGCAACTGTCGCACCAGGCCTTAGTCTGAGTAATTAGTTGGCTTGATGACCACTGCCAAAGATTTTGTTACTGTATTAGCAGCGAGGATGAATGAGCAGTAACACTTGTATTACAGGTCGCCAATCAACAGTCG
>Ga0315327_10001502_pt1 | contig 12160 bp, 10 predicted proteins | sample M110032315metaG_FD_203460 | JGI IMG/M metagenome (GOLD analysis project Ga0315327, IMG submission 203460) | Ammonia-oxidizing marine archaeal communities from Monterey Bay, California, United States - M1 100m 32315 | ecosystem: Environmental > Aquatic > Marine > Coastal | place: USA: California... | reverse complement strand
GGAAAAGGGGTATATCATGCGTTGATTAGTTGGGGGGTTGAGATTTTAAATAATCCTTAATTTGATTCGCTGTCGAGATGAATGGGTCAGGGGTTCCGAAGGTGGGTTGTAAGGGATTGAGGTATATCCGATTGACGGCTTCCAGCTTGAATTTTCTTGACTACCGAACGTTCGGTCGATCGTCTTTTTGGGTGATTATTGGATCTACGGAAGGTTCGACCACGATTCTCAATACCCCTAATAGTCCATCGCTTGAAGCGGAGGAACGTCTGTTGGAAGTCTATCGAGTGGCGGCGAAATTAATGGTTGAAAAAGGCTTTGGGGAAGGTCGATGGGCGATATTGCCAAGGCTATGCATTTAACGAAGGCGGGATTGTATCACTACATATCCGGGAAGCAGGATTTGTTGTTTCGGATCATGCTGTACGCGATGGACGAAGTGGAACGCTGCGTGATCGAGCCGAGTCGCTTGATCGCGGATCCGGAGGAGCGTTTGCGGAAGATCATGCGCTTGCATATTTGCGGAGCGATCGAACACGGACTGGAGCTATCCATTTTGCTGCAAGAAATGACTCACTTGGATTCCGGGCAGCAGAAGGAAGTTCTCGGGCACAAGCAGGCCTATCGTTCCCTCATTCAAGAGGTGCTGAGGGACTTGGGTAAATAGGGGCAGTTACGGGATTTGGATATTCGAATCGCGACTAAGCATATTATGAATACGCTGATTGGTATAGCTCGCTGGTATCCTGATGAAATCGACGCTACGGAAGAGGTCTTAATCGAACAAACAATTGAGTTCAACATCGCGGTGATTTTGAAGCAACCCGGTTAGGTCTGGCTTCAGGTAGCGGCCGGTTTCCGAGCGGCCACCAACTTACCGACAATGGCCGATCGGAGATCGGTCGTTACCTATTTTAGCACTCAGCGAAGAAAGAGTTTTATACCTCAAATGATCAAAGTGAATTTTTCTAGGAATTGGTTCAGGGCCATTGCTGTAGTCGTTACGAGCGTGCTGCTAAGCCTAATTAGTCGGGCGGAGACGGAGGGGAACGGCGCCTACGAGGCGACGATTGTTCGCGGGGAATTCGGCGTTCCTTATATTATCGCGGATAGCTTGCCGGATGCGGCATTCGGCGACGGGTATGCTCAAGCGGAGGATCGTCTCAATCTATTGATGCTGAATGTTCTGACGGCGACGGGAACGCGTGCAGGCCAACTGGGTCCGAGTCAGGTCGGGCGCGATTATATGGCTCGCATCGCGGGCGCTCGGCGGACGGCTTATGCTCGATGGAATGATCTTCCTAAACCGGTCCGCCAAGTATATGAAGGATTTGCGGCGGGCGTGAACCACTACATGGAAAACTCCACTCAGCCGCTGCCGAAAGTCGCTCGTCGATTAGAGCCGCAGGAGATTGCGACGATCTTGCTGTTTGGCGGCCTTTACCGACAGATGGCTCAAGCTCAGAAGGATCTTCTCGGGCAAGGGGGCGATCCGATTGCAGGGGAAGGTTCCAATGGTGCGGTGCTCGCTCCTTCTCGCAGCTCCTCGGGAAATAGCTTGATGCTATCGGATTTGCATACACCCTGGGGCGGACCCAATAAGTGGTATGAGAAGCATTATCTCACCCCGGAGGTCGAAGCTCATGGATTCTGCTCGACGGGCCTGCCCTTGTTTTTGTTCTGCGCTACCGATCGTATAGCTTGGACGATTACACGAAACCCGGGTGATCGCGGTGATTGTTTCGTTCTGAAAACGAACCCCGTGAATCCGCAGCAGTACTGGTTTGACGGCGCATATCGAGACTTGGAGCTGATTGAGGAGTCCATCGAAGTGAAGGGTGGCGAAACCGTTGTTCGATGGGTGGCCTCGACGGTGCACGGACCGGTCATGAAGCGCGGAAAAGGGAAGCTGTTTTCCGCCGGAATGAGTATGTACAATGAAGTCGGGGCTTTGGAGCAGTTGTACAATGCATTGGTTTCGAATAACCTGGGCGACTTCAAGCAAGCGACGGCCCAGAGGCACATGGACGGCGGCAATGTTTTTTATACCGATATCGAGGGCAATACTTTCTACAGCTGGTGGAGTCGCTTGATGGAGCGGAGCGAACAGTACGATTGGCTGAATGCGGTTGACGGTAGCAAGCGGGACTCGCTCTACGGTGGAATTCTTGCCTTCGATAAAATGCCGCAGTCCGAAAACGATTCGGGCTCTTATTATCAGGCAAGCAATACTGCGGACTGGACGGTAGGCGATGGCGCTTGGGGGCTGAATAAGGACGACTTCCCGAATTGGCTGCTCACGTCGCCGGAGCGGGCCTTTTTTCCATCGCGGTCACAGCGCACGGTTGATCTTATTACTGGGCGTCCGAAGCACTGTCTTAAGGATCTTCTTAGTTGGTCTTTGGATACGCATATCGTGGCAGCGGAATGGGTTTTTCCATTGATTGATAGATCCTACCTGGAACATGGGAACGGCGGCGAAAAAAGTGTCGATCGGGCGATGACGGCGCTGCAACAGTGGCAATCCGATCCTAGAGCGACGAAAGAATCGCAGGGTTATAGCGTGTATCGCGAGTGGTTGGTTGCACTTGCAGGTATCACGAGTAAGGCCGCTGGCGGCAGTTTGCTGAATGAAGTTGCCGATGTTCGCAATACGCTTCCGATGCTTCCGGATAATCCAGAGAAGGTTCCGCAGAGGGAAGTGAAGCAGGCTCACGAGGCACTCGTCCAAGCGGTCGCATCTTTAGTGAAACTGTACGGAACGCCAACTCCCAAGTGGGGCGATATAAATGTCATTCAGTTGGCCGACGGGATGCGCTTTCCCGGTGGGGCGGCTGATAGTGTTTCCCAGGGAATGTGGCAGATCTCGCATGCTAAGAAACGGTCGAAAGACGGCAAGTGGTTGGGTTCGGCAGGTTCGGATGCAATGATGATGGCGGAAATGAGCGATCCTCCTCAGGTCTACACGATGGTGCCCTACGGTCAGAGCGACGATCCGAAATCGCCACGTTTCGCCAACCAAACTGAACGGTATACGAATGGCCAATACAAGCGGGCCTGGTTTACGCGAAAGGAAATCCTGGCTCACGGAAAGGATCCAGTGACTATTTCTTTGAAAAAGCGCTGATGAGAGAGTGATCGGATTGGTTGTCGATCAAGATTTTGAGATATAGGTTATTATGAGTAGAAAAAGGTACTTCACTATTTTTGTTGAGATTGGAGCAATCTTATTTCTTACGCTTTCGAGTGTTAAAGCCGCCGAGAAACCCATGCTTCCGCCAGCTAATGTTTTCGACACGGTCGAAATTAAGAATCCGGATACATTGGATCTTAAGATTCTTTCCAATGAAATCGTGCCGGTTTTGGAATCCGATTCTAAGAGGGTCCGACTCATTGAATTGGAGTTCTTTTCTCAAACGTGGGGAGGGGAAGCGATTCGTCACTTGGCGAGTGTCTATCTGCCTGCTGGGGGTATGGATACATCGAAGCGTGGAATGGCCCTTATCAATCAAGGGGCTAGTTCTAATCTCGAAGACGGATTCGATGTCGATCGGGATTACGGAGCTCTTACCGCGATCGAGCTGGGGATTCCGTCCATGCTGCTTAAGACCAATATGCCTGGGGATCATTGGGGTGTTAAAGGGCAGAGTCCGATTCGCCGTTATACCGCTGCTAAATTTTTCGAAACGGGCGACCCGAATTGGATTCACTGGATCGCTTTGGCGAAAGTTTATATGCGGGCCATGACGGTATTGGGCACGCTCGAGGATGTAGAGGCAACGCAGTTTGTATTAGCTGGCAGCTCCAAGCGTGCCCAGTCGATATGGATTGCGGCCGCGGTGGACGAGCGTATCAAAGGATTCGTGTCCATCGCCCGTCCGGGTAATTTCGGTCATTTGATCCAAGAGCATTCTCCTGTCCCTGGGGCATTGCCGCAACCCGGATCGGTCCGTACGGTTCACGAAGGGTCGAAGCATGATTACATGGTGCATTTCGAGGATATGTACACAACTCGAGGATACGAATACATGGCCTACATCGATGCCTACCAATTTCTTTCCCGAGTGAACGTTCCTATGATGTACGTCATCGGCACTAATGATAATCTCTTCAACAGTTTTGACGACCATGGGTTTTATCCGTTTTATCAAGGTGACAAGAGTTTTGCCTATGTTCCGAACTATTTGCATGGGATGGGCACGTCGAAACACGTAGACGCCGTTCGAGCCTGGGTTGCTCATTGTTTTTGGAACCGACCCGTTACTAAGGTGAGCGCCTTAGGGACAGTGGATGAAGGTGCATTGAACGTGAGTGCGGTGGTACACAGTCAATCCGATATCGAAAGCGTACGCGTTCACTACTGTTATCTGCAAGGACCGCGCTTTCGAGATGTCAAGGATCGCTATCAATCGACCCCTATGAAACGGATGGGGGAATCCTCATTATGGGAAGCGACTTTGCCGCCAAGTGAATCAGCGGGTCAGGAGGTGTATTGGTATGTCGAAGTCAATGACCGGGTTCATGGTCTCGAATCGACTGTTACGACATTATTGGAGCGCGCTCGATTGCCTTAGTTCTCCCTTTTCTAAGTGAGCGCTAGCTAATTTTAGTAGGGCAGCGACGTCCGGGCGTGCCGCATATGATGATCATTGAATTCAGAGGTAGGGCAGACCGTCCCGGTTAGCCGCGTTGGTTGAGGGATGGGTGACTGCGGCAGAGATGACATAGCTCGTAATCGGAAATGCTAAATATAGGAGGCAATTCGATTAGTTTGCGCAAATGCGAATGTGTTATCTTGATGGTACGAGTATCCTAACGTTTACGAGAATGAAACAGGAACATCGAATATGTCGTTTTTTAGAACCTGCGTCCAATCTGTATCCCCAATTGTCAAATGAGTGATTTTATGGCTAATAAAAATACCCCTCTTAAAGCTACACGACTTCTATCCTTAGACGCCTATCGTGGATTGATCATGGTAACGCTGGCGTTTAGCGGTTTCGGGATTGCCCGAACGGCTGCGCTGCAGCTTAAGGAAAATCCGGAATCTTGGTTCTGGTCGATTATGAAGTTTCAGACCTCTCATGCCGAGTGGGTGGGCGGCGGTTATTGGGATATGATCCAGCCGGCGTTTATGTTCATGGTCGGACTGTCCATGGCTTACTCCTATGTAAAGCGTCAGCGGGAAGGTCAGTCTTACCGGCGTATGCTGGGTCACGCTGTGAGTCGCTCGCTCATTTTGATATTTTTGGGAATCTTTTTGACTTCGCATGGTCCGCTTACGCGCTGGTGGATGACGAACGTTCTGACGCAGATGGGGTTGGGGTATACGTTTCTGTTTTTACTATGGGGGCGAGGCGTCCGCGTTCAGTCAATCGCGGTTGGATCGATTTTGGTTTTTACTTGGTTGCTATTTGTTCTGTATCCGAATTCTGGTTTGGACTTGGCGAAAGGCACCCCGGATTTGAACGTGAGTCCTACCTGGGCTCAGGAGCATTTGGAAGGGATTGATCCTTCTTGGCACAAAAATGCGAACGTTGCCCATGCTTTCGATGCTTGGTTTTTGAATCTCATGCCTTCGAGCGCTCCGTTTGCCAAGGAGGGTTCCGCTCAAATGGCGAAACCTTTTGTCGCAAATGGAGGGGGGTATCACACCCTGAGTTTCATTCCGTCTTTGGCGACGATGTTGTTGGGTCTGATGTGCGGGGAACTAATGCGTTCGAAGCGATCTCAAGAGGAAAAATTGAAGCTTCTCATTATTGGGGGCATTGGTGGAATTCTTGTTGGTTGGTTATTGGGAGTTACGGGTATTTGTCCGGTTGTTAAGCGTATTTGGACTCCGTCTTGGGCTTTATATTCGACTGGATGGTGTGGTCTGATGCTGGCGGGGCTGTATTGGATTATCGATATGCGGCAGTATCGTCGCTGGGCATTTCCTTTGATAGTCGTCGGCATGAATTCGATCGCGATCTATAGTATGGGCATGTTGCTCAAGTCTTGGGTAGTCGGAAACCTAAAGCGGCATTTAGGCGATGGTATTTTCGAGCTTGGCGGTCCGATGTACGTTCCTATGTTCCAAGCGACGCTGACGGGGCTGGTCTTTTGGGTGATCTGCTACTGGATGTACAAACAGAAGCTGTTTGTGAGGATTTAATTCTTTCGAACCTATTTCTCGCAACGCGAGAACCTATTGGCCGAGTTTGCGAGTGCACAAGGCCGTAGGCCGTTGTTAAACACTGCTCAACCGAATCGGATTTCTAACAACGCTCTCTGCGTTCGCTTGTTGCAGCGTTGCAGCAAATAGGTGTCTCCCGCAAGCGGTAGCCTATAGGTTTTTCAAGTAAAGACAGTTGCGTTTGCTTCAGTTCGCTTTTGGGATTCTCGTTATGAGAACGATGCAATGGGTTGTTGGAGTGAGCTTGGTTTTGGCGTGTGGATTTGCGACATTGTTTGGTGCTGAATCTAAGTACGTTACGATGACGGATATTCCTTACGTTGATGAGGCGTCGCGCTTGTCGGATGAGTACATCAAGGAACGTTGCGTTTTGGATATCTATTATCCAGAGGGCATTGAGTCGTATTCGACAGTCGTGTGGTTTCACGGGGGTGGATTGAAGAATGGGAATAAATCGATTTTGAAGGGCTTTAAGAATAAGGGGCTCGCCGTGGTTGCAGTAAATTATCGTCTGCATCCGAAGGTTCAAGCGCCGGTTTATATTGAAGACGCTGCTGCTGCGGTCGCCTGGGTTTTCAAGAATATCGAAAAGTATGGCGGGGGAGATTCTTCCCGAATATTCGTTTCCGGTAGTTCGGCTGGCGGGTATTTGACCAGTATGGTTGGTTTTGATAAACGTTGGTTGGCGGCTCACGAGATTGATGCCAATCGAATTGCTGGGCTGATTCCGTTGGCGGGGCATACGATTACGCATTTTACGATTAGGGCCGAGCGAGGGATAGAGGGAACGCAACCGGTTATTGATGATTTGGCGCCTTTGTATCACGTTCGTGATGACGCTCCTCCTGTCTTGCTGATTACGGGAGATCGAGAATTGGAGATATTGGGTCGGTACGAGGAAAATGCTTACATGATGCGAATGTTGAAAGTTGTCGGGCACAAGGATACGCGCATTTTTGAGCTTGATGGTTATGGGCATTCTCCCAAAGACGCTGCCGTGCCGCTTATCGTGAAAGAGGTTAAGCGAATTGAGGGATTGAGGGGGTGGTAGGGTTGAGTGTCCCGCTTAGCCGCTTTGGTCTCAGTGGGGTTGTTGGATTCTTCGGCTTGAGCTGAGGGAGTGGCACAGAGAAGAAAGATCGCGACAATCAAGGCTCTACGAGCGGGTCTCGAAAACTTATTCCGGGGATGCTTTATTCTCATCGGGTAAATACCAAGAAGCATGCTTTGTTGCTAATTTTGGTAGCGGCTCGATCTCCGAGCGGCTATTGAACGGTTTAACCGTTCAACCACTTCTTCAATAATGGGTGCTTGGAGATCGGCATCTACCTTTTGAATACCTCGAGGATTGCCCCGGGGATGATCTATTCGATGTAGTTGGAGTCTCGCGTCGTTGATCATTCGAATACAGTTTAGCGATTGTTCAACGAGAGTAGTAAATTGGAAGCAATATTTGGACAGTCCGTCCGTCGGTTATTCGATTTTCGAATAGGGGGTATTATATCGTTTGCGCATTTGGCAGATGAAGCGTAGCCAGGAGAATGTTTTCTTTTCTACGATCATCTGTTAGTTTGTTTTCGCTTTTCGTTTTAGCTTCGTTGATGGCCAAGGACGCCATCGTCTTATCGGAGGCGATTCCTGAAAGCTCTTTGCGCCAGGGTCATTTTTGGACTCCGGATGAGGCGAATTTGGAGATGAAGGGGTTTGCTAGAACGTGGAATGACCGAGCTTCTTGGGAGCAACGTACTCGCGTGATTCGCGAAGGTATATTGCACGGGCTTCATTGGGATCGTATGCCGAAGATTAAGGGAGGTTTTCGGCCGATTATCCACAGTCGAAAGGAGATGGATGGCTATGTCGTGGAGAATATAGCAATTCGAAGCTTTCCTGGTTTTTATGTTACCGGCAATTTGTATTCGCCTGCCAATCCGAAGGCGAAAAATCCTGCTATCTTAAATCCCCACGGTCACGCTACCGATAAGCGTGTTAAGGAAGATGTGCAAAAGCGTTGCGCGGCGTTTGCTCGGATGGGGGCAATCGCTTTTGCTTACGACATGGTTGGTTACGCAGAGTCGACGCAGGTGAATCATAAAATGCCGATCGCCGCTTTGCTGCAGGCGTGGAATAGCACGCGTGTCCTTGAGTATTTGCTTTCGCGACCGGATGTGGATCCCGAGATGATCGGAATGACAGGAGGGTCGGGAGGAGGAACTCAGACCTTTGTGCTTGCGGCTATCGATGATCGGATAGCGGTATCAGCTCCCGTAGTACAGGTTTCAGCGCATTTTTTCGGAGGTTGCGTTTGCGAGAGCGGGATGCCGATTCATCAAAGCGAATCGTATGGAACGAACAATGTTGAGTTCGCGGCGATGGCGGCGCCTCGTCCGCTGATGATCGTGTCGGATGGTGCGGATTGGACGCGCAATTCCCCGCGTATCGAATATCCGTATATTCAGAGCGTTTACGCTTTGTTTGATGCTGAGCACAAGGCGGAGCATGTGCACTTGCATGGCGAGGGACATGATTATGGATACTCGAAACGCTCGGCGGTCTATCCCTTTTTTGCGTTTCATTTGGGTTTGAGCTATAAAAAACTACCTTATGACAACGGTTTTGATGAGAGTTTCGTTACGGTTTTGCCGGCGGAGGAGCTCTATGTTTTCGATGAGGAGCATCAACGTCCAAGCGATGCGCTGATTGGGGATGAGGCCGTGATGGAGTATTTGGGTTTTAGTGAAGATTGATGTGCCGCGAGGTCTCTTTAATTGGAATTTTGGCGGTATTTATGGTACTATCGATGAGTCGTTTGCATTAGAGGGTCTCGGGAGATATTGACTTAGTGCTTGCAATTACCAAACATGAAAAGACTGTAAAACACGATCTTTAAGGTCGTGTTCTCGAATGAGAACGTTGAAAGGATAATCTTAGGCGCGATAGCGCAATACCCATAATATCTACTATGAAAACACACACAATACTTGCTGCAATAACAGCATTCTTCCTTGCCGCAACTGTGGGGCTAGCTGCAACGAAATTCCAGGAAAAGCAATTTTCGGCAGGAGATACCGATGGCGACAAGCACCTTTCCAAGGGTGAATATGTGGCTGTTAAGACAGCTGGCGCCAAGAAGAACGCGGCAAAGAATAACAAGGAGTTCGACGCGGCCACTGTTGGTAAGCGCCAGGCGAAGCAATTCGCAAAGCATGATTCGAATGGTGATGGAAAATTGAGTTCGGACGAGTTTTTCGCTTCGTTCCCAGCTAAAAAGAAATAGTTTTAGCTATTGTCTCGAAGATATAGGGCGGCCTGAGATAGGGCGCCTTTTTTGGGCAAAAATTGGTTTCTAGCCTTATTGAGTCGTTCGATTTTAGCAGATAATCCTAGGACTCAATGAGGATATTCTTCGGGTTGTGCCTCGATGTTTTTTTTAGACCGATTGGATGTCCATTAGTTAGCTTCGCGTGCGTAACTTATTCCAATTGGAGTTGCAATTTCCCTGAGGTATTGACGGCGATCAAGTTCTTGAAACTTGCTAGCCAGCGGCATTGCCACAGGATGATTTTTACTTTTTCGTTCCTAATTTGATTTCTATGAAGACCCTAATTGAGGATTCATGCGCCAAACTCGACGATGTTCGAAAGAATTTGTCTGAAGTCGTAGTTGGGCATCAAGCATTGGTCGATCGACTGTTATTGGCTCTATTGTGCGATGGACATGTACTGATCGAGGGAGTGCCGGGTGTCGCGAAGACGCTTGTGGTGACGACGTTGGCTCGTTCTCTCGAGGCTAGCTACAGTCGCGTCCAATTCACTCCGGATTTGTTGCCGAGCGATTTGCTGGGCAGTCTGGTTTACAATCCTAAAGAGCATACGTTCTCTGCTGAAAAAGGACCGGTATTCGCTAATTTGATTTTGGCCGATGAAATCAATCGCGCGCCTGCCAAAGTGCAAAGCGCATTGCTCGAATCGATGCAGGAGAAGCAAGTGACCTTGGGAACGAAAACCTACCCGTTGCCACATCCGTTTCTCGTTTTGGCAACCCAGAACCCGATTGAGCAAGAAGGGACCTATGCTTTACCTGAAGCTCAGGTTGATCGCTTCATGTTCAAACTTAAGGTGGGTTATCCGAGCATGGAAGAGGAGCATAAAGTGATGCGTCGTATGGCTCGATCGGAACCGAAAATGGAGGTTGATTCGGTCATTTCTCTGGATGAAATCCTGAAAATGCGAACGCTACTGGATAAGGTTTTCATTGATGAAAAGGTGGAGCGCTACATTCTTCGGTTGGTCGATGCGACTCGTAATCCTGAGACTTACGGCCTGGATATCGATCGCTATTTACGTTTCGGGGCATCGCCTCGGGCGACCATATATCTCTCGCTGGCAGCTCGTGGTTTTGCGTTGTTGCAGCATCGCGAATTTACGGTGCCACAGGATGTGAAGGATGTCGCGGGAGACATTTTGCGTCACCGAATGGCGCTTTCCTATCGAGCGGAAGCAGAGGGCTTGAGTTCCGATGATTTGATCGAGCGTATTCTGGCCACGGTTCCAATAGCCGAGGAATGAGCTCAAATGGGGAAAGTCGGCTCAATTTACTCGAGCTGAAATGTCGCCGTCCAGTGGAGCATCTACTGGCGGGCGAATATCGAAGCGTTTTCAAGGGTCTCGGTATCGAGTTCGAGGATGTGCGCGTGTATGCTCCGGGCGACGACGTTCGATCGATGGATTGGAAGGTCACTGCCCGCATGGGAGTGCCGCATGTGAAGCGTTATATTGAAGAGCGTGAGCAGTTTTTCTTTTTGCTCGTGGATTTGTCGGGATCGACTTTGAGCGACCTGGAAGGAGCGAAGCGCAAAACACTCGCTGAGTTTTGTTCACTGCTATGCATGGCGGCATTGAAGAACAATGACCGAGTGGGATTGATTCTTTTTTCTGATCGAGTTGAATTGATCGTTCCTCCAGGAAAAGGGCATCAGCAAAGTATGCGCATTTTGGATGCATTGAATTCGTTTCAGCCAAAAGGAACGGGCACGGATTTGAAAGTCGCCATGGATGCGTTTGGGCACATGGCTCGCAAGCGTTCGGTAGTCTTTCTCGTGTCGGATTTTCTAAGTTCCGGTTTCGATAGCGAATTACAGGCATCGTCTTTCAAGCATGATGTAATAGCAGTAAACCTGGTGGAATCTCAGGAATTGGATCCTCCTGCATGCGGATTGGTTCGGATTGAGGATTCAGAATCGGGGGCGATGAGAGTGGTAGATTTTTCTTCTGCCAGCAATGCCTTGAATCCGAGAGTTAAGCAGCTTCGCGAGCAGATGCTAGATTGCAGCGTCGATCTGATTGAATTGGTCGTTGGCGAAGATTGCGTATCGGTTTTGGCTCAATTTTTTAAGTCGCGGCAACGCTTGATCGCAGATGAAACCGGAGAATGAGGGTTTTTAAGGATGAAGGATGAAGGATGAAGGGTGAAGGGTGATAGGTGAAGGCTTAAGGTTGAAGGTTTTGGTGGGGGCTTTTTTGGCGCTTGCAGCTTTGGGGCTTGGAGAGACGCGTGTGGAGCTTGAGAGAGTGTCCGTGGTTGAATTGCTTCCGGGGGATTTGCTGGAAGTGAGGGTATCGGCTTTTGCTTCGGAGTATCATTCTTATGATTTAGTAGAGCCTAGGCATTCGGCTCTTCGTTTTGTGGCGACGCAGGCGTTTCCAATTCGGCTGAATGAGAATTCTGAATACGAGAGTAAGTGGGTTGTCGTTTATCAGACTTTGCAATCGGGAGCGGCTGTTTTGGAGGGCGGGTACTTGGAGTTTGGTAGCGGTGCCGATAAGGGACGCGTACCATTGTCGTCTTTGGAATTAAAAGTTCTTGGGTTTGGAGTTGAGGCGGATCACGATGGAGTTGAACGGTTCGGACCTGATTCACTACTAGAAAAAGTCGCTTCAAAAACATGGTTGATCGCACTTTTGGTTGGAATGTTGGTTTTATTTTATT
>Ga0315327_10001499_pt1 | contig 12167 bp, 12 predicted proteins | sample M110032315metaG_FD_203460 | JGI IMG/M metagenome (GOLD analysis project Ga0315327, IMG submission 203460) | Ammonia-oxidizing marine archaeal communities from Monterey Bay, California, United States - M1 100m 32315 | ecosystem: Environmental > Aquatic > Marine > Coastal | place: USA: California... | reverse complement strand
TGATTGTAAACATCGGCGTGGAGGCCTTCCTGCCCTCGTCACAGATCGACATCATCACTCCGCGGGACTTGGATGTCTTCGTCGGAAACACCTACGATTTCAAGGTGGTGAAGCTCAATCTCGAGCGGCAAAATATCGTGCTCAGCCGCCGTGAGTTGATCGAGGAAGAACGCTCCAACAAGCGCGCGAAGCTCCTGGATGACATGGTGCCAGGAGATATCCGCAAGGGCACCGTCAAGAACCTCACCGACTTTGGAGCATTCGTCGACCTGAACGGTCTCGACGGCCTGCTTCACATCACCGACATGAGTTGGGGCCGCATCACGCACCCTTCGCAAATGTTGGCCGTCGGCCAAGAACTCGAGGTGGTCGTGCTCGACATCAACAAGGAAAGCGAGCGCGTCAGCCTCGGCTTGAAACAAAAAGAGGCCAACCCATGGGACAAGATTGAGGAGAAATACCCCATTGGCGGCAAGGTGGCTGGCAAGGTGGTCAACCTTATGCCGTACGGCGCATTTATCGAGTTGGAACCCGGGGTCGAGGGACTGGTGCATGTCAGCGAATTATCTTGGACCAAGCGAATCAACAAGCCCTCTGAAGTCCTCAAGGCCGGCGAGGGAATCGAGGCGGTAGTGCTCGGCATCAACCAGGACGAGCAGAAAATCTCCCTTGGCGTACGTCAACTCGAGACCAATCCATGGGATTTGGCGCAGGAGAAATACAAGGTCGGCGCAAAGGTGTCCGGCAAGATTCGCAACCTTACCAGTTACGGTGCTTTCATGGGACTAGAAGAAGGACTCGATGCCATGATCCACGTCTCCGACATCTCATGGACCCGCAGGATTAACCACCCGTCCGAGGTGTTGAGAAAGGGAATGGACGTTGAGGCACAGGTGCTCGAGGTAGATCGGGAAAACCAGCGCATCTCAGTCGGCATCAAGCAGCTTGATGAGGATCCTTGGGACAAGATCGACGATCTGTACAAGATTGGTGACCTCGTTGAGGGGAAGGTTTCCAAACTCGCCAGCTTTGGAGTGTTCGTCGGGCTCGATCACGACATCGATGGCTTGGTGCATATCAGCCAAGTCAGCGAGGAGCGAGTCGAGAAAATCAAGGATGTCCTAAATGTGGGTGAGGAGGTGACTGCCCGAGTGATCAAAATTGATCGGTCGGATCGCCGCATTGGTCTCTCAATCAAGGCGGCCACTTACACAACAGAGCAGCTCAAAGAGGAGGAAGCCGTGCTCGACGCCCTCAAACCGGGCGAAGATCTGGTGGCGTTGCAACATGCATTTGACACCTTCGGCGATAATGAAGGGGAGAGCGAGGCCCCGGCCGCCAAGGCAGAAAAGAAAGCCTCCGCACTCGAAGAGCCCGAGGCTCCGACCGAGAGCGAGGAGGCTCCCGCCGAGACTGCTGAGGAGGCTCCCGCTGAGGAGGAAACCAAGGGCGACGAAGCCAAATCAAGCGAGTGAGCGAGAGCTTCAAATTGTTTTGCAACCGGGCAGGGTTTCCTGCCCGGTTTTTTGTTGGCCAAGCGTTTGGCCAAGCGGTCAACTCTCGACTTTCAACGGCGAAGCGGCCATAATAACTGCCGTTTTATGGGCATCGTTGAGGAACTGGAATGGCGCGGACTGATCTCCGACTGCACGGATCGGGAGGGGCTTGCACAGCACCTAGCCAAGGGGGCCGTGACACTCTACTGCGGGTTCGACCCCACGGCCGACAGCCTGCACGTCGGCAGCCTGGTGCCGTTGTTGGCACTACGCCGCTTTCAGCAGTTCGGTCACAAGCCGATTGTAGTCGCCGGTGGGGCGACCGGCTCGATTGGCGATCCCAGCGGTAAGAGCGCCGAGCGCCAGTTGCTCACCCACGAGCAACTCAAGGGCAACATCGATGGGGTCAAGAAACAGTTGGCCAGTTTTCTGGATTTTGACAGTGAGGCCAACGCGGCGTTGCTCGTCGATAACGCCGACTGGACCGCGCCGCTCTCGTTCCTCGGCGTGCTGCGCGACATCGGCAAGCATTTTAAGGTCAACGCCATGGTGGCCAAGGAGAGTGTACGTGTGCGGATGGAGGATCGCGACGTCGGCATCAGCTACACCGAGTTCAGCTACATGATCCTGCAGGCGCTCGACTTCGATCACCTGTGCGGGCGGTACGAGTGCGAACTGCAGATCGGCGGCAGCGATCAGTGGGGGAACATCACGGCCGGCATCGACCTCATCCACCGCCGGCAGAACCGCCAGGCTTTCGGCTTGACCATGCCGCTGATCACCAACTCAGACGGCACCAAGTTTGGTAAGACGGAGGAGGGCGCCGTGTGGCTGGATGTGGCCCGCACGAGCATCTATCAGTTTTACCAATACTGGGTGCGCGTCGATGATCGTGATGTGGTTCGGTACCTGAATTTTTTTACCTTTCTCCATCGCGATGAGATTGAGGCTTTGGCCAAGCAGCACGCGGAGCAACCGCATGTGCGCATCGCGCACAAGGCCTTGGCGAGGGAGGCCACCGTGCTCGTCCACGGCAAAGAGGCAGCAAACGAGGCTATACGCGCCAGCGAGATTTTGTTCGGCGGTGCGCTGGACGGGATCACCGAAGCGACGTTCCGGGAGATTGCGGGTGAGGTGCCGACGCATGAGGTGGTGTTAGACCGTTTCGGAGGCGAGGGGCTTTGGCTGCCGGAACTGATGCACGAGGCTGGCTTGGCCCAGTCGCGTGGCCAGTCGCGCAAGGATATCAAGGGAGGGGGTGTGTACGTTAACAGCAGTCGAATCGACGACGATCAGCACAAACTGAAATCCGGCGACTTATTGTTCGGCAAATACCTTCTGTTGCGCCGGGGCAAGCGCAATTACGCCGTTGTTTCGGCCGGGTAGTTTGATAAAGTCCGCGCCGAGATGGAGGAACTCACGGAGGTCACGAATGACGCCCAGGCACCGCAGGACGCGGAGTTAAACTGGTACGTGGCTCACGTGCGGCCGCGCTGCGAAAAAAAGCTCGTTGAGCACGGCAATATATACAACTTCTCCACCACCCTCCCGACTTACAGCAGCACTAAGAAATATCGTGGCAAGGTGGTTACGTTCCAAAAGCCGTTTTTCCCCGGCTACGTTTTTCTCCAGTTGAATCGGAAAACAAGAGAGGCGGCGATCCAGAGCAACTACGTCGCCAATATGCTAGAAGTCCATGACCAGAAGGAGTTTAGGGAGCAGTTGAGCGACATCCTCTTTGCGCTTGAGCAAAAGGTGGACATCCGAGTCGAACCAAAGATTGGGAAGGGAAACCGCGTAATTATCAAGTCCGGCTCACTGCAGGGGCTGGAGGGCTGGGTGGAGGATCGGTTCGGAATGACTACCGTGCTGCTCCGACTTGACTTCATTAGCCAAGCAGCCGCGATCCAAGTCGATGCTGACATTCTAGAGCTGATTTAATCGCAATTCCAGACTCGCCTTTGGGTGATGTTTTTGGCAGAGTTTGCATTTCCAATGCCCGCTGCGAAAAAAGCTCCCAAGCGATCCGGGATTATGGCTGGTGGAAACTGGATCATCGATCAGGTGAAGATGATCGATGTTTACCCCCAGCGAGAGCAATTGGCCAACATCACCGGGGCCACGGTCACCGGCACCGGCGGTTCGCCCTACAACCTGCTCATCAACCTGGCCAAACTCGGCGCTGATATTCCGCTTGCCGCCGCCGGACTGGTTGGCAAAGATGCTTTCGGCGACCTGATCATTGCGGACTGCGTCAGTCACAAGATAGACACCAAGCTCCTCAAGACCACCTCAGATGCCCCGACCTCCTACACCGATGTCATGACCGAGACCAAGGGCGGTAACCGGACGTTTTTTCACAACCGCGGCGCCAATGCGCTCTGGGGCGGCACCGATATTGACTTTAAAAAGAACAAGGCCCGTTTTTTTCATTTGGGCTACCTGCTTCTGCTCGACGAGATGGATAGTGCCGACAAAAAGCACGGCACCAAAGCGGCCAAGCTTCTCGCTGCCGCGCAGGCGGCCGGGCTGCGAACGAGCATCGATGCCGTGAGTGAGGACAGCGATCGGTTTGCCAAGATTGTCACTCCTGCGCTGCAGTACACCGACTACTGCATCCTGAATGAAATCGAGGCCGGCAAGACGACCGGCTTCAAAATTCGACAGGACGATGGCAAACTGGACACCGTGGCGCTGCGACACGCCTCCGGCGCGTTGTTGCAGATGGGCGTCGGTGAACTGGTAGTGATCCACTTTCCTGAGGGCGGGTTCGTGCGCACGCGAAAGGGTGAGGACGTGCTGCAGTCTTCACTGCGAATCCCGGCAAGGGATATCGTTGGCGCGGCCGGGGCGGGTGATGCTTTCTGCGCTGGCATGCTACTTGGACTGCACGAGGAATGGGACTTGGCCAAGTGCCTCGAGACGGCGGTCTGTGCCGCCGCCGCCTGTCTCTCCGAGCCGTCCTGCACTGGTGGTATGAAGTCTCTCCGCAGCGTGCAGGCCCTGGCCAGAAAATACAAATTCAAGCAAAGGCTCGAGCCGGAGTATTGATAAAAAAACGCCCCGCTTGGTCAAATGGGGCGCTCACAAAATAATATCGTTTGCGGCGAACTATTTGTTCACACGCTCCATGTATTTTCCGTCACGCGTGTCTATTTTCAGCCGCTCGCCGTTCTTGATGAAGAGTGGCGCTTGAATTTTCTTCCCGGTTTCAAGAGTAACAGTTTTCATCACGTTCGTTGTGGAGTCACCTTTTACACCTTCCGGAGCATCGGTCACGGTGAGCACCACGCTCGATGGCAGTTCCAAAACGGCCGGGCTACCCTCGATGAATGTGATTTCGACCAAACAGTTCTCGACCATGTAATCCACCGCATTGCCGACCAATTCCGGCACAACAGTCACAGGTTCGTAGGTTTCCGGGTCGGTAAAAACGAAGTCGTCTCCGTCGCGATAGCTGTACTCCATCTTGCGGTGGTCGAGCGGAATCACGTCGACTTTCTCAGTGGAACTGAACCGAGTATCGAGCGATTTTCCGGTGCGAATGCTGCGCAGCGTGGCCTGAACAAACGCACGCGTCTTCGGGGGGGTGCGGTGCTGGCACTCCAGCACGACGGCCACCTCGCCCTTGTGCTTGACGGCCATTCCCTTACGAAGATCGTTTCCTGAAGGCATGATTTCTGGTTCCGTTTTTGTGATAAACGGGGCGCGAACGTAACGAACCTCGGCTTGATTTCAAGCCCTGAGTTTCAAGCCACAACCGGTTATTTACGCGGGTCGTTCTTGAAACGGAACGGAGCCTTCCCGGTGATGGCGGAGCTTGTGATTGATGGGCACCAGTATTTTTCGACGTGTTGCACAACCAGGTCGGTGCCGGCGAAGTGGCTGACAAACGGGCGCTTTTTCGGGTTGTACATCGTGTCGGTCATGTCGCGCATGAGGACGACATTTTTGCCGATGGTGACCATTTGACGGATGCCGACCGGCCGGCCGAGCACGCACATATTGAGGTGCACGCCCATTAGGATGACGTTGTCGATGCCGTGCTGCGCGAGCAGGTTGTAGGTTTCCTGGCCGTTGTCGGTGATAGCGTCGCGTTCAGCGTCGATCGTTATGAGGTCGATTTGGCGCGTCCACGCTTCTCGGATCGGGTACTCCTCCTCGCAATCGCAGCCCATGTCGGTGTCGTCAATCGGCAAGTCCGGTTCGCGGGACTTGTTTGGCCAGCACCAGTTGGTGCCCCAGCGGACGTCTTTCGACAGTGACACCGGTGACTTGGCGGTTGGTGCATCCTTGGCCCGTTTGCGCGCCGGTGAGTCCTTGTAAAAACTAACCGTAGAACTCGGCGCGTGGATGATGAGCAGGCCCTTCTCGCGAGCCATCCGGAGCACCTCGTTCATCGGCTTGGCCATTTCGGCAACGCGCTTGGCGGCGTTCGGGCACCAGTGATCGTCCCACATGTCCACGATGACAATGGCGATTTTGGAGGCCTCCCAAGTGACCTCGGTCTCAACCGGTTTGTATTCGCCGCCGCCGGTCGCTGAGAGCGACCGCGAGCGAGCTGTGAAAGTCAGCGGGGTGGAGTGAGCCATGTCAGCGACAAAAAAAGTGGCCATGGCGGCCAGGGTCAGTCGAGCGGTTTTCATGCGCGGAGCTTGGCCAAGCGCCGATTGTTTGTAAAGACGCCGACTACGGCTTGGCCTGCTTGAGGCTGTGCAGGTAGGTGACCATGTCCACCAGTTCCTGTGGCGTCATCGTTGCCTGCAGGCCCGGCGGCATGATGCTTATCGGTAACTGTGTGTGCTCGGTGATGTCCCCCGTTTTGTAGGCGATGGAAATTCCGCCGGGCAGCTTGAGTATCACCTCGTTGTCCGTCTGGCTGGTGATGATGCCCAGAGCCTCGGCGCCATTTTTTGTTTTCAACGTCCACGCCTCGTAGCCGAACGAAATGCCAGCGCTGGGATCGAGGATGGAAAGCAACAACGCCTCGTGGCCGAGCTTGGAACCGATGCCTGAAAGTTTTGGGCCGAAGTCGATGCCCCTGCCGTTGACCTGGTGGCAGGTGACGCAGGTGCTTTGAGGTCGAAAAAAAATCTTCTCGCCGTTGGCGATGTCGCCCTTCATAGCGACGAGCTCGGTCAGAGGCGGCAACGCTTGACCAAGCCCCTGTGGGGGCGGGAAGAGCTTGGTCGCCTGTGAGCGCAGGTTTTTCCAGCGCACGTCGCGCAGTGCGTTGCCAGCGGCGAAATTGAGATCGGCTGGGAGCCGCCCTGCCTTGGCCTCGGTCAAAAGTTCCTTGGCGCCGGTCTTGGCCTTGGCTAGGCCGTTGACGGCAATCGTACGTAGAGCCAACGGTTTTTTGGCGTCCTTGGCCAAGCGCAGCAACACCGGGCCGGCTTCGGGTGTCTGCGCGTTGGCCAGCACGGTGACGGTGCCGATGGCGTTTTTCCCGTCGATGGCGGCGCTTATCAGCCTCAAGCCGGCGTCATTGCGGAGCAGGCGAATTGCCTCGACGCCGGTGGAATCGTTGGGATTCGTCTGGGCGTAGTGGAGCAGCTCCGCCTCATGTCCGGGCAGCTTGAAATCACGCACGATCTCGACAAACGACGCCTGGCCACGCGATGACTCGAGGGTTTTGAGAACCACCTTCTTGATCGCCGGGTTGGCCTCAAGATCGATGTTCTTCAACCGCTTGAGTGCTTCAAGCTGGACGTTGACCTGAGCTGACAAATGAGGAGCGGCCAAGCCGATGGCCAACACGATAAAAAACCGTTTCAACATCTCAGCCCTTCTCGATGCAGGCGTAGGCGTTGTGGTTGTGGATGCTCTCGAAGTTCTCGGCCTCGACCCGGTACCACGTGACGTGCTCGTGCGCCTTGAGCTTGAGCACCACATTGCGGACGAGATCCTCGACGAAAACGGGGTTTTCGTAGGCGAGCTCAGTCACCGCCTTTTCGTCGGGACGCTTGAGAAGCGAGTACAGTTCGCTGCTGGCCGACTGCTCGACGAGCGCAATTAGATCCTCGATCCACACCGTCTCCGATGAGCGGATGGCCACCGTGACCTCGCCGCGCTGGTTGTGCGCGCCGTACCGGCTGATTGCCTTTGAGCAGGGGCAGAGCGTCGTCACCGCCACGCGCAGGGTCATCACAAAATCAATATCGTTGCCGGTGGCGTTGGCCTCGAAACGCACGTTGTAGTCCATCAGACCCTCGCGCCCGGTGGCCGGCGCCTTCTTTGTGATGAAGTAAGGGAACTCCATCTCGAGGTGCGACGTATTTGCTTTGAGCCGCTCTTGCATCCGCAAGAGCAGATCGGGGATGTTCTCAACGTGGATCATCCCGCCGTGCGAGTGCAGCACCTCGATGAAACGGCTCATGTGAGTGCCCTTGAACTCCATCGGCAAGTCCACGAACAAGCCGACCGTGGCGACGGTGTTCTGCACCATATTGGCGCGGTCCCGCACCTGGATGGGGAACCGCAGTCGCCGCACGCCGACCTTGTCGATCGGCAGCTCACGGGTATCACACATGTTCTGCGCGTCGTGCAGCGGTGTTTTTACGGCTGAAGTTGATGAATGCTCACCCGTCATCACAGCCAGCGTAACAGTGCCATTCAGTTTTGCCAATCGGCGAACTACTTGTGCTTTGCCAGGTGCGGCTTCACGATGGATGTCCACAGCGCGTAGCCATTGGCGTTGAGATGCAGGCCGTCGCGAAGAAACAAATCCGGCCGCGGTTTGCCATTGTCGCCGAGCATCGGCTGCCAAATATCGATGTAGTTCAACCGCTTGTCCTTGCTGCATGAGTCGCGGACTAGCGAGTTGGCTTTTGCCATTTTGCCCGACAACTTCCAGCGACTGAGGCTGGGCTTGATGGCGATGAACGAGATGCGCGCCTTAGGCAGCTTGGCGTGCACCGTCTTCACGAATTGCTGAAAATCAGCCAGCACCGTCTCCGGCGACTTGCCGGCGTTCACGTCGTTATCACCGGCGTAGAGGACAATCTGCCGCGGCTTGTACGGATGCACGATGCGCGCAGCGAAGTGGTTCGAATCGGCGATTTGCGAGCCACCAAAGCCGCGATTGATGATCGGTAAACCGGGAAAATCCTGCTCGAGCGTTTTCCATATCCGAATGCTCGAGCTGCCGATGAACAGGATACTGCCCGCTGCGGGCATCTGTTTTTTATCAGCAGCCTCGAAATGGGCGATATACTTTTCCCACCGCGACGAGTCGTGATCCGCCGCAAAAGCAGCGATTGGCAATATCAAACGGACAAGTGCCAGTTGGGCGAGAGTTTTTTTAATCAAGGGCACGGAGGAACTCTCCGGCAATGCCTCCCGCTTTAGAAGAAAAAACGGTTTAGGCTTCAATCCGGTGTCCACTTGGCCAAGACTTTTGCCGATGCAGGAAGCGCTCAAGCCGGACGATTACCTGCCGCTGATCAAGGCCGCCTTGGCCGAGGACATCGGCAGTGGTGATGCGACCACCTTGGCCTTGGTGTCTGAAAACTCGTGCGCGTCAGCGGTGATGGTCGCCCGCGATCCGCTGGTCATGGCCGGGGTCGATCTTGCACTTGCCGCGTTTCAGGAAGTCGATGAACGGGTCGAGTTTGGCATTGAAGTTTTGGATGGTCAAAACGGCAACTTCTTTCAGCCACTACTCCGGTTGCACGGGCCGACGCGCGCGCTGCTCACGGCGGAAAGAACGGCGTTGAACTTCGTTCAACGCCTGGCCGGTGTGGCCACGCTTACGGCGCAGTTTGTCGAGCAAGTCGCCGGCACCCAGGCGCAGATTCTTGACACGCGAAAGACGACTCCCGGCTGGCGTACGCTGGAGAAATACGCCGTGGCTTGCGGCGGCGGCACGAATCACCGCGTTGGCCTTTACGACCAGGTGATGATCAAAGACAACCATCTAGCCTTACTCGGTGACAACATCACTAGGGCAGTGTCGCTTGCACGCGAGGCATCTCCCGAATTGAAAATCGAGGTTGAGGCAGACACGGTCGAGCAGGCCCGGGCGGCTGTGGAAGCCGGTGCGGATATCGTCCTGCTCGACAACATGAGCTGCGACCAAATCCGCGAAGCCATAAAGCTGATCGATGGCCGTTCCAAGACCGAGGCCAGCGGTGGTGTGACGCTGGAGACGGTCCGGCAAATTGCCGAGACGGGGGTGGATTTTATCTCGGTTGGCGCGCTGACGCACTCCGCGCCGTCGGTCGATATCGCTCTCGACTTCGACCCGGGCGCCTGACACGGCCTACTGGCCGCGCAGCTTGGTCAAGGCAGCCGAGGCAGCCTGCGACTCAGCTTCCTTTTTGCTGCCGCCAAAACCGCGGCCCAATTCTTTCCCTGCTTGAAGGACAGCAACCTCAAACTCTCGGGCGTGAGCCGGGCCGGAAGTGCTGAGCAGTTCGTACGTCGGCGATACGCCGGTAATGCCTTGGAAATATTCCTGCAACTCTCCCTTGGGATTTTCGATTACGGCGATGCTGTCGGGGTTGGCGAGTTCATCCTCAAAAACTCGCCTGACAAAGTCATTCGCGGCGTGCAGCCCGCCGTCGAGATACAGCGCGGCGACCAGCGCTTCAAAGACGTCCTCCAGTGCGGACTCCTTGCCACGTTCAAATTCCATGCGCTGGCCCTGGCCCAGGACGAGATACTGCTCGAGGCCAAGCGTATCGGCCTTGGCCGCCAGTGATGTGCCATTGACCAGACCGGCTCGCGCCTTGGTCAGGTGGCCTTCGTCCTTCTCGGGATGAAGCCGGTAAAGCGCTTCGGAGATCACCGCCTGCAAAATGGCGTCACCAAGAAATTCCATCCGTTGGTTGTCATCGGACGGTTTCGATTGGTTGCCGGAAGCCGAGGGATGTGTGATGGCAAGCTGTAACAGGCTCACGTCACGAAACTCGTAGCCGAGCGTCTGCTGTATTGCCTGCAAGTCAGCCACGCTTTGGGTTCACGATCCGTCCACAGCGGCAGCAACCTGTTCGGGTTCCCCGGCGGTTTCTTGAGCGGGGGGCGGGTTGAGTCCGTGCTCGAGTAACTCGGCGACCTTGGCCTGCACCTCGCCCAACTCGGCCAGTTTCAGTGCAGGATCGAGGATGGTGAAGACGTCGCCGGACTTGGCATGCTCGTAGATCAACATGCGTCCGCCAGTTTCATTGCGAACCTGATCCTTGTTTTTGATGACGCGCTTGCGCTCGAGCATCACGGCGAGAATGAAACAGGCCTCCGTGTGCCCGGGGTCGTTTTGCTCGATCAGCTTTTTGAGCAGTGTTTCGGCGTTGTCCTTTTGAATGGCCTCGGGCGGCGGCGGCGGCGGCACCTCATAAACGCCCTGCCAATGGGAGATATAACCGCCCATCGCGCCAGGCTCAGTCTTATGTTTTTGCTCCCAGCAACCGGGGCAGACGTCCCGACGCTCGAGGCTCTCCATGCCGCGAAAGAGAATCGTGTGATACGGTTGTTTGTCCTCGAACGTGCCACGACAGTCGTCGCAGTGGTGTGAACGTGAGCGGAAATGCCAATCCATAATGATGCCCCGAAGGCGCGGGCATTATCACCGCGAACCCGGATTTCGGAAAGTTTTTTGCGCTTGGCCTACCAGCCGACGGCTGCGCGTGAGCCTTGCTTGACGATGAGCTTTTCCTCCTCCCATACAGCCAGGCCGGTTTTCAGGTCAGTCAGCGAGAGCTGGAAGGCGAACTCGGACTGCTTGATTGTTGGAAGCAAACCACGCCTGGCGCGGGCATTGTTTTGGATGATCTTGCCGGACAGGCTGTAGTCGGGCGAGACAAGGTTGCCCTTGTCGGGGATGGTTGCCTGGTTGAATTCGTCGTCGGCCCGCAGCTCGCGTACCGCCTTGGACGACTCATCCTCCGGGCCGTCGAGGCCGACCGCCGTTGTGGTTAGTGCGCGGCCTCCCTTGTTCAAGGCCACGCGGATTTTCTTCATTAGGCTGTCGGTGTCGATGTGCTGACTTGTGTTGTTTTTGATACGTCCAATCATCAGTACCTTGGTCTTACCGGCGACGGAGCCAAGCGTGCCCGAGAGCAGCAACGATTGCGTAAGCTCGTCGGCGGCGCGAATCCAGTCCTGCGTGTTTATCTGGCTCACGTTAACGACGCTGTCGCGTCCGTTGTGATCGACGTATTTGGCCGTGGCACAGCCCAGCGCAAGCATTGGCAGAACAGTGGCGGTGATGAGTTTGATAATCGGTTTCATATCTGCGGTTTATTTTAGTCGAAATTGCTGAATCTTCAAGGGCGCTCCCGGCGCGAAGCTCTTGACACAGACCACGTTCACGCGGCCGGTATTCACCGTGACCTCGCTTTTTTGCGGGCCGACGAGCAGCGCCAGCTTGCGGTCGCCCGGCGTCTCAACACGGCAAACACGGAACTCCTTTGGCAGTGTGGTCCACGTGCGGAGGTCGGCCTGTGCACCGACGGCCTGATACAGAAAACCGGCGATGGCGCCGAGGTCACCGGATTCCTCCCTCGCTTTTTTTGAGATGGCCGCCTTGGCTGCGGAGGCGGCCAGCGTGCGAAAAATCACCGCCGGCAGCTCGGTGCGAAAGTCCCGCCCAACCACGGCGTCCATGTTGCAGATCAGTGTGGCCTCACGCTTGGCCCCGCCGATGGCCACTTGCGCGGGAGTCGCCCGGCC
>Ga0315327_10001496_pt1 | contig 12175 bp, 10 predicted proteins | sample M110032315metaG_FD_203460 | JGI IMG/M metagenome (GOLD analysis project Ga0315327, IMG submission 203460) | Ammonia-oxidizing marine archaeal communities from Monterey Bay, California, United States - M1 100m 32315 | ecosystem: Environmental > Aquatic > Marine > Coastal | place: USA: California... | reverse complement strand
CCAGAGAGTTACACTTAGGCATTAGGGTGAATTAATTTAACTATTTGGAATGAGGTTTTTTTTAAAACTATACGGATAATTTAAACCTCTTTGGTTTAAACTTCTTTCTTATAAGGAGTTATTTTTAAAAAAGATGAGAAAAACATTAAAACTCTATAATAAGGTTAGTAAATATCCATTTGGAAAAAAACTATTTGGATTTAGTATTTGTTTAAATGCCCGTTATTTCTTTTCAATACGCCCAAAAATTATCGATATTAAGTCGAATTATGTTGCCATAAGAATAAAAAAGAGAAGAGCTGTAACAAACCATATTAATACTGTGCATGCTATTGCTATGTGCAATATGGCAGAATTTGCAGGAGGACTAATGACAGAAGTGTCTGTCAATGATAATAGTAGATGGATCCCATCAGGCATGACTGTTAAATATCTTAAAAAGGCTAAAACTGATCTCACAGCCATCTCAGATGGTACTGAGATTGATTGGAATCATGAAGGTGAGATATACGTGCCAGTAGTCATTAAAGATACGAATGATGAAATCGTCTTTACAGCTGAGATAACGATGAATATCAAACACAGTTAATGTTGATTTAGACAATACTCATTATGTCAGTCAATATAATATCAATCACCAGCCTATTGATTGGATTTCTACCAGTAATAATTTTAATAATTATTATGAAGCTATGGAATCTCAACTCCCTTCAGGCAATTTATGCTAATGCAAGAATGCTTATTCAGCTACTTTTAGTAGGCTATGTTTTAACTTTTATTTTCGAAACTGATAGTCCAATTCTTGTTTTCTTGGTAATCATTTTTATGATTCTGATGTCCTCGTTTATCGCAATTCGACCATTAGAAAGTAAAGGTGTTAAACCATTCTTAATTGTACTGATAGCACTTGGCATCACTGGTGTTGGTGTATTGGCATTGGTCACACAAATTATACTTGATCTGCCTCGCTGGTTTGAACCACAGTATGTCATCCCACTTGCTGGAATGGTGTTTGCAAACAGTATGAATACTATTAGTTTGGTTGGAGAAAGGTTTAATGCTGAACAAAAAAGAGGTGAAAGCTATATTCAATCTAGGAATATTGCCATGGGAGCAGCTATGATTCCTCAAGTCAATGCTCTATTAGCTGTTGGGTTAGTAGCGTTACCAGGTATGATGACTGGCCAGATCTTATCAGGTATTGATCCGTTGACTGCAGCGCGTTACCAAATCATGGTGATGTGTATGATTTTTAGTACTGCAGGCTTAGCTGCTGTACTATATCTTTTTCTTCATAAAACTCCTGAATAATAATATGAGCAGTATTAAGAATAAATTTCCATACAAAGGGTCTGAAAAAATTGTTACTGAAGATATGTGTGACGTGAACGGCCATATGAATGTGGCATATTATCTTCGGTCTTTTGATGTCTATTCTCGACCTCTTTTTGAGGAGATTGGTTTTGATCAAGATTATTTTAAGGCCGGTTTTTCAACTTTTGCACTCGAAGACAGCATTCGTTATTTAAAAGAATTCACACTGAATCAAACAATTTATTCTCGATTCAGAGTAATTGACGCAAATCATAAATTGATTCATTTTGTTGGGATACTTCTTAATAAAGATGAAGAGTTGGCTGCTATCTCAGAAACAATAGTTGCTCATGTAGATATGAGTATTCGAAAAACCATAGATATGCCTGGGAACATTATAAACAGCGTTAATCAGGTTATTGACAAACATAATCAATTTGGAGCATTGGATTTTGATTTAAGACTAGGTTTAAAGCACAAGTAGATTATAATAAATTGATGTATAAATTTTTAACCATTGTTCTAATATCCATGTCAATTGTGCATGTTTCTAATGCATCGGAACTGATTCGCCTGAATGAAAATACTTATGATGCTTTACAAGCAATAGAATTTGAAGCAATGGATACTGGCTACGCTGAATTTTTAACAAAAGATCTTGAAATCTTTACCTCAAGTGATGAAAACTTTGTTGTAGGTATTTATCAATCCCGAACAGGCTCAGAGGTGATTGATAGCCCTTATCCTTATAATGAATACATGTATATTTTGGAAGGAGAGATTATTACAAAAACTGTTGAAGGGCATTCACATACCTATAGACAAGGGGAGTCATTTATAATGCCTAAAGGCTGGATGGGTGATTTTTCAATCAGCAAAGATCTAAAGATTATCTATGCAGTAGATGGAATCAATCAAACTGAGAATCTCGATAGCAATCATATTGTAAAGATTAATGATCCAAGAATATTTGATTATGATCTTGGAGAATACGAAGAGTATTATCCAGAACAAAGTAACATCACTGCAAGGGGTATAACTTTCTTTTCAAATAAAGCAGAAACATTCCAAATTGGTTTGTGGGAATCAACAGAAGGTTCTATTTCAGGTCCAGCAACATATCATGAATTTATGTACCCATTGAAAGGCGAGATTGTATTGACCAATTCAAATGGGGAAAAATTAGTCACCAAGCCGGGGCAAGGCGTTATTGTTCCAGCGAATTGGGACGGAGAATTTTCAGTTCCTCAAGGAGTTTTGAAAATCTGGATTATTTATCAAGAATAAACCCTAGATTTCGCCTAAAGCCTTAGCTCTTTCTACTTTGCTTGACTCGTCACGAGGAAGATAGTAACAAGCCAATGCCAATGTAATGGTGGTGATAATAAGAGCAAATAATCCCATAGAAAGTGCTGCTCTTAATGCTTCTCCCGATGAATATCCGGTAGATTGATAAACATCACTTAATTTGCCGATGCAATAAGGACCTAGAGCTAAACCAATCATACTAACCATGAGTAAATAGAATGCACTGGCCAATCCTCTCATTCTTGGTAAAACAAGATCAGAAACAGTAGCTGGAGCTATACCAACCCACATTGGTGTGATCAACTGAAATATAGAATAATATACATAGGAAGCATAGAGATTATCAGCATACAAGAATGCCAATGCTGCCGGAACACCAAACACAACGACTGCTAATCCTACATAGAGTCTGCCATTGGTGTATTTCTTTCTTAACTTATCAGCAATGATGCCACCTCCGATGACTCCAATTGATCCTGAAAATGCAGTAATGAGACCAAGTATGGTGGCAACTTCTGCTTCTGTGATGCCATAATTTCTCATATAAAAGGAAGGCCCAAATGCAGCCATAGAATAGGTAATAAAAGATATAAATGGAAAACCAATAACGATAAGTAGGAAAGATTTAGTTTTAAATATCATTTCAAAAGTTACTGGATCTCTACTTTTTAATCCTTGTATCCAGCAAGTTAAAAAATAAATACCAATCCCAAAAGCAACCCATTGAACCGTATCACCTGTTATTCGATAAAGCCCAAAACAAATCAAGCTGATGATTATTCCGATTAGAATATTTATTGAAAGTAATTTCATTGGTTGGTCTGAATTAATCAAACCCAATGGGGATATACCAATAAATTCTTTGAACATTACTTTGAAAGGATGAGGCTCAATTTGACTTTCAATGCCTTCACTTCCTCCTCTTTTTGGCTCTTTAATATTCCAAGTAAAGAATGCCAATATAACGCCAGGTAAACCAACAATAATAAATGCTGCTTGCCATGCTTTTAAACCAAAAGGCGCATCGATTGATATGGGATATGCCGAAGTCCATAGTTCAACAATCCAGCCTCCTAAAAACAAACCAATACCCGCTCCAAGATAAACTCCACTGGAATATATAGCGAGGATTGTTGTGCGTATCTTGGGTGAGAAATAATCTGATAATAATGAATAAGAAGCTGGGCTTGCACTCGATTCACCAATACCTACACCAACTCTGAAAATAGACAATGATGTAAAGGATTTTGCTGTTCCTGATAATGCAGTCATTATACTCCATGTAGCTAAACCTATGCTCAGGATATTCTTTCTTGACCAGACGTCCGCTAGTTTACCAAGGGGTATTCCAAAAATTGAGTAAAAAACTGCAAATGCTGTACCAAATAAAAATCCCAGATCACTATCAGATATATTGAGATCTGCTTTAATGTCTTCTGCTAAAACAGATAATATTTGTCTGTCTACAAAATTAAAAATATAAACAATAACCAAAAGAACCAAAGCTATTTTAGCTGATCTTCCTCCAACCTCTGGGTATTCTTTTTCTTTCATGAAAATTATGTTTAATTGTATGCTTAAGTGATGTTAAACAAAATCATTGTATCATTCTTATTCAAGGTAGGTATCTGAGCGTTAACATACTAAATCAATGCAATTACGACCAGGTCTATTTCTTAGTTCAAACTTAATTCAAGCATCACTAAAAGTATAGAGATAGAAACAATTGCAATAAAGCGATGATCGTATTTTATTATCTTCTAATCTCATTTAATCTTTCTTATTGTTGTTATTTTGATTTTTTTATCGAAATATTTATGTTTGAATGATCAGAGACTAAGGAGATTGGTGATATGACTATTTTTATATTACATAGAGAAGGGATAACTTTTTTCAATTTTATAAAAGATAATTATTAGAAACACTGAAGATTAATCACATGAATAATTCAACAGACTTATTACAATCGGTAAATGAAACATTTGATCAGTCTGCGAAATTGTTATCTCTACCACATGATTTAGCTAAAAAAATTAAGTTAGCAAATTCAATATATAAGGTTAGTTTTGGTGTAAAACTAAGAAATCAACTCCATACTTTCACAGGATTTAGATGCGTTCACTCAGAACACAATGAACCGGTTAAAGGCGGCATTAGATATTCAATAGATTCATCACAGGAAAAAGTAGAAGCATTAGCAGCTCTTATGTCCTATAAATGTTCACTCATGGATCTACCATTTGGAGGATCAAAAGGAGCATTAGTAATCAATCCAAATGATTGGAAAAAAGATGAGCTAGAAAGGATTACAAGAAGGTTCACAAATGAACTTGCAAAAAGAAATCTGATTCATCCTTCACAAAATGTACCAGCTCCAGACATGGGTACTGATGAGAATGTGATGGCATGGATCAGCGATGAATACAGAAGGTTAAACCCAACTGAAATTGATGCTCTGGCCTGTGTCACAGGTAAACCTATTTCTATGGGAGGTGTTTATGGAAGAATTGAAGCCACTGGTCGGGGAGTATTCTATGCAATCAAAGAATTTCTCAAATATTCAAAAGACTACAAAAGAATTGGTTTCACTTGTGAATTGAGCGATAAGAGGATCGTGATCCAAGGTTTTGGTAATGTGGGTTATCATGCGGCATCATTGCTTGCAGAATATGGGGCAAAAATCATCACTGTCATTGAGAAGGATGGCTCTGTAGTTGATGAAAATGGGATTGATATTGAGAAACTGAAAAAATATTTTAATAGGAAAAAGACCTTTGAAGGATACGATGGTTTCACTAAGACAAGAAACAGATTTTTAATAAAAGACTGTGATATTTTAATACCAGCAGCAACTGAAAGTGTTATTCATAAGGGCAATGCTAAAAATATAAAAGCTAAGTTAATTGTTGAAGCAGGAAATGGACCAGTGACTGCAGAAGCAGATAGAATATTGATTCGAAAAGGCGTAATTATTATTCCCGATTTTTATGCAAATGCTGGTGGAGTAGTGGTGTCTTATTTTGAATGGGTAAAAAACTTATCAAAAATGCGTTATGGTTTGATGCAAGAAAGAGAGGAAGAAAAGAAACAAAGTCAACTGGTGGATGCTCTGGAATTAATGACGGGCAATAATTTTCCAAATCATTTAAGAACAGAAGTTGTGAAAGGTTCAACAGAGATTGACTTAGTACGATCAGGCCTTGAAGAAAAAATGAGAGAGGGCTATAACAAGATTCATGAAAAATATCATTCTGATAAAAAGATAAAGGATTTTAGGACAGCTGCTATGGTTATCGCCATCAATAAAATTGCTGAAGCCTATAAATATCTGGGAATTTAATATTCTATTTTCAATACATACTCATTACTTGAGCCTTGAAAACTATTGGATTAGATTAAAGGTATGTATTGCGATGGAAAATAAATGAATATTAGCGAACCACAGCGTTATTTAGGAGCGGTTGATGTAGAAGCTTTGAGCCAATGTATTCTGTCTCAAGATGTGTACGCTTGGAAAGAACAATTAAACCGTCAGCAAAGCTATGAGGTACATAAAGACACAGAGTCAATTGTGATGTTGTTTTGTGATGAAACATGGCCTGATGGTGATGTGCATCGCGAGGTTGGTTGGGAGCGTATAGCCAATCAAGCAATGCCATTGATTAATGATATTATTGAGACCTATTATAATCCAGGAGGTATTGTATTGAGAGCAATGGCTGCCAAATTAAAGTCTGGAGGTAGAATAAGCCCTCATACAGATGCTCTTCAATCCTTTCATATGGGACATCGTATTCATGTACCAATTACCACCAATGAAGCTGTTCGATTCATGATTGAAGGTAAACCTTACAAATTTGAGGTGGGTCATGCTTATGAAATTAATAATCAGAAAACTCATAGTGTCATGAACATGAGTAAAGAAGACCGCATTTCATTTATTTTTGATTATGTGCCTCCCGACTTAATCAAAAATAAATAATCCCTGAAGCATCAATATGGATCAATCCAAAAATACCAAAGATCAAAGTATTGCAAAAGCGATTGGCTTCCTTCGTTCAAATCGACCGCTAAGAGCCGAGGAACTTTGCCGTGATTATTTAATTCAAAAACCTGGTTGTACTGAACATTTAAGATTATTAAGTCATGCATTGATGAAACAAAATCGCTATTTAGAAGCAGAGGAAAAATTGCGTTTTGCCATCTCTTTGTCTCCTGATTACCCTCAACTTCATGAAGATCTTGGCAGTGTCTTTGCTATGCAATCTCGTTTTGATGAAGCCATTCCTGAATTTGAAAGAGCTATACAATTACAACCATCATTGCCATTGGTGCATAAAAAACTAGGGCACGCATTAGCAGCAGTTGGCAGAGGAAAAGAAGCAGATGAAGAGTTTCAAAGCTACATAGATAGCAATCCAAATAGGGAAGCTGTGATGAATGCGGTGGATCTTTTGAGTGAGGAAAAGATTGAAGAAGCAATTACTAAATTACAAGAAATTCTTAAGAAATCTCCCAATGATGTTAATGCGATGAGATATCTGGCTCGTGCTTATCGTTTGGGCGATAAGAATTTACAAGATGCAGAAGCATTGCTAAGAACAGCAGTTCAGCAATCTCCTGATTTTACACCTGGATGGTTTGATCTAGCGTCATTACTAATGAGAGATAAAATAATGGAAGCCATTGCCGCTTATGAAAAGGTGGTACAGCTTGACCCTAAAAATGCTGCTGCTTGGGGTGGACTTGGAAGCGCTTATGGTCTAGCTATGTACCCTGACAAAAGCGCTGAAGCCTATGCAAAATCGATTGAACTTGAACCCGATGTTCCAAATGTATTGATGGGCCATGGTCACGCGCTTAAGACGTTAGGTAATCAGTCAAGAGCATTAAAGTCATATCGAGCAGCAATTAAAAATAAACCTGATTTTGGAGAAGTGTATTGGAGCATGGCTAACTTGAAAGTGTTTAAGTTTGAAGATGAAGAAGTTAACGCTATGTTGCATCAATTGGATGAAGAATGTCTCTCAGAAAATGAAGAGATTCATTTTCGCTTTGCTTTGGGAAAAGCTTTTGAAGACAACAAAGATTACTCTCAAGCTTGGCATTATTATCATACAGGCAACCAACTCCAAAGAAAAACTGTGGAACATTTTCCAGTTGAAATGGAAATGCGTCACAATCTAATCAAAGAAGTTTTCAATCAAGAGTTTTTAAAAGAACGATCTAATATTGGTTATGACTGTCCAGATCCAATTTTAATTGTTGGTCTACCACGATCTGGTTCCACACTGATTGAACAAATACTAGCCAGTCATAGTCAAGTTGAGGGAACATCAGAATTGCCTATATTAGGGAATCTCGCTCAATCAATAGGACAACATCGAAACGATGGTATTCAATACCCAAAGGCTGTACTGGATCTTCGTAATAAGGATTGGCTGGCGTATGGGCAGCAATACATTGATGAAGCGCAGCGACATCGAACCACAAGTAAACCTTTCTTTACAGATAAACTACCAAACAATTTTCCATTAATCGGACTGTTAAGCATTATATTACCTAAGGCTAAAGTAATTAATGCAAGACGTCATCCATTTGATAGTTGCCTAGGAGGATATAAACAATTATTCAGTAAAGGCCAAAACTTCACTTACGATATGCTAGATTTAGCACACTACTATCAACAATACGATGCAATGATTAAACACTGGCATCAAGTGTTACCAGGTAAAATATTGGATGTGCATTACGAGCAAACAGTCGATGACTTAGAGACTCAAGTCAGGCGTGTATTAGATTTTTGTGAATTACCTTTTGAGCAAAGTTGTATTGATTTTCACCAAACTGAACGAGCCATTAAAACCGCAAGTTCAGAGCAAGTGAGGCAACCTATTTATAAAGGAGCACTTGGGACTTGGCGTCGATATGAACAATTTTTAGGATTATGGCAAGAACAACTTGGCGATATTATTGAGGAATTGCCACCAACATCGAAGAATGCTGGTTTGTCAATTTAGAAAACTATTATATTAATCAAAAGGCCAAATTTCTAAACCATGAATAGCATTACGAATATCATTGCTTAATTGAACAGAAGCCAGAAGTTTATTTTTAGCTAAATCATACACAGTGACTGTTGAGGGCGAAGCACCCCCTGCAACCATCGTATTAGAAATAGGGCATAAACCTCTCGCGAAACCAGGTCTGGCTAATTTCTGATCCTCTGTTTTATGTGTCAAATTATCAGGATTGTATTGTGGCATAGCCATTGCTCGGTCCTCTTCACCTTCACCTCTGCCGGTATAGCGAAGCACATCATCTTCAGAATCATTAAATAAAACTCCATCTCTAAAGGGTTGTGCATTATGTGTTCCGGGTGGTAATTCCACAGCCATATTGATTGTCTTGCCATTAAAATGAAGCATACCTTTCGTTCTTAACCCTGAAATATACATTCCATGCTGATTGCAAACGACGTTATTAAGATGCAATTTATTTAACATCATTGGTCCTTGCTGACCTAATGGATCAAATGCTAAAGGTTTAAATTTAACTCCTATTGTTTGTATGTGCATACCCCAATTAAAACAGTGTTTATCTAAGTCAAAGCTTAATATAGAGTCAAAGCCAGTTGAGGTAAGGTAAAGAGTGCGATCAAATACAGCAATTTCATGGCAATGTTTTAAATAAGGATTACGCCACGAATTTATTAATTGAAAGTCCGGTGTGTAGGAAAATAACTCATCACTGGCAGCAATAAAAACTTGTTCCCCATCAAAAGCTATTCCTCTTAAACCTCGATCCCAACCTCGTCCTTGCCAATCAATGCCTGAGGTATTCCAATCAATAGTTTGGTTGACCTTTTGAGTTTGAAAATCAATGAGGTAGATTCCACCATGGCTCTGACCTTGAACTGCTCCTCGCACCACAGAACTGGCAATAAGCTTAACCATGTGCTTATCCAGCAGCGGTATTAAAACTATTTACCGAATGTTTTTCTGGCTGTCAACCAAGTGGTTCTAGGTTGTGCCAAACTTCTAACATTTCGTTGTGTGCCAGCACCAAATAAGTCTGCATAATTATTGGCATTGGTGTTGACAAAACTATAGGTCGCATCGTCAAAAACATTGTCTATATACAACGATATATTCCAACCATTGGAAAGATTATCTAGTCCGATAGAGAAGTTACTATTGTTATGTGATGGTGAAATGCCATTGGTATCATTATCAATGATGTTGCCAAGTCTATTCCACGATTCAGATTGAAAACTGAAGCCATAATACACCCATAGATCACCTCCAGCTACATCCGGTTGATCGTATGAAATACCAAAATAACCTTTTCTATCAGGAGAATTAGGCATAATCATATTATCCCGATACACATCTCCAGCTGGTGAAACATATTCCTTAGTAAATTTTGCATCTGTGAATATTGCACTACCTTTGATATTAATATGTTCTGCTATTTGATACTCAATATCAATTTCGAGCCCAGCCGATTCAGCTGTTTCAGCATTAACAGTACCGCCAACCCACCAAGGGCCAACACCACCCCAATGAGCAATTTGCATGTCATTCCACTCCATTATAAAGTACTGAGCATTAACACGTAATCGATTGTCCTGCCAATTACTTTTGATTCCAATTTCATAATTGTCCATATAGTCGGCATCAAATGTTTCTCCAACTTCACCAGTAGCAGCTGCACGAGGGGAGTTAACTCCACCTATTCTGAACCCTTGGCTAAACAATGCATAAACCATCTTGTCGTCATCAATGTTATAGGTAGCACTCAACTTATAAAGAGTATCATCAGATTTACCCTTGCTGTACATGCTTCCGTTCGCTGCAATTCCACCACCTGCAAATGGAGGTAAACCTTCAGGGAAAGCATCTCTGTTACTTGTTTCACGTTCAAATTCAGACCAACGTATTCCTGCACCTAGGGTTAGTTGATTAGTCACATCGTAACTGAATTCTCCAAACAAGGCAGTCTGTTCTACAGAACGTTGATAAGTATCAGTGTAACTGAAAGTGGTGTTGATAGGACAGGTGACAAAATCATAATAATTTGCATAATAACAAGCCCAATAATTGGCATAGTAAGCAGCCCCAGTAGACATATAGTCAGGGTGTTCTGTGCCATAATACCATTCATCATAGACGTCTTCCCAATACCCACCAACCATCCATTGAAGTTCGCTTTCACCTTTAGAAACCAAGCGGACTTCAGCCGCTTGTCTTTCTTGATATTGATCATTGAAAGTCAAAGCAATTGTATAACCAGTGTCATACAAGCCATAACCATAATAGGCATCTTTCCATTGAGTGTAGGAATGATTATCCCACTCGTATACTATGTCTCGATCGTAAGTCGTCACTGTAGCAGATAGGTCAGCAAAACCAAGGTCACCCTTTAATGTTAGTGCAGAAGATTGCCAATCGTCATCTCGCATTTCTTTGATGAATCGGGTTATTTTATAATCCCCTAAGCTTGGATCAGTGTCCCAACTACCAAGCAGTTCACTTTGTTCAGTAACATGACTTAACAAGGCAGACCAATCCTCAGATATATTCCATAATAAAGCAATCCGGCCACCAGTTACGTCATAAGTATTAAAATCATCTTCCACAATCTCTGAATTATCATAGCTTCCACTAAAGCTACTACCGAGCACATTATCAACATAACCTCCATCGCTAGAGGTATAACCGACCGCACGCATGCTTAAAACATCATCGACCAATGGAATATTCACATAGCCATTTACATCAAAGCTGCTATCGCCATTTTTTATTGTTCCATAGGAAGTTTCAACTTGACCATAATACCCACTATGATCAGGTTTGTTGGTAATCATGCGAAGTGTTCCTGACTGAGATGTAGAACCAAACAAAGTTCCTTGGGGACCAGCAAGTGCTTCAATTCTTTCTAAATCTATAGCTCGGACGCTCACTTGTTGTGAACTGGTGGTCATTGGCTGCTCATCTAGGTATAAAGCCACGATACTATCCACATACCAAGTATATGCATCTTGCGTGATACCACGCATTACCAAATCATTCTGACCAGGTCTCTCAGCTGTGAGAACTACACTTGGTAGAGCTTTAACATAATCAGCCATACTTTTGATGCCCATTCTCTCAATGTCTGCATTCGATAGGGCCATGATAGCTTGACCTACATCTTGTAGATTTAGTTCACGTTTAGTAGCAGTAACTATGATTTCTTCAAGTGCAATATTACTCGAATCTTGTGCCAATAGATTTTGGATATTGATTGCTGGTATTGACAATGCAGTTGCAACTGCAGTTGCAACAATTTTATTCGGCTTATATTTACTCATCATTCCCCCTATGTAAATATTATTAACTCTAAAAATTAGGTTAATGAATATAATGCCAAGTGAAATTTAATAAAACAACTGATATGTGAAACTATCGGTTTCGAATATCATAATTAAATAGTAAAAATTTAATTTTTAAACTTTAAATTAAATGGTTAAAACTAAATGATAGATTTGATGAGCCTTAGTAGGATTTTC
>Ga0315327_10001493_pt1 | contig 12189 bp, 10 predicted proteins | sample M110032315metaG_FD_203460 | JGI IMG/M metagenome (GOLD analysis project Ga0315327, IMG submission 203460) | Ammonia-oxidizing marine archaeal communities from Monterey Bay, California, United States - M1 100m 32315 | ecosystem: Environmental > Aquatic > Marine > Coastal | place: USA: California... | reverse complement strand
AAGCGCAACTAAAATCCAGACAACAAGCCGTTACTAATCTCATAGCAAATTATCAGTTTGAGCCTATAGCTGAAATCTTAAAAGGAATTGGCGATCTCGAACGCATACTCGCGAGACTTGGACTGCGGTCGGCTAGACCGCGCGATCTTGCTAAGATGCGCGATAGTTTGTTACGCCTTCCACAGCTGCAGGAGGCGCTTAAAAAAATTCAGCATGAATCTATTGATAAGCTCGCCAAGCGCATTAATTCATTTCCTGAACAAACTTCACTTTTACAAAAAGCGATAGAAGAAAATCCACCTGTCGTGATACGAGAAGGCGGTGTTATCGCCAAAGATTACGATAACGAACTGGATGAACTCCGAAATTTAAGCAGCAATGCAGGACAGTATTTAATCGACCTTGAAATTAGAGAAAAAGAAAAAACTGGGCTAGGTACATTAAAAGTAGGTTTTAATCGTATCCATGGGTATTACATTGAAGTAAGTAAGGGGCAGGCGGGCACCGAATTACCTCCCGAGTATATGAGAAGACAGACCCTGAAGAATGCAGAACGATTTATCACTCCTGAGTTAAAAGAATTTGAAGAGAAAGTACTAAGCGCCAGAAGCAAAGCGCTCACACGAGAAAAAGCACTCTATGACGAATTACTAGAAAAGCTAGTAGCTAATTTAACAGAACTGCTTGTCAGCGCGGCAGCGCTCGCCGAACTAGATGTCTTTACATGCTTTGCCGACAGCGCAACAAACCTAAATTATTGTTTGCCCGAGTTAGTCGATGTGCCGGGCTTGATTATCGAAAACGGAAGACATCCGGTGGTAGAAACAGTTACTGAGGAAGGTTTCGTTGCCAATGATCTTTGCCTTAATAATCAGCAGAAAATGATGATCATCACTGGGCCAAATATGGGTGGAAAATCAACTTATATGCGACAAACAGCTCTTATTGTATTAATGGCACTTTGTGGCAGTTATGTTCCTGCGAGCGCGGCCAAGGTTGGACCCATCGATAGGATTTTTACCCGCATCGGCTCATCAGATGATCTCGCTGGTGGTCGGTCCACATTTATGGTGGAGATGACTGAAACGGCAAACATATTGCACAACGCGACATCCAACAGCCTAGTATTAATGGACGAAATTGGGAGAGGTACCAGCACGTTTGACGGCCTCTCTTTAGCTTGGGCCGCCGCTGCATATATAGCAGAGCGCCTGACAGCATTTACTTTATTCGCAACACATTACTTCGAATTGACGAGTTTGCCCGACAATTATGAGTCCATAATTAATGTGCATCTTGACGCAACTGAACATGACAATGGCATTGTGTTTTTACACGCAATAAGATCCGGACCTGCTAATCAAAGCTATGGCTTACAAGTTGCGCAATTAGCAGGGATTCCGGCTTCAGTAATTGACAAAGCGCGCGATAAATTAAACCAGTTAGAGTCGGAGAGTAATGATTTGACGAGCGCTGAAAATGGTAAACCACTACCGGATCAAGGGGATCTATTTAGTTCGTCCCCGCATCCTGCGATAGAGTATCTGGAAAAGCTCAATCCGGATGAGGTTACTGCCAAGGAAGCGCTAGCGATTCTTTACGAATTAAAAAACAAAACGAAATAGTGGGCCGAGATGAGCTGCAGGCAATCCGATGACTGATCGAGAAAAGTCATTGAAAAACTGTTAGAATGCGCACCGTTTCGGGATAGATAGCACAATATTGTGCAACCATACGGAGTAAAAATGACTTTTGTTGTTGGTGATAATTGCATTCGCTGCAAGCACACAGACTGTGTTGAGGTATGCCCAGTGGACTGCTTCTATGAAGGCCCAAATTTTCTAGTCATTCACCCTGATGAATGCATTGATTGCGCGTTGTGTGAGCCAGAATGCCCCGTTGATGCTATTTACGCCGAAGATGAACTTCCCGAGGAGCAACAAGAGTATCTTGCCCTAAATGCTGAACTCGCTGAAAATTGGCCGAATATTACTGAGAAAAAAGATCCACTTCCTGATGCTGAGGAATGGACTGATAAACCCAACAAGCGCGAATTTTTAGAACGCCCCGATTCGAACTGATCGGGCATCTTTAGAATTTTTTAAGATATGTTGCGAATCGATCGATTATCCACATTGTTTTAAAACCCCAAAATGTGCTGCACTAATCCCATCATCGCTTTTCTAAACAACTATTTAAAGATACATATTTAAGAAGCGTTAGATTAGCGGCCGGGTAGCAACCCTATAGGGTCTACGGAACTACCATCTACCCTGATTTCAAAATGCAGCATCGCAATTCCGCTAGAATTTTGACCAATTTCTGCGATTTTTTCCCCTACTCGAACTCTTGCCCCTTCCCCTACCAGCATGGCGCTGTTGTGGGCATAAGCACTTAAATATTTATCGCTGTGTCTGATAATGATTAAATTGCCACTGCCCTGCACGCCTCGCCCAGAATAAACAACATCACCACTACTCGCCGCTACGACTGGATCACCCATTTTGCCGCTGATATCTATCCCTTTATTAACATCGCCTTGAAAACCACGAACCACCCTCCCTTGGTAAGGCCATTGCCATTCTGGCTCTCTGTTCGACCCTATGGTCTGTCGAATTAATCCTCCAGCACGCGTGAGAGTTCCCTGGGCGCGTGCCACAGAATTATTTGTGACTGCAGTACCCAGGCTGCTATTGCGATTAGTCTGACCATCAATAATCCTGCTCGTATCTAGGTTAATTTCCTGATCCAAAAATATTGTGTAAGGAGGGCCTAATCCATTAGCCGTAGCCAAAGCGCGAAAATCTAAATCGTATTGAAAGGCGATCGACATTAAATTGTCACCAGTTCTTACGCGATGTGTTTGCCCTGATAATACATTTGGAATCAGAACATCATCCACGGCTGGACTACTCATTGAAGCTGCCGATGCCCGTATCGGACGGTTGAGCTCAGAATTAACTACGGTTCCACGACTTTCTTGAACGCGAAAGATGTCATCGTTAGAGCTACTATTAACGATAATCGGGGCTCTGACTATTTGCCGTTCCCCTTGCTCAGAAACAGGGGCCTGATAATTGCCACAGGCAATAAGCATTAAACCTGGCAGAATCAAATTTAGTAATCGCAAGCGTTTGTAGTGCATCTACTCCATTCCACCATTGCAAAACATAACGTCTTAATAGTCGTCGTGAGCAGCCTCTTTGTTAGCAACGGAATGCAAGGCGATCACAATTCCAACTCCACATAAAAATGTGCCTAGAGAAAGCGCTAACCAAGGTGAACTTCCAGTCGCCGCTGTATAGTTTAGCGGCCAGATGTTCACAGTTTGAAGTGCATGCCGCATGCCCGAGCTATCAGTATAAAAGCTGACCATTTGTTGCCAAGGCCAGAGCACAGAAATTGACCCACACATCAATCCGGCAATCATGGCAAAACTAAACTCATGATATCTCTTTAACAACCACGACAAAGCTCTGGAAAAAAGTAACAGCCCTAAGATAGAGCCACTGAAAAAGACTGAAATATACAGCAAATCAAAACCCACCAAAGCACTAAGGATAAACTCATAAATCCCCAACAACAGTAAAATAAAGGCCCCTGATAAGCCAGGTACTAGCATTGCACTGATGCCAATAGAACCACAGATAAACACATAAAGAATATTAACCTCAACAATTCGAGGCTCTAGAGATCCAATCATAACTGCCAGGACTGCGCCGACGCAGATAGCTAGCCAGTTATTAACCCTGCGCAATTGAAATTGTGATCTCAGAATCCAAACCGACCCGAGCACTAGACCAATAAAAAAAGCCATAAGCGGCTCTGGAAAGTTATCGAGCAAATACAAAACTGTATTGGCAGATATTAGTAGCCCTGTTAACGCTCCGAGAGCTAGAAGGGACAGGAAGCTTCCATCGATATGTTGCCAAGTTTTTGTTAGTTGTTTGGAACGAAGTAAATTAAGAGCTGTAGAATCAATAGAACAAATCGCAAAAATAAATCGGCCATAAATATTAGTGATTACAGCAACAGTGGCGCCAGATACTCCAGGGACCGAGTCACCCAAACCCATTGCAATTCCTTTAAGAAAAAAAACAATATAGCGCAACCTAACGTCTTCAAGTAGGCCTGAATTTGAGGAGTTTTCAGCCATTTTCTTCTCGTAGTTTTTAATCGTAAAGCAGTTAGTGTTGCACCTGCCCCATAAGTAAGGGGACGAACCGGACTGTATCTAAAATAGTTTCTGAGTATTCATCAGCATTACGTGTTACAAGTTTAAGTTCTTGGTGATTATCCACACCTACAGGAATAATAAGTCGTCCTCCTAACGGATTGAGTTGTGCAAGTAATTCCGCAGGGATCCTTTGCGGTGCCGCGGTAGTCATTATTGCATCGAATGGCGCCTTTTGTTCCCAACCCAAACTACCATCATCGTGTTTGTAATCAATATTGCGCAACTTCAAAAGTTTGAGGTTTTTTTTGGCACGATCCAGCAATGGTTTAATTCTCTCCACTGTAAATACTTTTTGGGCTAACTGTGCAATCACTGCAGTCTGATAACCAGAGCCTGTTCCGATTTCCAAGATAGTTTCTATGGGACCAGAATGAATTATCGCTTCTGTCATCTTGGCAACAATATAAGGCTGGGAAATAGTCTGATTGTGGCCTATAGGCAGAGCAACATCTTCATAGGCGCGGTGCGCTAGCGCTTCGTCGAGAAAAATATGTCGAGGCGTAGATCGCATCACATCTAGCACTTCCATACTGACTATCCCCTGATCCATTAATCGGCCCAACAAACGCTCGCGGGTTCGCTGAGAGGTCATCCCTATTCCATTAAGATTCTGCATTTTATTCAATCTTTCACCCGTTACTGATCAGTTTTACAAACTTCCCTTAAGAGACTAGTGGCATAGGCCCCGGGCCTTAAGGCAAAACTGAGGTTCAATGTGCAATCATCTGACCATGTCCAGCGAAGTTCCTCCGGCAGGAAACGCAATGGACGCCTAGCAGATTTAGCACCTATTCTTTGTAAATATTCGAGAATCTTTGGGTATTTATCCACCTCTGCCTTTTCAATATCGGCCGCTATGCCGCTGCTTATATACTTGTCTTTAGAATCAACTTGACCGAGCAATGGACCGGTAACATGGATATCAAAATTATCCAGGCGTTTTTGCAGTGTCGCATCCCAGGCACCTTCCTCTACTGTAAAATTCCTGGCAGTTCCATCAAGATTAATGACATCGCCCGCCACAAATTGTGACCAATTATTGCTAGTGACACGGCTGGATAAGAGCTGATTAAACACATAGGCCCTAGCTGCAGAAATTAACATGCCTTTTTTAAAAGATTTTTGTCGCCGTTTTGTGTTTTTTTGTGAATCGTGAATAAGTTTATCAACTTGTTTCAAGTTGCTGAGTTCACGACCAAAACGCTGAAACCCGTAATAGTTTGGAACTCCAAACTGTTTTATTTTTTCAAAATTGGCTTCAAATTTCTCTCTCTCTTTGAGGCAGTTCCGCAAGGTGATATCAAATAAATTACGCTTGTGACTGCCAATTTTTAGTTTACGATTATTTCGTACAGTGGAAATAACCCTGATATTCTCATCCTCTAATCGAGAAACAATACTTTGATTTTCACTTCCCTTGACAGCTCCTTTTTCTTTCTGCAAAGGCACGCTGAACCATTGCGTGCACTCTGCTTTTTTGTCCTTCATTCCCGCATAGCCAACCATGGAAATTCTTGCGTCGGCAACAGCAGCAATTTTTCTGGCAACGTCTACTGTCGATAAATTTTGTTTTTTAACATGTAAGAAAAGATGTTCGCCGTTACCGCTTATTTCAAAGCCCAACTCCTCGCTTACCTTAAAATCTGAACATTGGTGCTTAAGCATACCCCGCACGGTTGGCTCACCTTGAAGATAAGCTAGCTTATCCACGCCCAGCCATTCGGTAGGTATCTGCTCCACAGTATTAAGCCTTGGAATCCATTAACACAATAGCATGGCACGCAACGCCCTCCCCCCTGCCAATAGAGCCCAAACCTTCCGTCGTTGTAGCTTTTACGTTAACTCGATCTAAATCCAGGTTGAGCAATTCGCATAGATTAGCGACCATGTTTTGTTTGAAAGGGGACAGCTTTGGTACTTGCGCGATGATGGTTACATCAATATTAATAATATAGAATTGCTTCTTGTCGGCAGTTTGCAATACTTGCTCTAACAATTGAGCACTATTTATATTTGCATATGCTTCGTCAGTGTCTGGGAAGTGATCGCCTATGTCCCCAGCTGCGCACGCTCCCAGAATGGCATCGCAAATTCCATGCAGCACAACGTCACCATCTGAGTGAGCCTCTAAACTGTATTTTTCAGAAATAATAATGCCACCCAATTTTAATGGTTTGCCCTCTTGGTAAGAATCCGCAAATCGATGTACATCGATGCCATGACCTACTCTCAAATTCCCATTCATTACTCAATACCCTCAGAAGATAGAAATGACTCTGCAATTATTAAGTCTGCCTCGTGAGTTATTTTTAAATTGGATTTCTCGCCCATTACAATTTTTGGCTTAAGCCCTAAATTTTCAACGGCGCTTGCTTCATCCGTCACGGATATCCCTTTAGTGATTGCGTTTGATAGGGCTTTGTATAACAACTCAAATCGAAACATTTGCGGGGTTAATGCCGACCACAAACCATTGCGATCCAATGTTCTAATAACGTGTTCATCAACTCCTGCCTGTTTAACTGTGTCGGCGATTGGTGTTGCGAGCAGGCCGCCCACGCTATGCTCACTTAATTCCAAAATTAATTTCCTAATATCGGCTTGAGTCACACAGGGTCTAACAGCATCATGAACTAAAACCCAATCATCTGCCTCTGCTCGTTCAAGTATTGCCTCTAAACCATTTAGTACCGAATTAAACCTTTCGTCACCACCCCAGGTAGTCGACATCCTCGGATCATAGAAATTTAATTCAGACCACCAAGTATCATCTTCTTGTAGAACGACGACAAGTTGCTCAATCTCCTCAACAGCAAGAAGGCGCTTAATTGAATGAACAAGCACGGGAGTGCCACAGACGGATATGTACTGTTTGGGTGTAATCGATCTCATGCGGCGACCGATGCCAGCGGCTGGCAGAATAGCCCAAATTGTCATAATAAGTTCAAAGACGATCTACTTTTTAGTAGACCAATTGTTAGTGAATTGAAAAGAACCTAGCTAGTCAATAAGCAAATAATACTTCTCACCTTCTTCAATCATGCCTAGTTCAGATCTAGCTCGTTCTTCGATAGCTTCGGTGCCGGTTTTTAGATCAACCACTTCGATCTCCAGCAGGCGGTTTCGCTCTTCTAGACTGGCGTTAATTTCTCGTTGCGCATCCAACTCTGTTTCTAATAAATTAAGCGCGCGCGCACTATCCTCACCAAGCCATAACTGGAATTGAAAAGTCAGGAACGTCACGATCAAAAAGCCGAACAATAATTTCATAATTCATGAACCATCATATAATTCGCGAAAATTCCTTAAGGCCGTTGTAGATTGAAGCTGGCCCTAGCTCTTCTTCAATTCGTAGCAACCTATTGTATTTAGCGACGCGATCCGATCGACACAATGAACCTGTTTTAATCTGACCTGCTGAGGTTGCTACAGCTAAATCAGCAATGGTAGTGTCCTCAGTCTCACCAGACCGGTGTGATATTACCGCAGTATAGGCTGCAGTCTTGGCCATATTGATCGCGGCGAGGGTCTCAGTTAACGAACCAATCTGATTAAACTTAATTAAGATAGAATTCGCAATATCTTCATCAATGCCTCGTTTTAGAATATTCGTGTTGGTAACGAACAAATCATCACCAACTAATTGAACTTTATCGCCTATTTGAGCTGATAATTTAGCCCACCCGTCCCAATCAGACTCGTCCATACCGTCTTCAATAGACAAAATTGGGTAGTTTTCGACTAATCCTGCAAGATAGTCTGAAAATTCAGCAGAATCGAAGCTTTTATTTTCTCCGCTTAGGTTGTATTTCCCATCTTCATAGAATTCTGAAGCAGCGCAATCCAGGGCCAGATGAATGTCCTCGCCTGGCTTGAAACCAACTTTCTCAATCGCGGCCATAATTGCATCCAATGCTGCAGCATTTGAAGGTAAATTAGGCGCAAACCCGCCTTCGTCGCCTACTGCTGTGCTCAACCCTTGGGCCTTGAGGACAGCCTTCAGCGCGTGAAAAATCTCTGCACCATAACGGAGGGCCTCTCTGAAGGAGCACGCCCCTGTTGGCTGAATCATGAATTCCTGAATATCAACATTGTTATCGGCATGCTCACCACCATTTACGATATTCATCATGGGCACCGGTAGAGTCAAATTCCCCTCATTACCATGAATACGCGCAATGTGCTTATAAAGCGGAACTCCGGAATCTTTTGCTGCTGCTTTTGCTGCCGCCAGCGAGACAGCAAGAATCGCGTTCGCCCCTAATTTGGATTTATTGTCGGTGCCATCCAGATCTAACATAGTCTGATCAAGAAGCTGTTGATCATCGACCGATATACCTATCAATGCATCCCTGATAAAAGTATTCACATTGTTTACAGCAGTCAGAACGCCTTTGCCCAGATATCTATCTGGGTCTTTATCACGAAGCTCTAGGGCTTCCCGTGAGCCGGTAGATGCACCTGATGGCACACAGGCGGAACCAAGCACACCGCTTCTTAGCAATACATCAGCTTCAATAGTTGGATTGCCTCGCGAATCCAATACTTCACGCGATTTGATATGCTTTATCTCTGACATATGAATACCTTAGTAAAACGAATTTAATAAATAAGAAGACAAGCTTAGGCGGTATCGATATCCGGCTGGGATTTGATAAGCGTATCGAGTGCCTGCATCTGCTCTAGAAATGGGTGGAGCTGATCTAGCTTTAGCGCACAAGGTCCATCACATAATGCTTGGTCGGGCTTAGGATGGGCCTCAAGGAAAAGTCCAGCAATCCCTTGGGATATGCCAGCTTTCGCAAGCGCTGTTACCTGATTACGGCGACCGTCCGCGCTAGCCGCTAAGGCGCCTGGTTTCTGCAATGCATGAGTAACATCAAAGATGACTGGATACTGAAACTGCTTCATGACCGCAAACCCCAGCATATCCACGACTAGGTTATTGTAGCCGAAGCTGCTGCCACGCTCACACAGCATAAGCCGTTCATTTCCAGCAGCTTCAAACTTCCTTAGTATGTGGCTCATTTCCTGAGGGGCTAGAAACTGCGCTTTTTTTATATTAATTGCTAACCCCGTTTCCGCCATTGCCACCACTAAATCAGTTTGTCGGGACAGAAATGCGGGCAATTGCAATACGTCAGCAACACAACTTGCTACCGATGCCTGATCTGGCTCGTGGATATCGGTGATAATAGGTAACCCGTACCTCTCTTTGACTTCCCCAAGCCAAGCTAACCCTTTCTCAATACCTGGGCCTCGAAAGGAATCTACTGAGGAGCGATTTGATTTATCGAAAGACGCTTTAAAAACCAAAGGGACAGAAAGTTCCGAGCAGACCCCTGCAAATTGCTCCGCAACTGAGAGTGTTAACTCTCGAGACTCTAAAACATTTAACCCTCCAAAAAGAACCAAAGGCTGATTATTAGCAACAGGAATGTCTGCAATTTCGATTTGCTTATGATTCATGATTTTTGATTTGGCTCAGTCAGCTTAATCTTACACAGTCTTTACGGTTGCTAATGCAGCCTGAGGGGAAGTCGGTGTTTCACTATTTCCCATGACCACTTTACTCCGAGCAACTGCCGCCTGAATAAATCCTGTGAACAGTGGGTGTCCTTCCCGCGGAGTCGAAGTGAATTCTGGATGAAATTGACAGCCTACAAACCAAGGATGATCTTCGACCTCGATAACCTCCACCAACATATTATCAGCTGATTTACCAACAAGTTTTAGTCCAGCGTCACTAAGCGTCTGCAGATAATCATTGTTAAATTCAAAGCGATGGCGGTGACGCTCAACAATTTCCTGTGAACCATAACAGCGGTAGATATGCGAATCCTTCTGCAGCAAGCATTTTTGTGCACCTAAACGCATGGTTCCACCTAAGTCTGAATTCTCATCACGAAATTCCCTTGCGCCAGTGTCAGTTGTCCATTCACTGATCAGGGCAATTACAGGATGAGGTGATTCATGGTCGAATTCTGTACTGTTCGCACCTTCTAGCGCAGTCACGTTGCGCGCGAAGTCTATGACTGCGGCTTGCAAGCCCAGACAAATGCCCAGAAAAGGAATCTTGTTTTCTCGAGCATATTGAGTTGCCAATATTTTACCCTCAAATCCTCTCTCTCCAAAGCCACCTGGTATGAGAACAGCATCATGCCCTTCTAACAGCTCCACTCCTTGTTCCATTACATCAGTGGAATCTAAATAACTAATATTTACCTTGGTCCGAGTCTGTATACCGGCATGAATTATCGCCTCATTCAAGGATTTGTAGGCATCCAATAATTCCATATACTTGCCAACCATCGCCAGTTTAATTTCTCTTTGCGGATTTAGTTGAGCATCGACTACGCGCTCCCATTCTGAAAAATCGGCCTTTGGACAATCAAGGTGTAATTTATTAACCACAATTTCATCCAGACCAGCCGCTCCTAATATTGAGGGAATTCGGTAGATTGAATCAGTATCTGGCAAAGAGACTACTGAAGGGAATTCAACGTTAGTAAAAAGCGCGATCTTTTTACGTGCAGATTCTTCCAGTTCCGATTCCGATCTGCACACTAAAATGTCTGGCTGGATACCGATCGACCGTAATTCTTTAACCGAGTGTTGCGTCGGCTTGGTTTTAGTCTCCCCAGCAGTGCTGATATAAGGCACTAAGGTTAGATGTAAATAGAGCGCTTTATCAAAACCCAACTCGACTCGCAGCTGTCTTACAGCTTCCAAGAAAGGCTGTGATTCGATATCCCCAACGGTACCTCCAATTTCTACTAGAGCGACGTCGGCATCACCAGCTCCAGCTATGACCCTCTTTTTGATTTCATCGGTAATGTGAGGAATCACCTGAATCGTAGCTCCAAGATAGTCCCCGCGCCGCTCACGTTTTAATACTTCTTCGTAGACTCGACCGGTAGTGAAATTGTTATTTTGATTCATAGTGACACGGCTGAAGCGCTCGTAGTGACCAAGATCTAAATCTGTTTCTGCTCCATCTGCAGTAACAAACACTTCACCATGCTGAAAGGGACTCATAGTTCCTGGATCAACATTGATATATGGATCCAGCTTGAGCATGGTGATTCTGAGACCTCTAGCCTCAAGAATTGCGGCTAGGGAAGCGGAAGTAATACCTTTTCCCAGCGAAGAGACTACACCGCCGGTAATGAAGATAAAACGAGTCATTAGAGCCCCATCTAAGTGAAACAAGTCAGCAAGGTACTGACACTAGCAGATGGATTTACAGCCTACCAGAAGCCACCATTAACCACAATCTGAACCTGCAAAAGTGCAAAAACCATCGGCTTACCTTAAGTTCTTTGCCATTGGCCGCTGCCAAATCACTTCAAAGCCAGGTTCACCAGACTTTACTTCGCTACCTTCACCGATACCGATTCCTGGGATGCATACGAGCTCTTCATCTTGATACAAAAGTGGTACTCGATCGCGAAGCCAAGGTTCTATTCGAAACTCCTGGAGAAGTTTTTTAAGTGATTTTTTGGGTCGTCCGGACAACTGACAACTCTCGCCTCCTTGTCTGAATCGAACCTCAACCTTCTCTAAACAAGATGGGGCAATACCTCCACTAGGTAATTCTTTCAAGAGCAGCTCCCCATTATTAACTAGCTTCACCTGCGGGTTTCTATTTGCTTGCCAGACAATACCCTTCCCTGGCGCATCCAGCGCTGGCAGCAAATGTAAAAAATTCTGATAACAAGCGAAGCTACTTCCCTCGATAGAGAAAGTACTTTCAGACTTTTTATCAGCAACAATAAATTCCTCAACAAAATTATGTAGACGATTCCAACCTATTTCCGGCAAATCAATTTTTTCTAGCCATCTTCTTATTGAATTTCTTTGTCTGTAAGAACTCAAAAGCTGGAGATGCTTGATTGAGATACTTGTTGACTCATTAAATTCAAGGTTTTCCAAGTCCAGGTCTGCCAATT
>Ga0315327_10001488_pt1 | contig 12216 bp, 11 predicted proteins | sample M110032315metaG_FD_203460 | JGI IMG/M metagenome (GOLD analysis project Ga0315327, IMG submission 203460) | Ammonia-oxidizing marine archaeal communities from Monterey Bay, California, United States - M1 100m 32315 | ecosystem: Environmental > Aquatic > Marine > Coastal | place: USA: California... | reverse complement strand
TTGGAGAGTACCACTATGTTTCATTTTGTGGCATCTTACAGATGCAAACAAAAAGGAATACAAATGATATCTGTAGGATATCATGTGGATTCAAGTGGAACCGAGTGGTACGCGCCACACGGGGGGACTCTTCGTTGGCTTGAAACGAGGTACTCGCTCACATTTTTGTACCTAAAACAACCACATAGGCTCCCTAGGAACTAGCGGGACATCCATGTGTCAGGTACAACATTCTTATTCCATAGGGAGTTGTAGCTCTCTGTGAAGGACTCTAAAGCCTTCTCTATCTGCTCATCCTTGTATTCAGCCACAGCTTTGTCGGTATGAAGCTCCATGCGTTCCACCCAGTAGGCGACAGCCATCGATAGGGCATCCAAGCGGTCATCATGGCGAAGACTACCCTTGTCAAAAGTAAGTCTTGACATCTGGTAGAACAGTTGGTATAATGTATTATCCCCCGTGAGGTTCTTAAAGGCATCCCTATGTTCATCCTTGTGGTATCTATTGAGACCACTAAAGTCATTCTCTACCACACTCTTACTAATAATAAGCTTATGGCTATTCATAACGGGTTCTAAAGTATCTATAATGCGTCTTTCCTTCTGAATGGAGTGTCGCACCTCTTCGATAGTGCAGGGATACCCTACGTCCTCTGCTAAGACGGGTTTTAGGAGAGAAGAGAACATTCCATCCCCGAAGTTAGACTCAACGATGATGTAATTCACCTTGTTGTCTCTGGCTACCTTAGCGAGAGCCTTGAGAGTGTCTGGTGTGTAGCCCCCTAGGAAGCCCCCAGAAGCCGTTAGGAATAGCTGAGAGTTGAGTATCTTGACTACAGCATAGGCTGTCTCGTCCTTACCCATGCCTGCAGGGTCAATCGCCATGACTGACCCTGAGTATTTCTGGTGATCTGGAGCGATCTCCATAGGACGGTAGAAGCGATCCCCAGCTAAACCGGGGCAAGGACACTCCTTCCACTCCAATTCTGGTGAGGAAGCCCATACCAGCTTAGAGGAGACCTGTTCGTTATCCAGAGGATGAACGATGAGGTCAGCGCAGCGTAGGGGATAGCGACCCATATCAGAGAGGGAGGTATCCAGCATATACTGGAGTGCAAAGCCTGATTTCCCATAGCTGGCCTCGCGTTCTCTCAGGTCTATATCATCGAACCTGTCGGAGTCTACAGGCTCCCCAATGTCTTTCTTTTCACATAAATCAACGATGTAAGGAGCTAAGCGGTCTCCATAGGAGTGTCGCGTTTTCTCTGTGGGTATCCTAGCAGGCCACACTTTGATCTCATACCCCCTCTCAGGCAGGACGTTGTAGATCGACATCTCCGTTTGGGGAGTCCCTAGGTAAACGATGCGGCCATCGGGCTTCAACACAGCGTCAAACTCCTTCACAGTCTCCGTAATCTTGTCTCTCATCATCTGAGTGAGAGAGTTATTCAGGGATTCAACGTCATCAGCCACTATGAGGTCTGCACGGCTCCCGGTTAGCTGCCCCGTTATCCCTACGGATTTCACAGAGGGCGCATGGGCTGCTGGTGCTGGCCCTACGTCAAAGCTTATCTTAGAGCTTCTCTGGTCTTCACGAGGAGCGAGATGCTGAAGGATGGGCATCTCGTTGATTAGCCTCAGAGTGAACGTCGAGAAGTCATCAGAACGTGTTTTCGAAGCGGATACCACTAGGATATTAAGACTAGGGTTGAGCAAAAGCTGGTGGATCACATAAGCTGAGGTAATCCAAGACTTCCCTACACCCCGAAAAGCCTGAATGCAGCAGCGTTTAGGCCCATACTGAACGTACCCAGCAATGTCATACTGAGTGGGAGTCGGATCAGGTAGCCCTAGGTGTTTCCACGTTAGGTACAGGAAGTTCCTAAAGTCTTGTAGCTCTTTTGGTATCTGTTGGGCCATTGTGGAGCCTCTAGGGGCCGCTCACGGCCTTTTTAATGTCAGAAGGTCTACTGACCCTCCCCTGCTTTAGAAAGGCCTTCAGAAGAAGGAAAAGGCAGGGCATTGGATAAGGCGTTGAGAGGAGTGTCAACCACAGGAGTCGCTGTGATTCCGTTATCCTTGAGCATCTGACGGGCTACATTAAGGTCAGTTGAGGTGGCTTCACCGCTGGAAATCCTACCAACAAGCTCATCACAAACTAAATCGTGAAGGTTTCCCAGCTTCTCTTCTTTAGATTTCTCAGGCATCTCAGTTACCCACGTAGTCTTGCTTTCATATTCGTCAGTCATGCCGTATGCCATGTACCCCTGCGTTGTGGGGGTTTCATCTTGTTTTTGTAAATCCTGAGATGGCTCTCAAAGTCTCCCCTTTTGGGCGTCATGTGTTTTATGTCATAGTCCTGACGTTGCTCATCTGTTTTAACCTTTTTGGGATAACTTAAGTCTCTGTAGGCTTTCTCAGACTTTTCTTGCCACTCTCCAAACTCCTTGTAACCCCTGTGTTCGGCATCCTTGGCCTTCTTTTGACGCGCCCGAAACTCCTTCCCTGTAAGATAGGGAGTTCTTTTCTTTTTGATCTTTAGTTGGGCCTTGTCAGCCATTGCGCCATCTTCTGTATTCCTGCATGATCTTTAGAATCGTCCAAAGAATTGTCGCAAGTAGCAGAGTAATCTTAAGGATTACCTCTACATCTGTTAACCATGCTACGCCCAATACTGACCCATTTACTCCTACGATTTTTACCGTGTCTAGCACCAATCATTTTGATCTTTTAGCAGCGGGTTTTGGTGGGTCATCCGTAACTACTTCAGGCTCAGAGAAGTTCTCGGAAACGGAGGGTTCTGTGACTTTATTGATAAAATCAGCTAAAGTCTGTCCATCTTCGTTAATCTTTTCTGCCTGCACCTTTGCTGCCTCTGGAACTAGGCCAGAAGGTTGAGCGGCCATCGCCGCTTTAAACAATGTATTCAGACACGCCATAGCGGTCTGTGCGTCTTGGTCGTTTACTGGATTGTTCATCTTATTATGCCCTTCGGCGTAGGTAACTTAACGTGAGTTCTTGAGGGTGTCAATCTCTTTGCATTAACCTCGGATAAGGAATCTTAATAATATTTGTCACTATAGTGATTGGCGGCGGTTCATAAAACTCCACCTCAAGACCCCCCAGATCGAGGTCTACGCTTTCCACGTTCGACAGGCTCTTGCACCCTTGGGATGTGACGATCAGAGATAATAAAAAGATCATGGTAATTCCTGTGTTGTTCTTTGAGTTCAGCCAGTTCAATTTTGAGGTTGTTAATCTCTCCTCGGACGCCGTTGAGACCGTCAATAAGTTTGATTGTAATCTCTTTATGCTCATCTAATGACCCTGTTAGGTTTGTGAATAAGAAGTTAGTAAGTCGAATAACATAGTAGGAAACTCCCAGTAGAGCGACTACTGCGATCCCTTGTTCGATAAGTTCCTTCGGGAGTTCCACCAGCCATGAGATTAACAGTCCTCAGCATCTTTGAAAAGAGCGAGTGTCTTGAGGTGGTCGTAAGCTTTTTTGATTAGCGTGGTGGCATAGCTGCTAGGGACATCCATTGAGTATGAGCCTACGCCCTCCTCGTACATCCAATCTACGTCATCATACTTTTCTCTCGTCTCCCAACTGAAGACTTCCAAAGAGAAAACGACAGATTCTGCGATTTCATAGGGAGCTATGACGTTGCCCTCCTCATCCATCTCATTTCCATGAGGCTTCTCGTAGACATAACGTAAGTCTGAGATTCTCCAGTAAGCAGGGATGTGACCCTCTGGTGTTTTGTATGATGATTTTAAGGCCATTGTGTTAACTCCATGATACGGCGGTTGTAAAAGTAAAATCGTTCCAAGCATCCGTACTAGTAGAGTAGGAATAACTAGAATTGAAGTAGTTGTTGTGGGTAAAGGTATTGCTGGAGTAATTTGTAGTGGTGTTAGCCACATTGTGGGTCATTAAAGATATTCCAAAACTAGGGAAAGTGTTATAGCTACCTGACGGAGCGGCGTAGCTCTGAAGTGAAATCCCTTGGATCGACCCGCTGGTTGCACCTGTAGCAGTATCCATCTCAGCAGAGGTGAAGCACCAAGAGAGAATACTTCTTTTATAGTACATATTCATAGGGCCAACCTGAGAGGAGCCGCCGATACCAGTTCCACTTTCTAGCGTATACCAAGTGCCATCCACCTTGATCTTTGTATTTGGCCTATGGGAGGGGCCGGAATTCTGGCTGCCCGATGACGATCTTGTGTAGCACCCACTTGAGTCAGACCGAAGGGAGTACATAGTCCCTCCTGAACCATATCTATGCCGCCCAGAGGCGTGATATCCGTTGGGGTTTTGACACCAAAAGACTTTAATAACTATACCGTTACTACTGCCACCCCCTCCACCACCACCGCCGCCACCGCCACCGCCCCCACCTGTAGCGGTATCATAATTGGCCTTGGTCTCCTTGTAGAGTGTGTTACTCCTTTCGACCAGTATGAGGTCTGTGTTGGCCGGGGTACTCATTTGAATCGAAAGTAGAGAACGTCATCTCCGCGAACACCTAGCCCATTACTGGAATTAGTACCCCCATGAGCGTGGTAAGACATCCGAAGTCTATCTCCGTTAGTAAGAGTCATTGCGGGACTTTTAAGCCATAACGTGCTAGTCCCTATTGTCCACCCACTACCAGATGTTTCGGTATAGAGGTAATAGGTGTTAGAGGTTTGAGAGCGAGTGCCTGTAATAAATGAGCCACCGCCGCCTGACATATAGCTTACCCCGTATGTTCCATCGTATGCTCCTGTATAAGTAGAGCCTGTTGAAGTTCCCCGACTCCACTTTCCGTTAGACGCGCTGGTGATCGTCTCATAGGTTAGAGTAGAAGGATCGGTGGTATAGGTACTTATCGCGTTTGCCCGTGTCCACGCACCATAACCGTTGGTATTACCTGTGTTATGGAAATTCCAGTCATAACCTGAAGTATAAGTAGAGTCTGTCCTGTACGCATTCCCAGCGGAGTTCAATACTTGTACATGGCTAAGACAGAAATCGTGGTAATAAGCTGTTGTACCTCGAAGCCTCAAACCAATATATAAATTGCCTGCATCCGTTCCGTCTCCTCCTGTTATGGCCATCGACTCATTGAAGTACCTAAAGGCAGAGGTATTGTCAGAAGACCCAGTTCCATAGAAGACCTCTATATCTTTGGAAGTATTGGTAGCACTCCATGCGTGGGTTCCAGTCCCACCACCGCCTCCTCCGCCTCCACCACCACCCCCGCCATCATCCCAGTCAGCCCACGTACATTTATAGAGCGTGTTACTACGCTCAACCAAGATTAGGTCGGTGTCATCGATGTTTGCGCGGTTCCCAAAGGTCTCTTTATAGACCGTGTTACTACGCTCAACTAACAACAAGTCTGAACTAGCGAGTCCCATTATGGTAAAGCAGACAACGCACTAACATTTTGAATATGATTCCACTCGATTGTATCCCATGAGAAATTCCCTCCACTCGCATACCGAAGGTATTCAGTTGAGCTTCCCCCTGTCGTTGTTACACAACATACTGAGGTACTCACGTTGTTCATAATCTTATAAGCAACGTCCCGGCTCAAGCCTTGGTGAGTCACTCCGCTTGACGCACCTCCAAATAGCGAAGAAGCACTTGAGAGCGAACCAAGTGTAGTAACAGAAGAAGTAATTCCCACCGTAGCTCCCGCTGCGATACCATCCAGTTTATTCTTTAGGGTAGTCGTAAAGTTTTGCTGAGTAAGTCCTCCTGCCCCCACAGCTATCGCAGAGGTATAAAAAGGAGCCGCCGTATTAGTGGCACTCGCTGCGATACCATCAAGTTTATTCTTAAGGGTCGTAGTGAAGTTCTGCTGTGTAAGTCCTCCTGCTCCTACAGCTATCGCTGAAGTATAAAAAGGAGCCGCTGTATTTGTGGCACTCGCTGCGATACCATCCAGTTTGTTCTTTAGGGTGGTAGTGAAGTTCTGCTGTGTAAGTCCTCCTGCTCCTACAGCTATCGCTGAAGTATAAAAAGGAGCCGCTGTATTTGTGGCTCCCGTTGCGATACCATTAAGCTTAGTCCTGAGAGTATCCGTAAAGTTCGCCTGTGTAAGCCCATGATCTCCTTCAGCGTAAGTGGTATTGGTATAGTTAGAGGAGTGAATAGTTCCTGCACTAGACGCCGCCCAATTTGTTAAGGACGTTGAAGCTATCGCAGAGGTATAATAAGGAGCCGCCGTATTAGTGGCTCCCGCTGCGATACCATCGAGCTTACTTTTAAGAGTTGTGGTAAAGTTCTGCTGTGTAAGTCCTCCTGCTCCTACTGAATATGTCGTATTGGTATAGTTAGAGGAGTGAATAGTTCCTGCACTAGACGCCGCCCAATTTGTCAAAGACGTTGAAGCTATTGCAGAGGTATAATAAGGAGCCGCTGTATTAGTGGCTCCCGCTGCGATACCATCAAGTTTATTCTTAAGGGTCGTAGTGAAGTTCTGCTGAGTAAGTCCTCCTGCTCCTACAGCTATCGCTGAAGTATAATAAGGAGCCGCTGTATTGGTAGCTCCATCAGCAACATTCAGTAAGAGCCTTGCAGCAGTAGCATTATAACAACGACCATAGGTATCACTCCCGTTAGTCCCTGTAAACCGCGCCATTCCAGACGCAGCCCCGGTAGTTGAAAACGTCCCTGAGCCATTAAAATAACTCGCGTGTAAATAACCAGAGCCATTACGTTGAACAACCGTGCTTGCACTCTCGGATGCGCTAACCGTGTAAGGGAACGAGTAGTTATTAGCAGAAGCAGCGATACCATTAAGTTTAGTCCTTAGAGTATCCGTAAAGTTTGCTTGAGTTAGGCCGTGGTCTCCCTCGGCGTAAGTTGTGTTGGTATAATTGTGAGCATGGATTGTTCCTGCACCTGATGCTGTCCAATCAGGAGTGTTGGTAGCTGAAGCAGCGATACCGTCTAGTTTACTCTTAAGAGTTGTGGTAAAGTTTTGCTGTGTAAGTCCTCCTGCTCCTACAGCTATCGCAGAGGTATAATAAGGAGCCGCTGTATTAGTGGCACTCGCTGCGATACCGTCGAGTTTATTCTTTAGGGTCGTAGTGAAGTTCTTCTGAGTAAGCCCACCGTCAGTTACAGCTATCGGAGAGGTATAAAAAGGAGCCGCTGTGTTGGTAGCTCCATTGGCTACGTTCAGGAAAGTCCTTACAGATGCCGCCGTGGCTGGTCGAATGTAGTTATCAGCAGCAGTATTGTACTGTACATTTATATACCCAATGGAAGATGCTGTCGCAACGGTGTCATATTCAGACCTAAACAACCTAGCGGTTAGGTCTCCTGAACTGTCCCTGTAAGCTACCGTCCCAGCGGTTGAAGCAGATGTTATCGAGTAGGGGAACGAGTAGTTGTTGGCACTCGCAGCGATCCCATCCAGTTTATTCTTCAGGGTAGTCGTGAAGTTTTGCTGTGAAAACTGACCAGCCGTTACAGAGTGGGTATGGCTCGTTGAGGATTTCCCCGCAAGAGCGTTGGTTACCGTAGTGGCATAGCTGGCATCATCACCAATAGAAGCAGCCAGTTCGTTTAGAGTATCAAGCGCACCGGGAGCAGCGTCAACAAGGGCATCAAGTTCATTGCTTAATTCTGTGTTGGTAACATAAGCAGATAAATCCTGATCAGCCGTAGCTCCTGCCTCTATAGCATCGAGCTTATTCTTGAGGGTAGTGGTGAAGTTCTGCTGTGTAAGTCCTCCTGCTCCAACGGCTATCGCAGAAGTGTAGTGAGGAGCCGCCGTATTAGTGGCTCCCGTTGCGATACCATCAAGCTTAGACTTAAGGGTTGTGGTGAAGTTCTTCTGAGTAAGTCCCCCATCCCCCACAGCTATCGCAGAGGTATAATGAGGAGCCGCCGTATTAGTGGCACTCGCTGCGATACCGTTAAGTTTAGTCCTGAGAGTATCGGTGAAGTTAGCCTGAGTTAGGCCATGATCTCCTTCAGAGTAGGTAGTGTTGGTATAGGCGGTAGCCTGATCATATAACAGGACATTCCCTGAAGTGTTACCGTTTGTACCTACCCATACCTTCTTATTCGTAGTATTAACTGCAAGCTCACCTAGCTGTAGTCCATCAGGTGTATGGCCAGATGTGGTGGTGGCTGCTAATTTGAGTGTATTTGCCATGTTTCATTATGAACCCCAAGTCACAGAACCACAATCAACCGTGCTGTTTGCAGAAATCATAGCTCCAGTTGTGCCGGTTACTGTGTTAATCGCTGCCAGAGTGAGCGTATAGGTCGTATCAGTCCACGGCACATTAACAAACATCTTCTCTGAGCTAAGCTCCACGGGGTAATTCTTGCCTGACTCGACATATCCAATCTTAACTCCACCACGTACAGTACCACTCGCCAGATCGAGTACAAAAGCATTGGCTCCAGTCGCAATTCCATTAAGTTTAGTCCTGAGAGTATCTGTAAAGTTAGCCTGAGTAAGCCCATGATCCCCCTCTGCATAGGTGGTGTTGGTATAGTTGTGGGCATGAATCGTCCCTACTCCAGAGGTAGTCCAATCAGGAGTATTAGTGGCACTCGCTGCGATACCATCAAGCTTAGTCTTTAGGGTCGTAGTGAAGTTTTGCTGAGTAAGTCCTCCTGCTCCAACGGCTATCGCAGCGGTATAATAAGGAGCCGCTGTATTAGTGGCTCCCGCTGCGATACCATCGAGTTTATCCTTAAGAGTCGTAGTGAAGTTCTTTTGGGTAAGACCGCCGTCTCCTACAGCTATCGCAGAAGTATAGTGAGGAGCCGCTGTATTAGTGGCTCCCGCTGCGATACCATCGAGTTTATCCTTAAGAGTCGTAGTGAAGTTCTTTTGGGTAAGACCACCGTCTCCTACGGTATAGGTTGTGTTGACTCCAGTAATTGTCAGCTTCGACGCATTGGTTCTTGCAACTGAAACGCTACCAGCACCTACGACTTCAACATCCTGCCCTGAACCAGAGGATGGGTTCAATGTCAGCTTAGTAGTTGCACTAGCTACGTTAAACGTATAGGTAGTATCGGAATCTGTAGGGAGCGCACCAAATGTACCATCGTGTTTCAAGAAGTGGCCTACAGTTCCTATTGTCGGAACAAGGTTTCCATTACCAGTACCTATAAGAGTACGCATCTCACCGCCCGTTTGATCAGCCGTTGCGCTGGCTTCAATCCCGTCGAGCTTAGACTTGAGGGTCGTAGTGAAGTTCTTTTGAGTAAGACCCCCGTCTCCTACGGTATAGGTGGTATCCACATAGCTTCCTGTAATAACGTGGGAAGACTTAAGTTTGGTTGTGTCATGATCCCACTTTATTGAAGCTACGTCAGAAAAAAGTAAACCACCCTCATCAAGATTAGCTGAAGTTGACCCCTCTCCTAAAACAAAGGTCTTATCTGCAACGGTAACTGTAGTTGAACTGACCGTAGTGGTATCACCCTCAACAAGTAGATCACCCTTAATTTTAACCTGTGAGTTAACATGACCGCCTATGGTTATAACTGTTCCATCACCTACAGTAGCTCCAATCGTACAGTCAGCATTAGTAAAATCTAGTCCTGTTAGACCCGCGATACTCGGAGCAGTAGCACCTAGAGAGACCGCTGTGCTACCTATGGTTACGCTGGAGTTTGCCAGTTCAGCGTTAGCTACGCCGCCAGCTTTAATGGTAACAATAGAGCCATCATCATTCGCGTAATCAGCAGCCGAGATGGCAAAATTATCCGCTGAGAATCCTGCAGCACCGGGAGTAGTCGCCGTGGCTTGACGGCCTACAATTTCAAAAGGAGCGGGCGAGCCATCCGCAGAGTTATCTGTCGCACGACCAATCCATAAGCGGTTCTCGCCGTTGTTCCAGCCTAGTTCTCCGAATTCAAGCTGAGACCCCGTAGGGTTCGCAGTCGCGTCATGCGCGGATCGTTTAATTTGTAAGTTATTTGCCATTTTATTAAGGGGTTATATTAAGGGGTTAGTTTCCACTCCAATTAGCCTGACCAGCATCAAAGTTTGATCCTGAACCTGTGGAAGGGAAAGTTTTGTTTAAGACAGTCTGTGCGCTGTCAGTATCGACAAAATCGCCTGATGTTCCTGCTGCTGTTTTCATTTTTGCCAATGTAAGTTCGTATTCAGAGAAGTTCGCAACGGTGTCTTCCAACTCCTGCGTTCGATATAGGGCATAGTTATTAGAGTTGTCAAGGTCTGTTTCAGTAATTGGTGAACCAGCCTGAAAATTCACATAATGTGTAGATTTAGGTGTAATGCGGCGAATTTCAAATTGATACGTGGCTCCATTCGTCAGACTAGGGACTTCGAGAAGCTTGCCTGTAATGGAGTAATCATTGAATAAGCTGAGCTTATCCTGCCCCGCTTTTACAGCCGCCTGAAACGCTACGAGGCTTTGTCCCGCTGAAGATAATCGTAACTCCACGTGGCTATTGTTAAGCCAATTAAAAGAGGCATTATCAGGATTTGAAATAGTATGACTAAGAAGACCTGAGCCATTCGCCGCAGCGTTTCCATAATATTTTGACAGCCCCATTTTAATTCTCCAAAAGTTTTTTCATCTGGCTCTCTGTTTGCCAGTTGTAAGTTTTCACAGCCCCTAACAAATTGGGGTACTCTACTAATACTCGATTTTTCGCTCTATTTCTAAACCGTGACATTAGGCTTTTTACGGCCTTTATCCGAGGGTCTCGAAAGGTTCCTTGGTGAAATAGCTCACCCTTATCTGCCATCAGACTTGCTTTCTGGTAAGCAGGACTGTCAAACAGCCGTTCTAGTGCATTTCTAATGGTAAGTCCATTGATTTTTTCCTGACCTATGGCTTCTTGGAAACGATCAAAAGCTGATCTTCCGTTATCGTCAAAGAACTTTCGCATATCCAAGTGGCGAGACCCTTTAATTCTGGCGGTAGGTGCGCCAAATCCATAGTCCAGATAGCCAATCTCATCCAAAACCTTGTCATTCTTGGCCTGACTAACTAGGAAGGGATTCAATCCAGCGGCCCAAACCGTAGGGGCATACATGGATTCAATAGGGTCACCTAGGTAATTTCTCATAGGCTCGACGTACTTTGCAGCACCGGGAATCCTGACTGCTAACCCTTCCAGTATCCCGTAGGTCTTCTTCATGTAATGATCATCCGTAAGCGGCGTCCATTGGGAGACTATTTTAGGAATATAAGAACCTGATTGCTTCTTCAGGAGGGCTTTCAGTTTGGTTTCAGGCTCCAAAAAGGCCTGTAGCACGTTATTTATGCCTGACAAGTAGCTCTTATCAGCGATATTATTAGAGACTGAGTAGGCTCCAGCGAGCATCACAGCGGTAAATCCATCCTCTTCAATATCCCCAGCCTTACCCTGCTCAGCGAATTTCTCATAGGTATCCGCTGCTAAGCCTAGAACCGAAGAGAAGGGGTCGAGACGGGAGTAAGAGATATACTTATCGTCAATCCTAACAGAATACGGCCTCCAGCCTGTGGCAATTAGATTAGTGCGCTCTGAGGGATTCGAGGGGCCACCGCCTGTGATAACCCCTGAACTAGCTAACCCAATACTACTCACCCAATAAAACCGTCCTGCCCAGATTCTCCCAGCAGCTTCAGCCATTCTTTGCGGGTCACCGCTGGCCATATCTGCCTGATATCTAGAGTGCATATTCTTGAGCCATTGGTACTCCTTCCCTAGCATAGTCCCATTAGGAGAAATAACGCCGGGAATGCTCATCCTTTGAAGAGGAAACTTCAGGATGTTCACCGGGGTTTTCACAAAGGGCATGACCAACCTCAAGAAGGGATGTCTATGCACCATATCCTGAGTATCCTGCATCAAAGAGCCTGCCTTCGGGGTCTTCCCTAAGCTCTTCAAAAAGACTACATCTTTATCCAACCTACGGGTATACGTTACATCCTCAGCCCAATCCATAGCTCGTTCCGATAACTTGCCTTTATTCGGATTGTAGTGATGAGCAACGTAATCATCGAGGAAAGCGTCTCTGTCTCGGTACTGTTCAGGAAACTCGCTCGTAGACTTCTCGTTGAACCGAGATAAGATTTTACCGTGTTCCCGATAGGCTTCATCTTGAATTGCTTTACCTGAATGCCTTTGACCATTCTTGCGAATTAACCCTGTGAAGTTATCAGCGATATAACGAGCGATATCCTCAGCCTTGGTGAACCCAGCATCTAGTGCGTCTGCACTTAG
>Ga0315327_10001483_pt1 | contig 12227 bp, 12 predicted proteins | sample M110032315metaG_FD_203460 | JGI IMG/M metagenome (GOLD analysis project Ga0315327, IMG submission 203460) | Ammonia-oxidizing marine archaeal communities from Monterey Bay, California, United States - M1 100m 32315 | ecosystem: Environmental > Aquatic > Marine > Coastal | place: USA: California... | reverse complement strand
CAATTTGATCAGTTCTATTTCCAGAACCGCCCATCGCCGACATAACATTAAAACCATCCCCTGATCCGATTGAGGTAAGAACTCTATCTACACCATCAATATTCATGACGATACTTTCAACATCTATTGATAGATCTAGCTTCTCTTCTGGTGATAAATTTCCTCTTGCATTAACATGAACTAACATTTGATTAGAATCTGTATCGACAGAATATTGGGATCCTGCATTAAAATTTGAATATAATATTATTAATGTGAATACTATAACAATTGCAGAACCAATAACTGCCATAGGTCTTTTTAAACATTTTTCTAGAAGCCTTGCATATATTAAAGTGAAACCTTTTAGTTTGTTTAAATGAAATTCTTGATCTAGTTTTGCTTTATTTACTTGTTCTGTTTTACCAAAAATAGATCCCATAACTGGTATAAATATTAAAGCCGATAACAGTGATGAAATTAAAACTAAACTTACCATAAACGGCATCCATTTCATAAATTGTCCTGGAATACCTGGCCATAATACTAATGGAAGAAAGGCTGCAAGTGTTGTTGCGGTTGAAGATACAATTGGCCAAAACATCCTTTTAAAAGCTTGTGTATAAGCTTTTTTTCTATTTAGTCCCTCAGCCATTTTCCTATCAGCATATTCAACCATTACTATTGAGCCATCTACAAGCAATCCTACAGACACCAGTAACCCGAACATAACCATCATGTTCACATACCCGCCAGATAAGGCTAGTAAAGTTATTGCCATTAAAAATGAAGTTGGAATTGAAATACCAACCATAAGTGCTGAGCGGATACCCAAGGATCCTATTACCAAAATCATCACACAAACTATTGCATTAGTAATTGCGTTTTGAAGCGATGTGATCATTTCATTAATGTAATCAGAAGTATCTGCAGAAAAATCTATAAATATGTTATCTGGAAGATTATCTATCTTATATTTATTTCCTACTTCCCTTATCTTTTTATTTATAATAATTACATTTTCACCAATTCTTTTTTTTACATCTAGATGAATGGCCGGTTTGCCATTTATTCTTGCGTAAGATTCATTTTCTTTAAAAGTGCTTCGGATTTCAGCTATGTCTCCTAGTTTAACTGTTCCTTCACCTTTAGTAATAATGCCAATATTAAATACATCTTGAGCACTTTCATATACGGCAGGTACCTTTACAGAGAATTTTCCTTGACCCTTATCTATTGATCCTGCTGCAACAATTCTATTATTTCCTGTAATCGATCTAATTAAATCTGCAAGCGAAACATCATAATTTTCAAGTTTTGTTGGACTCACAAGTATTTCTAAAAGTTCTTCACGATCTCCAACTATTGGAGCCTCAAGCACGCCTGTTATCCGTTCTATTTGATTTTGTAATTGTTTGGCATGGTATATGAGTGTTCTATTGGGAACTCTTCCAGATAAAGAAACAGTCATGACAGGCATTGTTGCCATATTAAATTCAAGTACCATTGGTTCTTCGGCATCAGATGGAAATTCAGATTTTGCTAAATCAACTTTTTCTCTTACATCACTTAAAACTTTATCTTTATCAAAGCTAATATCAAACTCTAAAAGAACTGAACCGTAATTTTGAGAAGCCATACCAGAAATTTCTTCAAGTCCTTCAATATTTTTTAATTCACTTTCAAGAGGTCGGACTAATAATCTTTCTGAATCTTCAGGTGATATTCCAGGTAAAATTACCGAAACATATATAAATGGCACATCGATATCTGGCTCTGCATCTTTTGGAATGGAAATGAAAGTTAATGTTCCAATTGCAATCAAAATAACCATTAGAAAGACAACAGTTTTTCTAGCTTCCATTATATAATCAATTATATTAATCAACTTTTATTAGCCTCTAAATTAAAATTTACTTCTTCACCATCTGAAACAAATTCATGCCCAACTGTTATGATAGTTACTTTTTCGGGTAAACCGGATATCCAAACCAATTGATTTTCATCTCCTAAAATTTCAACCTTCGAAAATCTAGCGATATTTCTGTTAACTATATGTCTAACCCCAACTTCACCTTTTTCATTAAGAGTTAAAGAAGAGGGAGATATTAAGTGACCTTTTATTTTCTTAACTGGAATAAATATTTCGGTAGTAATTCCATCTTTATATTCAAAATTATCATTGTTTACTTCGATTTCTATTCTAAATGTTCTTGTTGCGGCATCAGCTGTATTAGAAACATAAGTAACAATTCCATCTACCTTTTCTCCAGTTGACAAACTAGCTTGACCAGGAAGACCAATCTTTAAATCTGATATTTCTTTTTCAGAAACCTGCGCAGTAATTTTAATTGGATTATAATCAACAACTTTACCACAAGGTTTCCCCATAGATAAAAAATCTCCAATTTCAGCATGTCTTTCATTAAAAACTCCATCAAATGGAGCTCTAATATTAATATTATCTAATTCTTGTTCCATTTGTTTTACTAAAGCTTTTGAAGCATCATATGAAGCTGAAGAAGCGGCTAATTGTGTTTTAGATCTATATCCTTTTTCTACAAGAGTTTTTGATGCCTGCCACTCAAGCTCTCTTTGTTTCATAAGGGCATTTGCCTCATCTAATTTTGCTTGTCTGGCATCAACAGATTGCTTGCAAATTATATCGCCTTTTAAAACTTTTTCACCTTTTTCAAAAAATATATTGTCAATTATACCTGTTGTTTCCGCTGCTATGGAAACATTTCTGTTGGCCTCAGTTCTGCCTCTTAAAACTACATATGTAAGTTTTGGTTTTGCATTAAATACTTTTGCCTTAACAAGGGCTTTTGCTAAATTTTGACTATTTCTCTCAATATCGAGTTCTAATTTCGAAGTATCATTACTATCTGTAAATAGGCCAGTAAACATCCATAAAATAAGGATTCCTAACGCTATTAAAGATGTTTTTATTGTTTTATTCATTTATAAATTCACTAAAAGATGACGCATGCGTCATTATTTATAAGTGATATACTTATATAAAGTATTTTATGCAAGATTTTTTTTGTTTATTTTTTTTATTTCTAGTTTGATTAATTAGTCTCGTACTGCTAATAATTTTGTCTGTCAAATCGAAAAGGGGAAAATTCAGGGTTGACAATTCAGTAATTTGTTTAAAACTGTATTCATTAATATCTGAGTATTTATAAAACTATATTCAGTGAATTTTAGAGAGGACCTAAATGTCTGTAAATAAATATTTTAAAATTGTATTTTTTGTTTCATGTCTTTTTTTAATGACAAGTGAAACTTTCGCTCAAAAGGAATTTGATCCAGCAAGACAATTGGATCCCGTAAAATCACTTTTTGCTCAAGCAAATAGTTCCGGTAAAGAAGCTCAAGCTCAAATTGATGCTCTAGATGATGGAACAGGTGCAATAGTGCAAGAATTCAGACTTAATTATCAGCAACTCCAAGACCTTACACAATATAATGATCAATTAGAAATATTGATTGATAGGCAAGAAAGAAAAATGGTTCGTATTGAACAGGATGTTGCTCGTATTAGTAGTCTTACCAGATCAGTTATGCCTTTAATGTTCAAAATGATTGATGCTATAGATTCATTTGTTGAACTTGATGTTCCTTTTTTAATTGAAGATAGAAGACAAAGAGTTGCTAACCTTAGAAATCTAATGAACAATCCAGATGCCTCACCTGCAGAGAAGTATAGAAAGATTTCTGAGGCTTATGAAATTGAGAATGAATATGGACGTACCATCGAAGCTTATACAGGGAAAATTAGCCCTGATGATGATAGAACAGTTAATTTTTTAAGAATTGGTAGAAATTCATATATCTATCAAACTTTAGATGGAGATGACGCCGCTGTATGGAATGTGAGTAAAGGAGAATGGACTAAACTTAGTGGTTCGTACCGTCTTCCAATCCAAGTTGGTATTCGTATCGCTAATGAACAGGCCGCACCTGATCTTATGGTAGTGCCATTACAAATAACTTCAGATTAATTAGGAGAAGACAATGAAAAAATTTAAAATAAATAAATTAATTATATTAATTTCTTTCTTAGCAATATCAACTTCTCCTATGCTTGTTATGTCTCAGGATGAAGAGATTGAAATTCCAGCAGAGGTTACTTCCCTTGAGGAATTAATCTTAAAGGTACAAGAAGAGACACTTTATGATACCGAAGAAAATAGAGCTAGAATTGCAAAATTTATTACCGAAAAGGATACTCAACAAAATATCCTGAATAAGACTTTAGCAGATTTAAAAGTTCAAGAAGATAGAGCTGTTGTTCTTGAAAAAGCGTTTGATGAGAATGATGTTAAGCTTAGTGAATTAGAAGATTTAAAAGCTGAAAGACTTGGTGCATTCGGAGAATTATTTGGTGTGGTTAGAGGAACAGCAAGTGAAATGGGGGCTCAAATTAAGGAATCCATAATTAGTGGTGAATTAACTGGTCGTCATGAGACTCTTACAAATTTAGCAAAATCTAAAAAATTACCTTCAAATGAAGAACTTGAGCTACTTTGGTTTCATCTTCTAGAGGAAATGAAAGCTCAAGGAGAAGTAAAGCACTTTACAGGAACTATTGTTGATACAGACGGCAGTTTTTCTGATGAGGAGGTAATAAGAGTAGGCCCTTGGACCGCTTATGATAGAAGAGGTAATTTCTTAGGATATCTTCCTGATGACGAAAGATATAGAGTTTTAGGTAGACAACCTCAAGCTAGATTTGTTGATCTCGCTGACAATGTTGTAGACGGTGATGCAGGGGATATTGTTAAAGGTGCTATTGATCCTTCAAGAGGAGCGATCTTAGGTTTATTAATTCAAACACCTGGACTTTCAGAAAGAATAGGTCAAGGCGGAGTCGTTGGGTATATCATTCTTGGATTATTAGTTATAGGTCTACTTCTTTCAGGGGAAAGAATATTTAGGCTGACTGCAGTATCTAGAGCTGTTAATTCACAAGCAAAGGATATAGATAATCCTAATGATGGAAATCCTTTAGGCAGAGTTTTATCAGCCTATCATTCAAATAGAGCAGCTGATTTAGAAACTTTAGAATTAAAACTGGATGATGCTGTTTTAAAAGAACTTCCTGCATTAGAGCGTGGAATTAATTTTATTAAATTATTATCATCTGTTGCACCGCTTTTAGGTTTGTTAGGTACTGTTACCGGTATGATTGTAACTTTCCAAGCTATTACTCTTTTCGGTACAGGTGATCCAAAATTAATGGCTGGTGGTATTTCTCAAGCGCTTGTTACAACAGTTCTTGGTCTTACAGCTGCAATACCTCTGGTATTGTTACATTCTGTTGCGCAACAAAGAAGTCGATCAATCCAACAAGTACTTGAAGAGCAGAGTGCAGGATTAATTGCAGCAAAAGCAGAATCTAGATAATTTTAGTTAAAGGAATTTTAGGAGTTTATGTAAATGGGTGACTTTCTACTTAAGCTAATTAGACCAGATCTTGCTTTCAGTTCGCTTAGAGACTTTATAGAGCTAGGTGGAGATGTTCTTTTAGCAATTATGTTAGCTACATTTGTAATGTGGGCCCTCATAATTGAAAGATATTGGCATTTCGCAACATCCCAAAAAGGACTATCAAAGACAGCCATTAATAATTGGAATGAACGTTCAGATCATAGTTCTTGGTATGCTAGACGAATTAGAGAAAAGCTCATAAGTGAGGTTAGGCAGTCTTCTCAAAGAGGATTGTTATATATAAAAACTCTTGTTGCGGCTGCACCATTATTTGGATTATTGGGTACAGTAACAGGCATGGTAGAAGTTTTCGATGTTATGGCTATAACTGGTTCATCTAATGCACGCGCAATGGCAGCAGGTATATCAAAAGCAACATTACCAACAATGTCAGGTATGGTTGCTTCATTATCAGGTTTATTCTTTATAGCCCAACTAGAAGCTAGATCTAAGAGAGAAATCTCATATGTAGAGGATAATTTATCCTTATCGTAAATAAGGATAAAAATTAGGAGAAAAAAAATGAGAAGAAGAGCAAGATTAGATGAAGAGAGTGAAATAAATATAACTCCTCTTTTAGATATTGTTTTCATAATGTTAATTTTCTTTATTGTGACGGCAACATTTGTAAAAGAGTCAGGTATTGATGTTACAAGACCAGATTCTGAAACAGCTCAGCAACAAAATAGAGTGGGCATACTAATCGCAATAAGCGATAAGAATGAAATTTGGATTAACAGAAGGTTAATAGATATGGACGCTGTTCAAGCTAATGTTGAAAAACTTCATGCAGAAAATCCTCAAGGTGGGGCCGTTATTCAGGCAGATGAAAAATCTGAAGTTGGTTTAATGGTTCAAGTTATTGATGCAGTTAGGCTAGCAGGTGTAGAGCAATATTCAATTGCTGCATCTGAGAAGAATTAAATGGAGTTATTTTGTTTGAGTTATTCAACAAATTAAAAGTATATATTAAAAAGGCTCAAGATATTGAGATAGGTGGTTACTCCCTAAAGGAATTAGATAGTAGGGTAACTGCACTTCCTTTAGCTGCTATTGTTACTGTATTCCTGTTCCTTGTTATGCAAGCGCTTGTTACAAGTAACGAATATGATATTGGTGATGAAGGAGCTAATATTAATATTAGTTTCTTAAGGCAAATTCAAGACACTGAAACACAAACAGCAAAGAAAAAACCAAATAGACCCGAACAAGAACAAGAGCCAGATCCACCTGAAATGGATATTCCAGAAACTCCAAGGCCAGAATTGAATGCAGAAAGTGTTGCTACACCAGATATTGGCGGACCAAATTTTGGTGCCTTTGCTGCTTCAACTGATGCGGATGTTTTGCCGATTGTGAAAGTGCCTCCTCAATATCCAAGACGAGCCACACAAAGAGGGATTGAAGGATGGGTGTTGGTTGAATTTACAATTACATCGGCTGGTGCTGTTACTAATCCAATGATTGTTGATGCAGAACCGCCTGGAATTTTTAATCGATCAGCTCTTAGAACTATCGTTAAATGGAAATATAAACCTAGAATCCTTGATGGGAAAGCAGTTCCAAGACCAGGCGTTCAACATTTAATTACTTATGAGTTAGAAGATGCAAGATAAATTAAAAGATTTTTTTAGAAGTTTTGTTATTGTTTTTGTAGTTTTTACTTTATCAATTCCTGCAACAATTACGGTATCTAGTCTTTTCTCAGAAACTGTATACGCTCAGAAAAAGAAAGAGAGAAGAAAGCCACCTAAAGCAAAAAGAACTCAAACTATGAGTAAAAAGGTAGGGGCCGAATTTATTAAGGCTCAAGAAGCTTTAGGGGATGATTTACCGGATAGAGCTATGAGCATTTTAACTAATCTACTTAGAAGAGATGATCTTAGACCTTTTGAGAGTGCTCAGATCGTAAGATTACAAGCTTATGTATATGCTGATAAAGAAGATTATGATAAATGTCTTGAATTACTTGAAAGGGTTTATTCTTTAAATGCCCTTCAACCTCAAGATCAACTCGATCTTCAATTTCAGATTTCTCAACTTTATTTAGCTGTTGACCAATGGAACACAGGGCACGATAAATTATTGGAGTGGTTCAAAAATGCTGAAGAAATGGGATTACCTGCTGGTCCTTCTGCCCATGCGCTACTAGCGCAGATATATTTATACTTTGCTTCAGAAACAGAAAAAGATTCACCTGAAGAAAAACAATATTATAGGAAAGCAGAACCTCATGCAGAAAGGGCTGTTTTTGTTTCTGCAGAACCAAGAGAGAATTGGTATCAGGTTTATTTATCTATTCTTTTATTTGACGATCGATATGAAGAATCTGTTCCAATACTTGAAGCTATGACTTATAGGTTTCCTGAAAAAAAGAATTATTATCGTCAACTTGCTGCTCTTTACGCTGAACTAAAAAGAGAAGAAGATTCATTCTATGTTCAACAAATTATGCATTCTAAAGATATGTTGGAAAAACATGACGAACTTCTAAGGATTGCTCAATTATATATGTTTTATGAGGTGCCGTTTAAAGCTGCTTTAATTCTTGAAAAAGAACTAGAAGATGGACGCATTAAAGATGAAGAAAAAAATTGGGAACAGCTTGCGAATGCTTGGCTATCTGCAAGAGAATGGAAAAAAGCTATTCCACCCCTTCGAAAAGCTGCTGAATTATCAGAGGATGGAGAATTATTCTTGAGATTAGGGCAAACTTTTATGCAAGAGGAAGACTGGAAAGAAGCAGAAAATTATATTAAGTACGCGATTAAGAAAGGTGACCTTGATAACCCAGGAAGAGCTTGGTTGCTGCTCGGAATTACAAGAAACAAGAAAGGTATTAAATATGAGAAATCTGCTTTATTTGCCTTTAAAAGATCAACTGGCTATGAAGATATGGAAGCAGATGCTAGAAGATGGGTTAAGGTTATAGAATCAAAACAAGCAAGAAGAGAAGCTGACAGAATTGCTGCTGAAGCTGCTGAAGCAGAACTAGCTGACGATAGTATCTACTTTAATTAATTTTTTTAATTTATTTATTTATATCGCATCCAGATATTTAATATCTGGTGGTCCATCTAAGCATTCACCTATAGCCCTTCCTGCTGAACGGAAATGATCACTTTTACCATGTGCATCTACACTTTCCTGGTCTTTATAGTGCTCTAAAACAAGATATGTATTTTCATTTTCACGATCTTTGGCGACCTGATAAAAAATATTACCTGACTCTTTGGACCGAACTTCTTCACTTAAATTTTTGAATACCTCTTCAAATTCAGAAGTTTTTTCTTCTTTAATTTTGAGTGTTGCTAAAACGCATACCATTTTGTTCTCCTTTAAATGTTATCTTTTGATTGAATAGTTATTAACTTATGTAAAATTTTTCTGTTTTCTTTATTTAGGTTTAGATTATGAAGATAAAGAACATTTAATTGGTCTAGTGTTTTACTAATTTGTTTTTCCGCCCCTTTTAAAAGAGAAATGTGTTTTTCTTCTCTATCTCTATAGACCTTTAATTCTTCTTCTTGTCTCTCAATAAAGTTAGCAGCTTGGCTTAAAAGCATTTTAATATCATCAGGGATTATATTAGATACTTCTTGATGTGATAATTCGGTAGATTGTATTTCTTTTATTATACCCTTTAAAGATTCTTCACCTATTAATAAATTCCCACCTTCAGTTTCAACAGCATCAAGTTTTCCATCATAAATTAACTGCTTTAGCTCATCAGGATCTAACCCGACCTTTCTTGCAGCTGATGCTAGTGTTAATACTTTTTCTTTACTATCCATTTAAGTGTTACTTAATCTTTTTTATTACTCTTGTCTGTCCTGTAATCACCATGCTTTGAGTCCCTATCTGATAAAGCTTTGGTAAGTCCTTCTTCTGCAACCATTTTGAAAAAATTTCTTGCTGATTTTGTATGCATAGACAGTTGTTGTAGTTCTGTTCCAGCTCTTAATGCTGATCTGATACCCATAAGCTCCATTTGCCTGTGAACAGATCTTTTGTTAATTTGTTGAACATCATGTGGTATTTTTGCAACATTATGAGCTATTTTTAGTACTTCAGTTTCTAATTCTTTACCAGGGAATGATGAAGTTGCAAATCCACATTCAGCAGCTTCTACACCTGACATTGAGTTACCGGTTAACATTAACTCCATTGCTTTTCTCATACCAACTATCCAAGGAAAGAATTGATTGTCTGGAGGAGAAATATTTCTTACTACGGGGTAACCAATTTGTGCATCATCAGCAACATAAACGAGATCACATGATTGAGCGAGTTCAGTTCCGCCTGCCAAGCAGTAACCATGAACTTGTGCAATTACTGGTTTCGATAAATCCCATATCTTAAAACAACCTTCAACAACATGGCGAGGCCAGTGACCAAGACCGCCTGCCGTATAATATGGATCTTCAGCATCTTCAGATCTCTTTAGATCGTAACCTGCACAAAAATCTTTTCCAGATCCTCTAATAATTGTTAAGCTTACATCACCATCTTGATCATTTTTTTCTAATACCTCAAATAATTCTTTTCTGAGCTCTGCGGAAAGTGAGTTTCTTTGTTTAGGTCTATTGAGAGATATTCGTGAAATTTGTTCTTCAGGTGAATCGACGATAATAGATTTATATTCTGACAACGGTCTCTCCAATTTAAATTTTGCTTATAAAGTTTATCATATTTATAAATTTTATATCTAATTATTTAGTAAAATTATTTACTAAGATTCAAAATATAATTCATTCTTGTTTTTTTATGTACTGAATATCCGATATTAGTTAAATGATGAATTAGATCAGTTTTCCATGATGATGAATTATCTTCAATTACAATTATTTTAGGAAAGATTTTTCTATTTTGTTCGTTCATGAAAGGAAGAAGCGCCTTTTCTTCATTTCCTTCAACATCAATTTTTAAAGAATCTATTCTATGAATATTTTGGGAAGATATAAAATTCTCCAATGTTTTTCCTGTAACTTTAAATTGACCTTCTTCGTTAATTGCGCTTTGCCCAAGATTGTCGCTATTTGAATCTAAATAAAATTCACCATCTGTATCCATAATGGCTAAATTATGGGTTTTAATAGGAAAATTTTGGTTAACAGACATATTATACTGAAGTCTCTTATAAAGACCTGGATGTGGTTCTATTGAGTGTATTTGAGTTCCTTGAAAATTAACATAATTATTACTTACAGATAATGAATAGAGCCCTACATTTGAACCAATATCTATAAAGACTGAATTATTTTCTGCCTGTTTTGCAATATAGTTTCGTTCATAACTCTCAAAAATCTGAGGAGAAAATAATGCTCTTTTTTCGCATATATTACCTTTTGTATATAATCTAATTTTAGCGTTAAAAAGTTCTGTATCTATGCAATCTTTCGATAGCAGTATTGCAAATCTTCTTAAAATAAAAATTATTCTTTTTGCGATCCAAGAATCTCCAACTGATCTTGTGATTTCAATAATAAGACTTACTATTGGAGAAGGTTTAAATGTAGAAAATTCCGATTTATCATCGATATACATAATTTACCTCTGCTAGTAAGTTAGAATCTGTGCTAACTAAATTATTAAGAAGTAATAACTTATAAGATTCAAATATGATTAAAAAGCAAAAACCTTATAAAAGACTTAAAGAAAAGGTAAGAACTGCAAAAAAAAGGAAGAATTCATCAACTAGATGGTTGCAGAGACAATTAAATGATCCTTATGTTAAACAGTCTCAGGCGGAGGGAAGACGCTCTAGAGCCGCTTATAAACTTATCCAGATAGATGAAAAATTTAATTTGTTAAAACCAAATCAGACAATTTTAGATCTTGGGGCAGCGCCAGGAAGTTGGTCAGAAGTAGCGATGGGGATTTCTAATACAAAAGTGATAGCGATAGATAAATTAACGATGGATCCAATTTCGGGCGTAGAAATTTTTCAGCTTGATTTATCTGAAGAAAAATCTTTTCAAGAACTTAAGAGTCTTTTAGGTGGTAATGTTCATTTGGTTTTATCTGACATGGCTTCTGAAACAACAGGGCATAAATCAACTGATCATATCAGAACTCAGGAACTCGCAGAATTAGCCGCAGATTATGCAATTAATTTCCTTAAAATTGGCGGTTCTTTTTGTTCTAAGGTTTTTCAAGGGGGTACTCACCAAACACTTTTAGAACTATTAAAAAAGAATTTTGACACTGTAAAACACTATAAACCTGAGGCTAGTAGAAAAGAATCTCCAGAAAATTATGTTATAGCCAAAGGCTTTAAAGGATAAAAAAAAATAAAATGTTTGAACTTATTTCTGTATAGGCTATAAGCAGTTGTCAACAAAACCTGAAATCAGGAGGTTGACATGAAAATCAGAGAAACGATCACTTTTGACGATGTTTTACTTGAGCCCTCAGAATCTTCTGTCTTGCCTGCTGAAACAAATCTAAAAACAAAAATTACTAAAGATATTGAATTAAACTTACCGCTTGCCTCAGCGGCTATGGATACTGTAACTGAATCACAAATGGCAATTGCTATGTCTCAATCAGGAGGCATTGGTGTAATTCATAGAAACTTAGATATAAAAGATCAGGTAAGAGAGGTAAATAAAGTTAAAAAATATGAATCAGGAATGGTTGTAAATCCTTTAACTATTAATCCGGATTCAAGCCTCAAAGAAGCTTTAGAGCTTATGCAAGAAAATAATATTTCTGGAATTCCTGTTACAGATTCAAATAATGGAAAG
>Ga0315327_10001482_pt1 | contig 12228 bp, 9 predicted proteins | sample M110032315metaG_FD_203460 | JGI IMG/M metagenome (GOLD analysis project Ga0315327, IMG submission 203460) | Ammonia-oxidizing marine archaeal communities from Monterey Bay, California, United States - M1 100m 32315 | ecosystem: Environmental > Aquatic > Marine > Coastal | place: USA: California... | reverse complement strand
GGGAAATTTAGTGCAGATTGGTTTGTAATGAATGTGGATAGCGATAGAGTAGTTGATGTTTATGCAGTTTTTGAAGGTGGTGGAGTTTATCATCGTGTAACTACTTGTGATCCAATGCAACAATTCAAAGGTGGTTTTTGTGAGATGACAATCCCACTAACAATCACTGGAACTGTAGTGCCAACACCTGCCCCAACACCTGCCCCAACACCAACTCCTTCCGTAGAACTTGATTTGCAAGTTGCAAGATCATCATATCAATCGGGAGACACAATCTCTATTTCGGGATATGCTTATGGTAATTCTTACAACAATCAGGTTTCAATAGTGATTACAAATCCTAATGGTGATGTAGTAACGATGGACCAACTTTCCGTAGTTGGAACCGGTGGGTTTTCTACTTCTATTGGTACTGGAGGTCCAATGTGGGATGAGACTGGAAATTATTATGTTGTAGCGACTTATGGTTCATTACAAGAAAGAGAAGGATTTTACTTTACTACTCAACAACATGCCCCAACACCTGCTCCAACACCTGCTCCAGCTCCTGCTCCAGCTCCAACACCTGCCCCAACACCTGAATCAAAATATGTTAGATTTGGAAACTATGATTGGAAAGGTAATGAATATTTTGAATTTCTTTCTGCATATAATTTTCAAAAAACCAGCGTTAATGTAGCAATTGTTCCATCACCTGACAACTATGATGAAGTGAAAAAATACATCACGCCAACTAAGGAGGGCATCTTAATTTGGACAGATAAAATCGAACAATTGTATGGTGGAGATTGGGATATTGATTTTCAAGTGGTTGAAAAAAACCAATACAAATTTGATCAAACGCCTGATTTTATCATAAGTATTGTTACTCCTGATTCTAGTGTAGGTGATTTCTGTGAACCTGATCCTGCTGGAACAACATTGGGGCGAATGTACCCTGATCAAAATTTACCAGTTGAGGCATTTGCTTGTGCATCTAATGGAAATAATTGGTATGGTTTTAGTGAATACGGTGCAACTGTTGCACATGAATTAGTTCATGGTTTCGGTTTAGGTCATGCATGGAACAAATCAGGTGATCTAATGTGTAGTAAAGAAGGCGATGTATGGACATGTCAATCTAAGCCGGGTGTTGGTTCTGTGTCTAAATCATATTATCCAAGTGATTTTGATCTTGCAGCACTTGTTTACATTTATGGTGAAGATGGATGGAAAGGTCCTAACAAAAAAGTAGAATATAAAAATGAAAAGTTCACTGCAAATGAATTTTTATCTGAAACTCTAATTCCTAAAACACAAACTCCACCTTCAGTTCAAACTCCACCTTCAGTAATGCCAGAAACTCAAAAACTATCAAAAATAATTGAAAAATTCAACAGAATCCCTGATAATGAAATTCCAATTATATTATCTAAAAAATCCTCTGAGGATTCAACTCTTGTTCCTCGTGTAATACAAGGTTCATTATTTACTTCAGCTAGAGGTGAAGAAGCGGATGTAAATCTTAGAATAACTACATCTAATGGTCAATGTGTAATTGGACAAGAATCTGATTGTTTAGTAACTGAATCAACTAGAAAACCTGGTGAAATTTACACTGTTGTTTCAATTGATAATGTTAATTATAAAATCAGATATAGCGGAAACGACGTAAGATTAGAAAAATTCTCAATTGTTCCTGAAGATTCAGACTCACAAATCTCTCATTCAGTATTTGTGGAAATTAAAAAAGATGAGCAACCATCTAGATTTTACTACAAAGTATCATACGTAACTCTGGAATAAAATAAAATGAAACAAAATATTCGTCATGCTAAAATACAAGTAGAGACACGCACACTAACTGGCATATAGAATAAGACTAATTCTAGAAAATCTTAACTGAAAGTATGCCAATAATCTAACCTATGACCGATGATATCAGTAAAGTTTTGGCGAAAAAATTTGTAGCACTAGCAGAAGAAAAAAATGAATTGATTGACAAGTATGAATTACTTGTAAAAAAACACGATGAAATGGTACCTCACATCAATTCTGCTCGTATAACGGCTACGCAGGGTGGTAAGTTTTCAAATCCTCGTCTTAACAAAACGGTTGAAAGTATGGTACGATATGATTCAGGTAATGAAGATTTTACAATGGATCTATTCAAGGAATGGGAAAATGATATTTCAGAAATGAATAAAAAATTGAGCCAACTTACTTTCGCGTTATCAACTTTGCGAGAAATTCGTGACAGTCAAAAAACTGAAACAGAGAAAAAATAGAGAAATTGTCTAATCCGACGTGTTAGTATGGAATTAGGTTAATTAGTTTCTTATACTGATTTACGCCTAACCATTAAGTCAAAATTCAATATGTTAAATAAGTAAAATACGTGTATACAAGTCAAAATTTGTGAAAGTATGTGGGGTAGATGATGCTGGTAGAGGATCTATGATTGGACCCATGGTTATCGCTGGAATTAGTATTGAGAAAAAAAACATCAGTAAACTTCGTAAACTTGGTGTTCGTGATTCAAAAAAACTCAGCCCTAAAAAGCGTGAATTATTGTATAAAGAAATTATAAAACTTGTCGACGATTATCATGTGATTAGAATTCCTCCAAAAACTATAGACACGTATGTTTTCAAACATAACTTGAATCATCTAGAAGCACAAAAAATGGCTGATGTCATATCTCATCTCAAGTCTGAAATATCATATGTTGATTCTTGTGATGTAAATGCTACTAGATTTGGTCGTGAAATATCTGATTTATCAAATAAATCCAAAGTAAAATCATATCATCATGCAGATTCTAGATTTGTTGTTGTTTCTGCTGCTTCAATAATTGCCAAAGTTTCACGAGATCGTTCAATTACACGTTTAAACAAAAATTATGAATTTGGAAGTGGTTACCCATCAGATAAAAAAAGTGTGAACTTTGTTAAAAAAATAGTTTCATCAAAAAAACCGCTCCCATCGTCTGTGCGTAAAAGTTGGAAACCTGTTCAAAAAATACTTGGTCTTAGTTAATTGATTTTGCAACAATCATTGCATGATCTTTATCAAATGGTCTTAAATCAATTCTTTCACATATTTCAAAATCATTTTCTAATCTCTTTATTTCTTGACTGATTATTTGATTTGGATCTTTTGTAACATCAATACTCCTTGCTTTAATTACCAAAAATAGAAATCCCCCTTTTTTAAGATACATCTTACAATTGTTAATTGCAATTTTTGTTTGTTCTGGTTGTGCAATGTCAACATATACAATATCAACCTTAGTAAAAACTGAAAAATATTGATCAGGTCTTTTTGCATCTTGAATTATTGGCACAATATTTTTTCTAAACACTGCAACTCTATCAAGAAAATCTCGGGCAACTCTACTTGAATGTTCAACTCCAAAAATCATACCATTTGAGCCAACTATATCTGAAATGTGGCTTATTGTAGTACCTGTTGACACTCCTAGATATAACACACTTGATTTATTGTGGAATGGAAATTCTTGTAAACCGTTCATTATGCATGCTGCCAATTTACTTCTAAAAGGTTCCCAGTTTCTATACTCTATTCCATTTTTTACAAGTAATTTCTCTTTGTAAACCTGTTTTTGAGGTGTAAAATTTTCTGTGAAGAGCTTTTTCTCCCCATCTAGTGTAAACCAGAAATAATTATTACCTTCTTTCAAAGTTATTTCGCTTTCTGTTCTTGAATCTATCTCCACGTCTCTTTTGTTTAGATTCTTTACTCTTACGGAAATTTCCTCTTTGTTGATATTCTTGTGGTTGAGGTTTTTTAACTGGTTTTGAATTCTTTTCTTCGATTTCCTTTACTCTGATATTTAATTTCTCTAGTAATGTTGTGTTTAATCCTGCTCCATGAACATCAACTCTTGATGCAATTGCTGCTTTTGCTGCAATTGCTCTTGCAATTTTACCTCTTTGCCATCTTGGAGCTGCATGCACTACTGCATGTTGGAAAAGTATTCCATGTTTTGGTGGATTTGAACCTGTCTTTAATGCTCTAAATAATGCTTTTTCTGCACCTAATACTTGAATTGTACTTGCAGGCATTGTGCCCATTTTTGCAAGACTTCCTGCTTTTGCTAAAATTCTTGCTCCTACAGTTGTTCCTAAAACTGCAGACAAGTTTGGAGCAACTTTCTCCATTTGTTCATCCACCTGCTTTTCTAAATCATTTCTTAAATCAAATAATGCTAAAATATTCTTAGCCAAATTTTGAACAATTTGCAAATTCTCTTCTGTAATATCTCCTCCCCTACTTTTTTGTTTTACAAGTGAAAGCATTTGAACTTTAGAATCTGGAAATCCTGCATCAACAAATACATCATCTGACATTCCATCTCTTTTTCCTGCAACAACAATCTGTGCATATCCGTTTATACTATCAATAATGTTATCTAACTCTGGAAAATGAAGTCCATACCATTCTCTTAATCTTGAACTCATCCCGTTAATTATCTTGTCTGTATCATCTAGTGTATTGATACACTGAATTATGTGCAAGTCGGGGCTGGATGATACTTCTGTTACTTTTGATGATGATAATTGTATTGCAAAATCTCTAAGTTTCTGTATCGCATCGTCATAATTATTTGCTAATCCTGCATCAACTAAAATTTGTGGTTTTGTTAATTGAATATCTTCTAATTTTGCTTGACTCATGATTTGTGATTCTATTGATTTTTTCTTGAGCAAATCTTGCAATCCTACATCATTTACAAGAACATCAAATCCCTCCTCTTGCAAAAATCTTACTAATTCACTTAATCTTGATTTTCCTTTTTTTGCAAAAACATAATCTTCTGCAGGCACTGAAAATGGAAAAGATTTCACAAATTTTTGTTCTTCAAAAACAACAATTCCTAATTCAGTTAGCATTACCGATAACATAACATTGATCCCAGCGAATCCTCATTAAAAAATCTACATATCTTAAATCAACTGTTATAAGCCAATTCCAATAATCTTCTTCAGATGGACTCTAGTCTGGAAACCACTCTTGGTTCACTAACGCTAAAACGCCCAACAATTTTGGCATCTGGAATTTTAGGCATATCTCTTGATGTATTCAAACGCTTACATGATGCTGGAGCAGGAGCTGTTGTCACAAAATCCCTAAGTAAAGAACCATGGGAAGGCTATCCAAATCCAACTATTTTCAGTGTTAAAGGTGGAGGATGGATTAATGCTGTTGGATTATCAAACCCTGGCGCAGAAACTTTTGCTAGAATGATTAGACCAAATACTGATGTTCCAATTATTGTAAGTCTGGTTGGCTCTGAAGAAGATGATTTTGAATATATGATAAAGAAATTTGAGAAATGCAATGTATCTGCATATGAATTAAATCTCTCATGTCCACATGTTGCCAAAGTTGGTCTTGAAATAGGTGATGATATTGAACTTGTCTCAAAAATTATTAAAAAAGTCAAATCTGTTACTAATTCCCCAATTATTGCCAAAGTTGGACTTGGCAAATCTGACTATCTTGATACTGTTGATGCAGCAGTGTCTGCTGGTGTTGATGCAATTACTGCGATTAATACTGTTAGAGCAATGGCTATTGATGTTGAGACACAGATGCCAATTCTAAGTAATAAAATTGGTGGATTATCTGGGACGCCAATAAAACCAATTGCGTTAAGATGTGTTTATGAGATATCTTCAAAATTTGATATTCCTATAATGGGATGCGGTGGAATTTCAAGTTGGGAAGATGCAGTTGAATTTATCCTAGCAGGTTCATCTGCAGTTCAATTTGGTAGTGTGATGGGTGATCACTGGGTTGAAACATTTAGTGAAATCAATTCTGGTATTCAAAATTATATGGAAAAGAAAAATTACAAAACAATAGGTGAAATGATTGGAAGAGCAAAGAGATCCTAATCATCCACACATTTGTACAATTGAAAGAATTGTTGATGAAACTCCTACTGTAAGAACTTTGTATTTTCATGATCCAGTTCTCGCTGATGTAAGACCTGGTCAATTTGCAATGGTATGGATTCCAGGTGTAAATGAACTTCCGATGAGTGTAATGATTTCTGATGTTCCAGACCAAGCCGCATTGACTATTAGAAAACGAGGAGAATCTTCTACTGCATTATACAATCTAAAAGTTGGAGACAAAATTGGAGTACGAGGACCATATGGAAATTCTTTTGAAATGAAAAGCGGAAAAATTCTGTTAATTGGTGGTGGAACTGGGTTAGTACCTCTAATGCGATTGATAAAACTCCGAACAAGTGGGAATTATCCAGATCCTGATAATAAAATAACTATCCTAATGGGATCACAAACAAAAAATGAAGTTTTCTTTGAAGAAACTGCAAAAAAATTATTTGGTGACAATCCGCAAATGAATGGTATAATCCCCGTAACTGAAGATGGAAGTTATGGTGAAAAAGGATATGTCACTGATATCTTAGAATCTCTTTTAGAAAAGAATTCTTATGATGCCATATACACATGTGGCCCTGAATTGATGATGTACAAAACTGTTCAAATGGCCCAAAAAAAAGGAATCTTTGTTCAAGCAAGTTTAGAACGAATGATGAAGTGCGGTGTTGGTATATGTGGTAGTTGTTGTGTTAACGATGATCTTGCTTGCCGTGATGGAACTATTTTTGACGGTGATCATCTATCACAGAAATCTGAGTTTGGTCACTCTCATAGAACAAAATCTGGCATTTTAGAAGAAATATAGTAATAGAATTCAAGCAAGCAAGGTTTAAACTCAATGATTTTTCAAGCTGATTAGAGAATAAATGGCAACTCCAAAAATAGTTTTAACTGCAGATAGAACTCTAATGTCTCCTTACAGAGGAATTTCTCTTGCAACTTTCTTTGGATGTGCTCCTGCAATTGACCCTAATCGAGATAAAAACAGTTTTTGGTATAAGATATTAAAAAATCAAGTTACTCCAAAAGTATTATTTGATTTCATTTGTAATTGGTCACCTGACATTAACGGTGTAGCAAAATATGCTCCATATGGATTAAGAAAAGTTGAAGCTGGATTACTTCGTGATGGTTTTGCACGAAAAGATGTAGTTATAGCTCATCCAAATCACATTGAAAAATTCATTGGTCCTGAAACCGAAGTAGTTGGAACGTATGAGATGGATCCTCTTGGAATGGGTCCTGTAACAATGACCTTCACTTTTGGACGAAAACAAACATCATATGATGAATTTTACAATGCAGATTTACATAGAAGAATTAATGCTGCAAAGAAAAAAAATGGTAGTCATGCTAAAGTTATTGCAGGTGCATCTGGTACATGGCAATACAACTATGCTCCTGAAAAAATTGAAGAATATGGATTATATGCAATTCTTGAGGGTGAATTAGGAGGTATTGCTCCTGAAATTGACGGGCATGCTGGTAGATTTTTCAATTATTTGATAGATGGTCAGTTTGAAAATATGGATCCTTTCAGAAAAAGAAAAGACTTCAAAGTTGACATTAAAGAATTCAAACGTGGTGATAAAACACATCATGGTAGATTTGTTAATTTTTGGGATAGACCTGAATTAGATGATATTCCTAACATTGTAGAACCAAGTATGCATGGAATGGTTGAAGTAATGCGTGGTTGTGGTCGTGGATGTAAATTTTGTGATGTAACTCTTCGTTCTTTGAGATATTATTCTCCTGAAAAAGTTAAGAAGGAGATTGAAGTCAATATTAAAAAAGGTGGAATGGACAGAGCATGGATCCACAGTGATGATATCTTTGTTTATGGAATGGATATTAAAACATCCAAAAACATGGAGCCAAATCGAGATGCGCTAGAAGATTTATTTAAAGCAATTATGTCAACTGGTGTTAAACATACTAATCCGACTCATGGAACTCTTTCAGGTGCAATTGCAGATGAGCGACTTTTACCAAGCCTTTCAAAAATTACAAATGCTGGACCTGATAATTTAACTGGAATTCAATGTGGACTTGAAACTGGTAGTACAAGATTAATTGAAAAATATGCTGATAGAAAACTTGCACCATATACTCCTAATGAATGGCACTGGGTTGTAAAAGAAGGTGTAAAAACATTAAATGAAAATTATTGGATTCCTGCATTTACCCTTATTATGGGCCTTGATAATGACGAACAACCTGAAGATGGATGGGAAACAATTCGATTAATCAGTGAGCTGGAGAGAGAACAACCAGAAGCAATGTTTACTGCTACTCCCTTGACATTTGTTCCAATAGGTTTATTGGAAAAATCTGAATTTTATGATATGGGTCAAGATAATGACCCAACACAATTAGGTGTAATGTACAAGACATGGCAACATAATTTCAAGTATGGAATTCAGAAATTCATGACAAAGACTGGAAAACATGGTACAGCTGGAAAACTAAAGGCTACCGCATTTAATGGACTTGCACGTTCCTTAGGTGGTGTACCCTTAGGCGCTATGGAGAGATATGCAAGAAGAAAAGGTCGAGAACATGAACGTGTGATTGAGAAAATTAAAGCCGAATATTGGTAACTCAAATATATTCTACTCATATCTTAGACCCATCTTTACTAGTACATTGTAACGTTTGAAACTCAACAATATCGATGAAATTAATTTTGATTATTTATTTTAGAACTGAATTTTCTGCCCATATTTTTTTTGTAAATCATCATAGAGTTTTTTCCTTTCTAACTTTATCATTTTAAATTCATCATACATTTTTGTAAAGAAACAACCGAGAACACGCTCGCCATTTTCATCAAAGAACCTCACACTATAGCTAGTTCTCTCAGGTTTTTCTTCTATAACAAATTCAGCATTTTTAATCCTGTCATAATTAACATGCATATGACACGGCCCATCATTTTCTCCAATAGTTATCCATTTTTCTTTTTGCCTAATTGAAAGTGAATTACTTTTCATTTCCATTGTTGCACCATTACTTTTTACAACCATTAATACATCATCAACTCTGATTATTTCCTCAAGAAGTTCTTTTAGCATTATCTTTTTGAGGGTTAGTTATTAGTTAAGATTTTCTAGAAGAAGCTTGTATAAAGTGAATGGTAATTTTTTATGTATTTGATGAAATTGAACAAGAATTAGATTCTATTAAAAAAGAGTATTTTTTCATCTATTAGAAAATGGAATAAAAATTAAAGATTAACAAATTTCATAAAATAAAATTATTTTATCTAGGTGCATTAGGAGAAAATAAAGTATTGAAAAAATTACAAGAATTAAGCGATGAATATAATATTATTTGTGGAGTCTACACAATTTCTCTATTGGGTAATATATCGAAACAAGAAGAATCTATATTTTACACAAATGGATGTTATTGTAGTAAGTACATAAGGTGTGTATTTAATTGAAGTAAAAAATTGGAGTGAAAGGTTTTCTACTAACGATACAAAATTAAATCCATATTGGCAAATAGAAAGAGTATTGTTGATTCATTTTCAATCAATACGAAAAGAAATTAATGTGAAAAATGTCTAATACCAATAAAAGGAAATTTTGAGTACAATTATGAATCTACTACTATCTATATTTCAGATCTAAATAAAAAATCTTCTAGAGGCAGATATTGAGCAATTAGCAAAAAGTGATGTTATGTCATTATAAAATGACTTTCCAAATTTTGATATAGACTGTTAGAACCCCCCCGCCCATCTTACCCAAAAACACAATACAATCTTTGATGAAATTGTAGAGATCTGAAATTGTCTAAAACACCTTATTGTACTATACCTGCAAATTTTGCCCCACTTAATATGTAGTTCGCTGACTTAGCATTTTCAGCATAAATTATGTCAGTAAATCTATGAGCTATTATATTTCGATTAATTTAAATAGTATTTTCTAAACGGATATTCATTGAAATTAAAATATATTATACTTACGACACTGTTAGCTGCGTTTATTATTCCAGCTGGCTATGTAACTGCTGATACTTATTTCACAATCACACAGTCTGACTCCGAAGTTGATGGAACTAATTCATTTAGCGGTCTTAATGGTGCAACATTTGTTTCTACCTTTAAAAATACTACCACTGCTGGTGTGGTGACCCATTATGCAGTTGTAGGTGGATTCATAGATCATCAGATTTCTTTAATTGACGTAACTACACCAACTGATATCAGAGCAATTGATCATGTTGGTGATGACACCAGAGACGTGGATCCTCCACTTGCAGGACCAAAAAATATTGCACTTTTTATTAACCATACTGGACAAGTTGCAAGTACCAGTCAACACGTAGGTGATTGTACAGGAACCAGATGTGAGGTTATAGGTATTGTAACAGAATACAATGCTGATACTATCTCAGCATGGAATTTTTCAAATCCTGCCACTGAAGTTAATTTCTTAAGTAATCATACAAGTTGGATAGGTGGAAGTAAAGTCAATAATGTCTTAGCATATGATCACGGAGGTATAGCTGCTAAAGCACCACGAGTTGCAGGAGAAGGACCTACGGACGTTGCAATATTCTGGAATGCATCAATGGGTGTTAATTTTGCTGCAGTAACTAATTATGATACTGATGGAGTAACATTTTACAATCTTGAAGACTTGTCTGATATGGTCGCAACATCTAACGTAACAGATGGTAAACAAGGAGTAGATGCTGACATTAATCGACCTGATCTTGAATTAAATGGCGCATCAGGAATTGATACTTTCTACATAGCACAATCAGGTGGAGGCCATGAATTACCATATGCAATTGTTACTGCAACTCTAGATGATGGATTCCAAATTTTTGACTTGGATGATCCTATTCACACCTTTGCAGTAGATACTTCAAGTGGTTACTTAGTACGTTCTGGCGGTGTAGGAGTTCCTAGCGCACATGCTAATGGAACTGATGGTGATGATGGCTTTGAATTACTAGATGGTTTAATCGATGTTTCAGTTTGGAATGTAACTAATAATAACAAATATGCAATTATGGTAGCACAAGCAGATAGTTCCTTTGTCATACTAGATGTAACTGATCCAACAGCAAAGATGTTTGAAAAACAAGTATACAATCATTCATCAGCAGGGGCAGGTGCAAACGGTAGTTGGTGGAATGTAACAAGTCCATCTAAAGTAGAGACTTTCATTGTTGATGGTCGTGCATATGCTGCAATATCATCTAATGGAACCACTGGAACAACACCAGGAATGATATCCATTATAGATCTATACGAACCATCTTCTCCAAAACCTGTAACTAATCTCGTCTATGATGATATGCCAAATGATGCTTCCGCCACCCATTTCGATAATCTTGGTGGTGTAGAAGGAATGGCAATATTCACCACAGGATCAGAAACTTATCTGGCTGCAACTGCTTATGAAGACGATGCACTTACAATTTTGAAACTAACTGGAGATAGACCAAGTTCAGGTGGTTCTAGTAAGATATGTGGATTTAACTATGATTGTGAACCACCAAGCGTTACTGAAATTCAAGTAGGCAATACTAATCTAGATACCTCAAAGCGTTACAATGATGTCGATACTACTCAAGCCAAGGTAGGTCAATTAGTCACAGTTAAAGCAACAATCTCTGAAGACTTTGCAATCACCAAAGTCAATCTATACTTTGACATACAAGGAGATCCATCATGGAATAATGCCGATGCCGCAATCAAATACACTATGAATGGAGATTCAACCCAAGTAATTGATGATAATAATATTTTTGATGCAGATGTAGATCTAGCACAACTGGATGATAACCTAACTGAAATTTCATTCAAGATAATGTTCACAGGAGAAATGGATGCCTCACATATTGCAATCCAATCTATAGATGATTCAGCAAATTATCAAATATTGTACTTTAAGGATGCATTAGAAGTCACTGGAACCCCAACTCAAACTAGCACTGATGAAACACTCGATGATGAGATAACTCAAACAACTGCTACTGTACCTGGCTGGGTAAAGAATACTGCAGGCTGGTGGGCAGATGGTGCAATCTCTGAAGGAGAATTCGTTAAAGGTATACAATTCTTAATTGAACAACAAATCATTGGTACTGATGCCCAAACATCATCCACTGATGGAACTGGTGCTGCCATACCTGATTGGGTAAAGAATACTGCAGGCTGGTGGGCAGATGGTGCAATCTCTGAAGGAGAATTTGTCAATGCAATTGAGCATCTAGTAAAGACCGGAACAATCATCGTTATCTAGATTATTTTACTAATTTCCCAAAATTATATCCAAATTTA
>Ga0315327_10001481_pt1 | contig 12231 bp, 9 predicted proteins | sample M110032315metaG_FD_203460 | JGI IMG/M metagenome (GOLD analysis project Ga0315327, IMG submission 203460) | Ammonia-oxidizing marine archaeal communities from Monterey Bay, California, United States - M1 100m 32315 | ecosystem: Environmental > Aquatic > Marine > Coastal | place: USA: California... | reverse complement strand
GATCGGCCTGAGAGTAAGCCTCTCCCCAACCCGTAATTCTGGCGTCGGTCGAAAGTTTGATAAAGATGAAATTTTTACCAGCCCCCGGATGCCATTTGATGACTTCAATGTCGGTAATTTTCAAAGTGCCAACTCCGGACGTCTAAGAAGGTTGTATGTTCGACGCGTTTATTCACGCAAGTGGGATCATATACCGCGGGTGGATGCTGGTAACGAGTATAGGGCTATCAGCCGTGAAAATGGTGTGGAGGCATCGGCGCTAAATGAACTTCACGAGTGCGCCACCGACACCTTCGATGTCGATAGCGACTTCGTCTCCACGTTCGACCCACTGTGTCTCCACGACACTCCCGAGCATTACAATTTCACCCAATCGCAGGTGTTTACCGCGCTCTGTAAGTGAATTCGCAAGCCAAGCAAGAGCTTCGTAAGGGTGACCGAGAATATCGCCGGTTGTGCCTTGACCAACTTGATCGCCGTTTATGGTCATGTATCCACGCGCTGATCCAAGATCAGGAGCTTCGATAGCCGGCTTAGGTTTGCTTAGAACAATTCCAGAAGCGAAGAAATCGTCGGCGATCAATGTTGGCATATCAACAGATTTGTAATCGGTCCATCGGTCGTCGACTATTTCGATAGCACCAAACAATGCCTTAACTGCCGGAGCTACCGATTCCCGAGTGAAGGGCGAGCCATCTGCAGCCGGAGTTAGGTCAGATCCAATGAAAGCTGCAATTTCACATTCAACGCCCGGGCGCGCAAAATTGTCGAACTGTGCCGAAACAGCGATGTAATTGATAGCCGTGTTGTAAATTGCGCCAGCACAGGGATTGTGTATGCCCAAGAATTTTTGCATCACGTCGGTCGTGCAGCCAATCTTGTAGCCAACTCGTTTGCCGTAGCCAGCTTCATTCAACAGTTCGTGAAGTTGCTCTTGAACTTCGTACGCCTCTGCCACGTCGGCAGGTCGGTATCCTTCAGGCAATGCATCGATTGCTTGATTACGGACTCGGGCTAGGGCCAGAATACCAGCCGACTGTTTGAGTTCTTCTTGGTTCATCAATTTCTGCGCTCTGGTAAATTTTTTTTGGGAGGCAACTTCCGGGCAAACGATCATTCAGTTGCGATAGTTGATTCTATGACTGTACGTATAATTGTGCATCTACACTACCAATGTGTTGCGACCTGTTGAAGATCAGTTGCCAACTTGTTGCACCTCACGAAACGAAGCTTTGTCGATCAGAATACCGCGTCGATTGCTAGCCGATCTCATTTCTCACGCGCTCCAAGACGACCCCAAGGAGAGTTGCGGTCTGCTACTTGGCAAAAGACATGTAGCCGATGAAATGCATCGGATGTCGAACGTCAACAGTAAACCTATTAGCCGGTACACAATGCAGCCGAGTGAATTGGTCGAAGCGCAAGACAAGGTGAAGAAATCGAATCGAGAGTTCGTGGCGATCTATCATTCGCACACATTTACGCAGGGCTACCCCTCAAAGACCGACATATTGAACGCTGTTGCCGTAGCGAATATAACTACTCGCCACGTAATCGTTTCTCTGGTGGAAAAAACTCGCCCGGTTGTTCGCGCTTTCGCGATAAACGGTAAATCGGAAGTTACAGAACTTGTTATCGAAACTGACGGTGAAACGTACAGGGCTTCGGATTAGCTTCCAACCACGCCGTTCTTGAACAGCCACCATTCAAAGCTGTCGGTTAGCGCAAACCAACTAGCTTCGAGAATATTCGTCGACGCCCCAACCGTATACCAAACGTCTTTGTCGTCGGCCGATTTGATAACGACTCTTACAGCTGCACCGGTTCCAACTCCTTCGTTCACTACGCGTACTTTGTAGTCGGTTAGGCGAATTGCCGAAAGCTCGGGATATGCGCCGACTAATCCCTTTCGTAAAGCACCGTCCAGCGCACCAACGGGGCCATCGCCTTCTGCGGCTGTGTGCTGAACAACGTCACCCACACGCACTTTGACCGTGGCTTCGGAAAGCATTGGGTGCTCTGCGCCATCTCTACGCCAACCAGTCCCGAAAGAAGATCGACGGCGGTTTTCAATAACGACCATGAAGTCGACCATTTCGAACGGTGCTTCATAATTTGGAAGTGCTCGCCGTAAAACCAGATCAAACGAAGCGTTTGCTCCTTCATAGGAGAACCCTTTCGATTCCTGATCTTTAACGTGTTGCACGATTCGTCGTGCATCAGTGTCGTTCAAATCAGCGTTGAGACCCATCTCTCGAATTCGATGGATGACGTTGCCTCGGCCTGACAGCTCAGAAATAACAACATCGTTCGAATTACCGACTAACGAAGGTTCGATGTGCTGGTATGCCTGAACCGACTTCTGAGTAGCTGCGGCGTGGAGTCCACCCTTGTGCGAGAACGCACTTGAACCAACGAAAGGTTGGAACTGGTCCGGTGATCGATTTACACGTTCTGAAACAAAATTAGAAACTTCGGTTAGCGAAGCAAGCTGTTCATTAGAAACGGCATCTACGCCCATCTTTAATTTGAGATTGCCGATAACGCTGATCATATTGGCGTTACCAGTTCGCTCGCCGTAACCGTTGATACAGCCCTGCACTTGCTGTGCGCCTGCCTCGATTGCTGAGAGCGCCGAAGCTACTGCCGTATCGGTATCATTGTGCGAATGAATTCCGATCACCGCATCTTCGCCAAGATCTTCTGTAATCCTTTTTACGATTTCATAGACTTCAGTTGGTAACGTTCCGCCATTGGTGTCGCAGAGAATCAATCGCTCGGCACCGGCATCCATAGCCACACGCAACGCCTGAACGGCGTACTCGGCGTTCATCTTGTAGCCATCAAAGAAGTGCTCGGCGTCGAAAAATACACGACGACCGTTTAGCTTCAGGTAGCTAACAGAATCGGCGATCATCGCTAGGTTTTCTTCCAATGAAGTCTGTAACACGTCATGGACTTGATACTCGGAAGACTTACCAACCAAAGTCATTATCGGAGCGTTCGTGTCGAGTAAAGCCTTAAGCGTAGGGTCGCTTGCTGCTTCTACATTAGCGCGTCGAGTGTTTCCAAATGCTGCGATTTGCGCATGTTTCAGATCGAGCAACTGTACTTTCTGGAAATATTCGTCGTCCTTAGGATTCGCTCCAGCGTATCCGCCTTCAATTACATCGATACCGAGTAGATCTAGACGCTCCGTAATAGCGAGCTTGTCCTCAACCGAAAGTGAAATACCTTCCTGCTGTGTCCCGTCACGAAGTGTCGTGTCGTAGAGCTCAACTTTGTTAGTCATGGCGCGCTCGGTCTCCTGGTATATGCGCTTTAATATTCAATTTAGGATTGGATTCTTTTTATTATCTGTTCGGTTTCGGTCACAAAAAAACCCATCCCAATAAGGGACGGGTCGAAATGACTCGCGGTACCACCCTCGTTGCCAGCAGGTCAAACTTATTACTGCTAGCCACTTAGTAGAGCACAGTTATGATGCTCTAGTGCCATATAACGGGGCACGAAACCGATTGCGTCTACTTGTCGATGACATTCATCAGACTTTCAGGCAACGACTCCGGAGTGATTTTCGGTCGATGTTCAGGTGCCCGCTCTCACCATCTCGAGCTCGCTCATACCGTTAGTATCGACGTACACGTCTCCATAGTGCAGAACTGAAGTTCCGCAACGCCTTAATTATTAATGTTATCACTTGCGTTGGACAATCACAGAATCGTTTAATCCACTCAGATTGTGACTGTACTTGCCCGAGTGATTAGCGGGATACGCTACGAATGCCTAAAATGTGCCAGTGATTTACTCGTAATTGAATACAATGAATGAGTATTAATGTACATCTGGAGCAATATTTGAGCGAGTTTGAACGAAATGACTTGGGTCTCGTCGACTACCTACAGTGTGAGACTATCGGAGAACCGGGACAACGTACATTCAATATCACTGCTCGAAGCGACCGCGGTGAAACGATTGTTTGGATGGAAAAAGAACAGCTATTTCAGATAGGGGTTTCGCTACGACAGTTTCTGTCGACTCGTGATTCTCCACCCGATCCTTCGCCGTTTACTGCGCCTCCGATAGACTCCCCTGTACCAGTACACGTCGAATTCAAAACTGGAGATATGTCACTTCAACACGACCCCGCTTCCGATGTGTTCACAATTGTCGCGATAGATATTCCAAGAGAAGAATCGTCCGAGCCAATTTCTGAAATTACCTTTAGCTTCCAGCGTCATCAGGCAGAAGAAATTTCCAAGTCCTCGGTTTCAATTGTTGCTGCCGGTCGCAAACCATGCCCCCTATGCGAGGCTCCGCTGAATCCGGGTGATAACCATTTTTGTGTCAAGGTAAACGGCTATAACCCAACGGAAAACCCGATGGGTGAAGAGCAATCGTGAGTGGCAGATCTGATGGTAATGATGCAAATGCGTCGTTTGCCGAGGATGTACTGTTGCAACGATTGGCTGACTGGCCGATTTCTGGCATTGGCCTGCACCCCGGAGGCTCGAACTATGTGTTCGTTGTCAGGCTGACTGATCCTGCAAAGTATAAAGAGCCGGAGTCTGAAAATGATGAGACTGAAGTAGACGATTCGGCTTCGATGTACGGAATCTACAAACCCCAGGCTGGTGAACGTCCACTTCGTGATTTTCCGGGTGGAACACTGCACAATCGTGAACTAGCGGCATATTTGATTTCGCGTGAACTTGGGTGGCCACGCATACCACCAACTGTGATTCGGATGGGACCGCACGGCGAAGGCAGTGTTCAATTGTTCATTGACGCTGTTGCCGTTTCTGAAGATGAAGAGTTGGATAACTTCTTCTCTTTGCGAGATTCACGATTGGATGAATTTCGAGATATGGCAATGTTCGATGCGCTGATTCATAACGCAGATCGCAAGGGAGGATCGTGCATTCTTGATGAAGTTGGTCAAATTTGGGCTATCGATCACGGTCTAACGTTTAACCAGTTGGCATGTCGTCGTACTGTGATGTTCGAATTTAATGGATCTGAGTACCCGGCCAAACTGCTTGACGATGTGAAGATGTTAGTCGCTGAATTGGAATCTGATTCAGATATAACAAGTGAACTGCGTACGCTACTTAGCGATCCTGAGATCGACGCACTCGTGGCACGTGGGAGCGAGATGATCGAGTGCGGGCATTATCATGTGCTCGATCCAGATATCAATGTTCCTTGGCCGATGATCTAAAACTCTATTTGTAATCGATTACTAAATGCCAATCTCTCTTTCAAAACAGGAAGCCAAACGAATAGCTATTCGCTCACAAGGACTCGCCGGAAAGCGCCCTGATAAAGCGATTGTGCTCGACGATGTCAAACGTTCTATTCGATCGATGAATCTACTGCAAATCGATTCAGTGAACGTGTGTGTTCGATCTCACTACATGCCGCTGTTTTCTCGACTTGGTGTTTACGATCAAAATCTTTTGGACGAACTTGTCTATACCGAGAAATCGGTCTTCGAAACATGGGCTCATGCCGCCTGTTTCGTACCTGTTGAAGACCATAGATTGTTTCGGACGCTAATGGGGACTGAAGACTTAGGTGAACGCCTGGCCCGATTGGTGAAAGAAAAGCCAAACCATCGGGTTTCTAAACTAGTCATAGACAGCCCTGGATTTCTCGAGAACACGCTCAATCAGGTGCGCCAACGAGGAGAGCTAACCGCTTCGGATCTCGATCGTGCGGGTAAGCGTAGTGGTCCTTGGTGGGGCTACACTTCCGGCAAGATCGCTATGGAGTGGCACTTTGCGGTTGGCGCTTTATCGGTTGCCGATCGACGGAATTTCGCTCGGTACTATGACCTAACTGAGCGGGTAGTTCCAGCAGAATATCTAAATAACGATACTCCATCAATTGAAGAAGCACATCGTGAAATGATGCTGAACGCGGTGACAGCTCATGGAGTTGGTATTGCCGAAGATTTTGGTAATTACTATCACGTGAAAAATGGAGACGCTAAAAAACGCCTCGCCGAGTTAGTTGAATCTGGAGATATTCAGGAGGTCGAGGTCGAGGGGTGGGACTATACGGCATTCGCTCCGTTAACTATTGAATCGATTGAACCAACTCACGCTCGAGCGTTGCTCACGCCGTTTGATCCCTTGGTATGGAACCGTGATCGTATCGACCGAATTTTCGATTTCTTCTACCGAATCGAGATTTATGTACCCGCTAAAAAACGTCAATACGGTTACTACGTATATCCGTTTTTGCTAGGCGAAGATCTAGTGGCGAGAGTGGATTTGAAAGCAGACCGACATAAGGGTGTGCTCAGAGTACAAAGTGCCTTTGTTGAGGATGGTCAAGATATTGACAACGTCGCTATTAACTTGGCAGATGAGCTTCGACTGATGACCAACTGGCTAGGACTAGATCGAGTTGTTATTGGGCGAAAAGGCAATTTGTTAACAGCGCTGCGGAGCGCACTAAAAAAGTAGGCTAATACCGTCTACTAAGCCCGTTGCAAATGCATTACTGTGAATTATATGTAATCGGAGATATGTCGATGATCAAAGCTGAATTAAACAATATAGTTATTGCGTAAAGAGACGATTACGTAGTGTTTGACTGGAACGTTTAATTTCCGATTAAAACGATAGTTTTTTCCATGTAGTGGACTGCAAACTGCGTGATCTTGCAAGGGTCTAGGCAACTACTACTTGCTGAAGGTCGATAGGCACAAAAGACGAGCGACACTGTCTTGTGCTGTTCAGCTCCTTCAGATGCTGCTGCAAACATCAAAGATCACATGTTGTTCTATCCCTAGGTAACGACCGAGGGCTGAAAAGGGAATTTTCTGAGCGCACTCGCTAAATTACCGGCATATAGCCGAATGACGCTGACTGTTGAATCCACGTTACTTATGATGCGCAATTGGACTTTATAAACTTACTAGAGACGTAAGTTTTCCGAGTAGACTCCGGCGCTTTGGTTTAAGATTCTCTGAAATGAAATCTACTGTTGCTGGTGACCCTGTCAGCAGCAACCCACGCCATTTCCTTAGTCGCCTGTATGTGGCTGAATCATTGGCGTAGCCGTTACTCCAACCGTCGAATTCAGAGAAATACTTAGTCGAATCAAGCGCAAACACTTTGCCACCTGATTCTTTGACCAAAAGAATTGCGGCTGCGAAATCCCAAGTCATCGCCCAACCGGTGATGGCGTATTGCATTGTTCCGTTGGCTACTAAGAACTGCTCGTGACAGGCACTTCCGCCTACCCGAATCTCTCCAAAATTACCTTCTAAAGGTTTTCCGACATTGAACATTTGACGAATCCATCCGGGTCGAGCCGAAAGTACACCAGTTATAGGTTCGCCCGAATCACTCGATTTGTGGACTTGAACTTGAGTATCACTAATCCACGTGCCATGACCTCTTCTTGCATGCATTAGTAAGTGGCCGTCTGAATTTGGCCATGGAATCCAAATGGCAGCGGCAACTGGTTCGCCTTTGAACAGAGCAGCGACTGAAACAGCATGGACCGGTGACGAGTTCACAAAGTTCGTGGTGCCATCGATCGGGTCGACGATCCAGAGCCAATCAGCCGCTGCTGGTTCTTCGACTGGCGGGTCTTCCTCGCCGAGCAACATGTGACTAGGACAAGTTTTCGACATGATGTCAGCGATTATCTGTTGGCTAGTTTTATCTGCATCGGTTACAAGATCTTTGCCGGGCTTATCGCCTTTTTGAGAAATCTCCAGAAAGCCACCGAACCTGCTTGATACGAAGGATCCGGCTTCTGTGGCAGCACGAACAACCGAATTCTCGATGTGTTCTAGTTCGGATTCAGTAAATCCGGCTTGAGGACTGTTTGGTGATGATTCAGTCAATCTGATGAGACTCCATCTGCGTAAATTAAGTAATTTTTTTCTCGCCAATGCCAACTCTGCGGTAAGATTCTACGTGCAAGTGCGATTGTGAATACACTGGAATATTTTGCAAGGTTTTTAAGGTAAGAGAATGACTTCGACTAATACACGTAAATTCCATAAGGATCGTGGACTCTCCGCCCGCATGTACTTCACCATGTTCATGCTCGGGTTTCTCTACGCTGTATTTGCTCTGTTTCTTATGGCAACGGGTATGCAACTTATGTTCATTGGCGGAATTGTCGGAGTCATGGTCGTTGTGCAGTACTACATGTCCGATAAGCTGATTCTGATGTCTACCGGTGCGAAAGAAGTCACTGCCGAGCAGCAACCTGCGCTTTATAAGATGGTCAATAAACTTGCCAATCGATATGAAATGCCGATGCCACGGGTCGCCGTGATCGACACTCCTATCCCGAACGCGTTTGCTACAGGTCGAAACCCAAAGAACGCACTTGTAGCTGTTACGACGGGTATTCAAGAACGACTCAACGAGCGAGAACTTCAGGCCGTTATTGGACACGAGCTTGCCCACGTTGCTAATCGTGACATGAGGGTGCTGGCTGTTGCCAACTTCCTAGTCACCGTCACTAGCTTTCTTATGACTATGCTGTTCTGGAACATGCTTTTCGGTGGTATGGGCGGGCGTCGCAACAATAACGGTGGCGGCATCATGATGGTCTACCTTGTAACGATCATCGTTTATTTCATTGGGCAGCTACTGGTTCTGGCGCTTACTCGATATCGTGAGTACGGTGCTGATCATACCGGTGCAGAGATTTCAGGTGACCCTGGTGCGCTTGCCGATGCTCTCGAAAAGATCAGCGGTACTGTGAACAAAATTCCTGACAAGGATCTACGTAAATTGCAGACTGCAAATGCTTTTTTGATTATTCCTGCAGCATTGAAGAGTGAAGGATCGATGAACTTGTTCTCGACTCATCCACCCTTACAGGAACGCGTCAAACGACTTCGTGAACTTGAACAACGCATGCTTTACGGGTTGCGATAGTCATGGGCATATTCGGCGGTAATAAAACTCCCAAGAACGACTGGTCCGCGATGTCGACCGTCATCAAGGCAGAAGCAAAGCTTCAGACGCTTGGTGAAATCACTCCTTCTAGGCGCGCTGGAGTGATCTACAGGAACGATGAATCTAACTCGTTCCAACACGATATTAAGATCGAACTCAACGAAGTTTTGTACTCAGGCGCAGGTGCGACAAAAACCGCTTTCGATATTGAAGATGACGATCGAGGCATGCGCTGGATTGTCCTTGAAGACGGTAATTTCGAAGATCTAGTATCGACGGTTTACACGGTCGGTAATGCTATCGGCATGAACGGTGGTGCCGGCAATCTTCTTGCTGCAGTGTTCGAGTTGTACTTCACCGGCACGGTTGAGGACAACACTTACAGATCAGGACTGCGTACCTATTGGATTTACCGGTATGATCGTAAAGCCTTCTACCCGTTTGTTCCAACCGGTGAAACCGAAGGCGATCGAGACCGTCCTACAGAAGCGCGGTTGGGTCAAGATCTGCGTAAACACGGCCTATCAGTCGAAAAATCGCTTACTGAGTGGATGGGACTCTGGGGCATACCGTTCTAGAACACTGCGGTGACGTTCGATTTCATATATAGCACTAAATTATTTATGTTGAATCTTGTCTCAGTCCGAGGGTTAGTCCATGAATGATCCAGCGCGCGTAGCGTTAGTAGTCCGCCCTGGAGAGAATTCACAGCCATTTATTGATGCGATAGCACACGGTGCCGGTCATGCTGTTGTTATTGAATCGAATGATGAACTACCTGATGACGTCGGTGGCTTGATGGTCGCTGGTGAATCAGGATTCTCATCTTCTGATAGTTTGCCTATTGGTCTCGTAGAGGCAATTGACGCTGGATTCCCTGTATTGGGTATCGGTTGGGGCATGCACGCTCTCAACATTGCCCTAGGCGGTAAACTGCCGATCGCAGTAGAAGGTCACGGTAATCCTAATGAGGATCCGACAAGGCACACATCGTTTATGGCACCGGGCGGCAAAGTCGGCTATACGATTGCTGGATCAGGATGGGTTACAATTCCGTCGGCCCACACCCATGGCTTGGTTCCTTCTTCTGTTGCTGATGGATTGCTGTCTTCGATGTACGCAGAAGATCAGGTTGTTGAAGCTATAGAGAAGCCAGGACGTGAATGGCTGATCGGTGTTCAGTGGCCTGCTCATCTCTATGAGCGTACTCCTAAAGGGTTCGATAGCCTGTTGCTCGCCCTTGTCGAACGCAGCGGGCAGTAACCCAAGATTTTGAAAGACCTCGCGTGCGTGTGCGCACGCGTTGCGCGAGAGTACGGGAAAGCGTAGTGTTGAGTTATTAAATTTCGTATTGTGCTCCAGTTCGCAGCGATACGGTTTGTCATCATCCCATTAGCCGGAGAATTATATGGTCAATAGCGACCTCGGCAGCATCAGACCAATCAGCATCGAAGACGAAATGAAAACGTCTTACTTGGACTACGCAATGAGCGTAATTGTGTCTAGGGCGCTTCCCGACGTTCGTGACGGCTTGAAGCCGGTACAGCGTCGTATTCTCTATGCCATGCACGATCAAGGGATGCGCCCAACTTCTTCGTACAAGAAGAGCGCTCGTCTGGTTGGTGAAGTACTAGGTAAGTACCACCCGCATGGCGACCAGTCGGTCTACGACGCTCAGGTTCGTATGGCGCAGCCGTTTTCGCTCCGCTACCCATTAGTAGACGGTCAGGGTAACTACGGTTCTGTTGACGGCGATCCACCGGCCGCTATGCGGTACACCGAGTGTCGCTTGTCGCCTATAACCGAGATGATGCTTAGTGATATAGATCGCGACACAGTTGACTGGGGCGAGAACTTTGACCAATCTCTTAAAGAGCCAACAGTTCTTCCTGCTCGATTGCCAGCGTTATTGGTAAACGGTGCTTCCGGTATTGCTGTGGGAATGGCAACAAACATTCCACCGCACAACGTTGCTGAGATATGTGACGCTATCGTTCATATGATCGGAAAACCTGACGCTTCAGTCGATGACTTAATGCAGTTTGTACAGGGGCCTGATTTTCCAACTGGCGCTCACATTTGGGGGCAAGAAGGCATAAGAAATGCCTACGTTACTGGTCGTGGTCGCGTAATGGTTCAGGCCGATCACAAGGTCGAGGATATTGACCGTCAGGAACGTAAGCGCCTCGTGTTCAATGAGATTCCGTTCCAGGTAAATAAGGCGAATCTGGTTGCGAAGATTGCTGACCTGATCAAGCAGCGCAAAATCGAGGGTATTAGCGAAGTTAGAGATGAATCCGATCGTAAAGGTATGCGAGTGGTTCTGGAGCTTCGACGTGGTGCGCACGTCCCGGTTGTGCTCAACAATCTGTACAAGCAGACGAATCTTCGAAATTCTTTCTCAGTCAACATGATCGCTTTGGTAGACGGCACTCCAAAGGTTCTTACGTTGAAGCAAGCACTTCGTCACTACATTGACTTCCGAGTCGAGGTAATTCGAAGACGAGCCGAATTTGATCTGAAAAAGGCTAAGGCACGCCTCCACGTGCTCGAAGGTCTGCGTATTGCTATCGATAATCTTGATCGAGTGATTGCGCTAATTCGAGCTTCGGCAGACGTTGAAGAAGCCCGTAACAGTTTGATGTCAGAGTTCAGCCTTTCCGAGATTCAGGCGCAAGCCATTCTCGATATGCAGCTTCGTCGCTTGGCTGCGCTTGAACGTGAGAAAATAGAGAACGAATATACTGAACTGCTGAAGCTCGTAGCCGAACTCGAAGCACTTCTTGGCGACAGCGCTCAGGTCCTTCGCGTTGTTCGCAAAGAGACCCGTGAACTCAAACGAAAGTATGGTGACGAACGACGCACAGAAGTGCATCAGGAAGAACTTGGCGATTGGCGCCGAGAAGATACCGAGCCACACGAAGATGTTGTTATTACTCTTAGCCGTAACGGCTACGTAAAACGGGTCAAGCTTGACACGTATAAGAAACAGCACCGGGGTGGTAGAGGCGTCCGAGGTCAGAGAATGACCAAGGAAGACGATGTTACGCCGCACTTGCAGATTGCCGACACACACGACTATCTATTGTTCTTCACAGATCGAGGTCGAGTGTTCGCATCGCGAGTATTTGAACTTCCTGCCGATCAGTCGAGGAATTCGCGTGGTACGCCAGTGCAGAACCTTGGTTTCAATATGGAACCGCGAGAGGAAGTTCAGGCGGTAGTTGCCGTTTCGAGCTATCTCGAAGATACGTATTTGGTGATGGCCACTAAACAGGGTCAAGTTAAGCGA
>Ga0315327_10001463_pt1 | contig 12289 bp, 8 predicted proteins | sample M110032315metaG_FD_203460 | JGI IMG/M metagenome (GOLD analysis project Ga0315327, IMG submission 203460) | Ammonia-oxidizing marine archaeal communities from Monterey Bay, California, United States - M1 100m 32315 | ecosystem: Environmental > Aquatic > Marine > Coastal | place: USA: California... | reverse complement strand
TGACAGTTAATGTCCGAAATGAAAGTGGCGATTGGTGCGCTGAAGATGAATTCGGGAATCCTGTTTTGGATGAAAACGGTGAACAAAAATGTGGGGAAGGAATGATTATGCCTGATGGTACCAAACTCAACCAAGGCAAAGGATTTAATTATCAAGGTACCTTTCTCGGTTTTTATTTTGATTCAGATGTTTTGGTGGGAGATATAAATGGTTTTAGTTCCGGACTCCACACAAATGATGACGATTTCATGAAATACTATTGGGAAATATTCGAACGTAATAATGAACGAATGTTAATCTCTATGGCCATGGTGGGAGATTTTGACGGTATCAGTGGTCAAGCTCGTGGTTATGCCATGAATGGTGATCCCGCTCCCGGGACGGATTTTGGACTTGTGGCTACCCAATTATTAGACTCACCCAGAGCGACCGATCCGGTGGACTTGGACCAAGACGGCACTGTTGACATATTCCCCGGAGAACCGCTGAAAATGACAGATTGGCATTGGTTTGATTGGTACAGTCGCCCGGGTGTAGTGAATATGGAAAGTAATACCAGCAGTTGCTATACCGGTGCTCCCGGTTGTCCCCAAGCTCGGAACAAGGAAGAGATCATGTATAAGATTATGGCTGGTGATACCACCAATTTAAGTGAGAATGAGAATGCATGGCATTTTCACACGAAAAATCCAGGCTCTGATCTGGGATCGGAACTAAATCCGCATTTTGATTCTCTAGAAGGCCTGTACGATGAAACTGCTTTTCAACGAGAACCCCCGGGATTGGATTGTTCTATTTTCATGAGTTGTGGACCTTTTGATCTTCCCGTTGGACGGGAAGTCCCTTTTTCATTCTGTATTATATTTGGACAAAATGAAGAAGATTTGATCAACAATGCCCGTTTTGCTCAAGTCATGTATAATTCACGGTACCAAGGGTTTACTCCGCCAACACGCCCTAATGTTTATGTGGAAACAGACACTGGTGCTGTCAAGATCTATTGGAATGATGTATCAGAACGCTCTGTTGATGTTCTCACTGGTTATTCAGATTTTGAAGGATATAAGATTTACAAAAGTATCGATGGTGGAAAAAACTGGGGAGATGCATCAGGTCGTATTTATGATACGGATGGGTTGTTTGCAGGCTGGCGACCCTATAGGCAATTTGATCTATCGTCAGAAAGCGACTCCCTCCATTGTGTTTATTCCAATTCCTATGATTGTGAAAAGAAAAATAGACGGAATCATAGCATCAGCGGTGAAGATCCATATTTCCCCTGGTTCAGTCTCGGAGACGATACTGGAATGGAAATGATTCGTTTGGATGAATCAGAGTGGAAAATTGTAAATGGAGATACTTTTCAATACATGTTTACGGATCAGGATGTGACGGATGGTTTGGAATATACTTATTCAGTTGTATCTTACGATATGGGTGTAGAGCCAACCTATACTTCAAAATTTGTCCATATTGGAAACGGGCAATATGAATCGGTGCTGGATACAAATTATTCAAATCCGAATGAATGGGCAAACCCAGATGGCTATGCTTCTATTGAAAATTCAAAAGGGACTACCATTTTGGATCGAAATTTTGTCCAGGCGTTTCCGGGAATCCAACCCCGCGAAAACCTAAGTAAGGTTAATGTTGTTCCTAATCCCTATATTGTGCGATCTAATTTCAAAGAGACAGAATTCCTGCGACGGATCCGATTTACCAATTTACCGACCAAATGCAAGATCAAGATTTTCACATTATCCGGGGAACTTGTAGCAGATCTGTCTCATGAAAGTGTAACGAGTGGAAATGAATGGTGGGATATGAGAACGGTGAACAACCAGGAAATAGCCCCGGGACTCTATTTGTATCATATTCAACAAATTGATGCGGAATCAGATAAAATGATGGAAACCCTTGTTGGGAAATTTGCAGTAGTCCGATAAATGAAAAAATATTTAATTATTTTTTTCAATCAATGTGATGAAGACTAATCCTTTGTTTTGTTCCCATGACAGTAATGATTTTAAGTTAACTTTCATTTCTCAAAGTGTTGATTGTTCCAATATTAGCGGTCTGATTGGAGCTAACAAGGTGAGACGCATCGTTTGTTGTCAGTGGTGCATGTTTTGTAAAATCGACACTGAATAACCAACCAAAATTTCAAACACTAATCATATTTAAATAGGGCATACTTCTATGAGATACTTGTTCATTTTGATTATTTTCCTGAATTTTCTACCAGGACAATCATCCACCTGGGACATCATTCAAGACACGGTCTGGACACCGAAGTGTGTTATGTGTCATGACCATGGGCTTTATTTTGCTGAACAATCTGGATTAATTTTAGCCGAAGATGTAGCTTATGAAGAATTAATTAATATAGTCCCAACAAATATTTTTGCAGCAGAAGATGGATTGGAATTAGTTGGGACGGATGGTATCACCAGTATTTATTCCAGTTTTCTCTGGGAAAAGATAAATGCAAATGATTATGAGCATTTTTATGAAGATCATCCTGAGTATGGGAGCCTAATGCCACTGGGGACGGAGTTCCTCACTAATGGAGAATTGGAATATATCCGCCAATGGATTATTGCCGGAGCACCAGAGACAGGTGTTGTAGCTGATGAATCTCTATTAGAAGATACAACCATTTTTGAAATACCTGAATTTGAGCCACTCCCACTACCGGAGAATGGTGTTCAATTTCATTTAGGTCCTTTCGAAGTACCTCCTCAATTCGAAAGGGAATTATTCTACTACACAGAAGTAGATACTCAGGGCATCCTTTTTGTGAATCGAATCGAAACTGCCTTGGCGCCTGGAAGTCACCATTTTATTGTTTACACCTATGATGAAGACCTTCCACTTCAACTGCCTGAACTAAATATAATTCGCGATTTACGATATCCAGATGGGAGCTACAACCAGTATGTTTTATATTACATGGCATACCAAAAATTTATCACAGGAACTCAAACTCGGTTTTTTGACTATAGACTTCCTGAAGGTGTTGCCCTAAGAATTGACCCATCTTATGGATTTGACTTGAACATTCATTATGCTAATTATTCCAACGATGCAATCATTGGGGAGGTTTATAACAATTATCACTTTGTTGATTCAACAGATGTGGACCATATTGGAAAAATTCTGCAGTTGAATAATAACGACATTGTATTACCACCAGGTGAAGAAACAACTCTCAATAAGAGTTTTTGGATGTTTGAAGAGTTTGGCGAAATTATTTCCATTTTTCAATTGTTCTCTCACGCGCATAAGCACAATACTGAATTCAAAGTTTTCCGACGATCACAAAGTGACCCTTATTATAAAGAATTAATTTATCTTGCCCTTGATTGGGATCACCCACCTATCATAGAATATAATCCACCTATGGTTTTTCATGAAGGTGATGGTCTTGAACTAGAAGCCACTTTTTACAATGATACGGATGAAGAAATCAATTTTGGATTATTGAGCACCGATGAAATGATGATTCTTTTTGGATTATATTATGAGGGAGAAAACTTGGTGACAGATGGCACTGATGAACCAATACCAACCCAAATCAGAATCTCAAAAATTTATCCAAATCCATTTAACCCAACCACTACAATCCGGTTTTCGATCGACAAGAAATTAAACACGTCTCTAAAAATATTTGACATTTCTGGCCATATAGTTGAGACTTTGATAAGTGGCGACTTAGTTGTTGGTGAGCATGAGATTAATTGGGATGCGTCTGATTTTTCTAGCGGTGTGTATTTTGCCAAACTGAGTCAAAGCGATAATACAGTTGTTAAAAAACTGATTTTATTAAAATGAAGATACCCAGGTTCCATCTAGCCTTTCCCGTCCATGATCTAGAATTAGCACGGGAGTTTTATACAAATGTACTGGGATGTACTTTGGGCCGTGAATCAAAAAAATGGATTGATTTTAATATGCACGGTCATCAGGTTGTGGCACATCTTTCACCGAAAGATTGTAAGGCTTCTCAAACCAATTCTGTAGATGGGAATCAGGTTCCAGCCCGGCACTTTGGTATAATTTTACCTTGGGAGGATTGGAAAACCTTAGGAGAAAAGATTAGAAAATCTGATATTGAATTTATGATTGAACCCAAAAAAAGATTTAAAAAGAAGAAAGGAGAACAAGGAACATTTTTCATCCAGGATCCCAGCGGGAATGCGCTGGAATTCAAATCTTTCAAGGATGATAAGATGGTTTTTAAAAACTAAATTATGCCAAAACTCACATTACTACCAGATAACAAAGTCATAGAAGTTGAAAATGATAAACTCATTTTAGAAGCAACTCTGGATGAAAATATTTCCCATGCCCATGCTTGCGGTGGGGAGGGGAAATGCACCACCTGTCGCGTGTTGGTTTTAGATGGTTTGGATCACTGTTCCGAGCCAACAGAAAAGGAATTAAGGATCAAGGAGAAGATCCATTCTACCCAGGAATTCAGATTAGCTTGCCAAACCAGGATCCAAGGAGATATGACCGTTCGACGACTAGTCTTGAATTCGGATGATATTGAAATGGCATCCCACCAAACTGTTTCAGGTTCGGGTCGATTAGGTGAAACAAAAAAGTTGGCGATTCTTTTTTCAGATATTCGTGGTTTCACCTCATTTTCCGAAAAAATTACACCTTATGATACCGTTTTTATTTTGAATCGTTATTTCAATAGAATGGTGACAGTGATCGAATCATTTGGGGGGCGAATTGATAATTATTTAGGCGATGGACTTTTGGCTCTTTTTGGTGTAAATGATGAAGCTGATCCGGCCTTGGCTGCTGTACAATCCGCCATTGATATGTGCACTGAAATGGATGAAATGAAACCGTATCTTAAAACTATGTATGGCGAATCATTTGATATTGGTGTGGGCGTTCATTATGGCGATGTGGTTGTTGGAAATATTGGCGCCGGAAGATCAAGCAGATTAACAGCCATCGGTGAAGCAGTCAATTTTGCCAGCCGAGTAGAAAGTGCAAATAAGGATTTCCGTTCAAGAGTTTTAATCTCTGAAGCAACCCATGAAAGTGTCAAAGACTCTGTTAAAGTTAAAGATTTTGTAAGAACTAACTTAAAAGGGGTTGAGGATCGAGTGACTCTTTATGAAATTGAAGATGTGTCTGATTATGTTGAAAAAGTAGACAAAAATGAGTTTTTTGAGAATGAAATGATTTGGCGAAAAGTAAATTCGGTTTCCAGTTTTATCGATGAGCCACAGCAGATCCTAAATGTCAAAAGAGACAAAATTTTGATTGCAAAGTGCAATGATGAATTTGTGGCCATGAATGACCAATGTCCCCACGCTTTATTGAGTTTGAAAGGGAGTGAAATAAATCCAAAAGAAAATACAATCAATTGCCGATGGCACTATAGCGTATTTTGTACACAATCTGGTGAAGTTAAAAAGTGGATTGATGATGGTGGTTTGAAATTCTTTGCAAAGTTAGACTCTAAGGCAAAAGAAATTGCCTCATATGAAGAAAAAAATTTAGATCTATTTGTAACAAAGGTGATTGATGATACTGTTTGGGTAGGGATGGATCCAGAGTATTAATAATTTAACAAAAGAGGTTTTGCCATGAACCAAGATCAATACAACCTCACATCAGCCGGTATATTGACTGTTCTTCAAAAAATAAATCAAATCCATATACCCTTTCGTTTCTAAATTTACCCGAACACGAAAACGGAGGTTCACTATGAAGCAATCCATCTCTTTAACCCTCTTAATCAACCGAATCTGGACTGCTTTTTTCATTATTTCTTCCCTGAATAGTCAAAGTGTCTCCGGCGGCGATATGTTGACTGAAACACCTCTCTACCCAGTGCCAGCGGAGATGACATTTGAAGAATATCAGGATATGAATCGCCGTCTCACCATTGGATTAGCCCTGACATCAATTCCGATTCCGGGAATTGTCCATCGTTATGCGGGAGAGAAAAAAAAGGCACGCCGTTTATTTATGATTGGCGCTGGTGGATTAGGTCTTATGATTGCTGGTGCATCTATGATGGGAGTGGAAGAATGGCCAGAGTCTGATTATGATCTTATGAAATTGAACGCTGGAGAAGATAATGAATTACGCTATGAAAAAATCCCGATAAACCAGATTGGTAATGATATTGAATACAAATTGATTCCCATGAATAAACAAAGAGACGGCCCAGGCAGTGGGCTCATTATTTTAGGTGCACTTGTTTTAGTGGGAGACATATTTTATGATTGGCTTCATGGTTGGAAAATGATTATTAATAAGCGGGATGCAGTCCGGTATAAATATGGGCAGCAAATCGAGGTTTCAGTTAAGCCAGGGGTTAACCTTAATACACAATATGCTGGTATAAACTTTAGATTATTTTTCTAATTTTTTATTTTTTCCCGGAATGATGAAATGGTTCCTATTAACACTCATCCTCAATTTGGGTTGCTCTCAAAATACGGACAGTTATGAGATCAAACGGAAATTTATGGTAGAAGACCAGATCGAAAGACGGGGTGTGAAGGACGAAGGTGTTTTAAAGGCAGTCCGAAAGGTAGAACGGGAAAAATTTGTTCCAAATAAATACCTGGACTTGGTCTATTCCGATAGGCCATTGCCTATTGGTCATGAACAAACAATCAGCCAGCCCTATATTGTTGCTTACATGACAGAACAGCTACAGGTTGAAAAATCTCATAAAGTATTGGAAATAGGAACAGGATCCGGATACCAGGCAGCCGTCTTGGCAGAATTGGCAAATCATATTTTTACCATTGAGATTATCCCAGAGTTGGCTGAAGGTGCAGAAAAAGTGTTAATGGAATTAGGATATGAGAATATTACAGTGAGAACCGGCGATGGTTACAAAGGCTGGCCCGAGGAAGCACCTTTTGATCGCATCATGGTGACGGCGGCGCCAAATGAAATTCCAGAAAAACTGGTGGAACAATTGGCGCCAAACGGTCGCATGATCCTACCTGTAGGTGGGAGTATTTTTGCGCAGTATTTATGGTTGGTTCAAAAGGACGAAGAGGGAATCGTCACAAAAGAAAAAATCCTGGCGGTAAGATTCGTACCCATGGTGAAAGAATAATTTTAACTTTTATTTTAAGTACACGCCGGAGTAAGCATGACTAGAGTATTGATCCTTCCAGTCCGGATTAATGTACAATCACAGAAATTAATTTTTCTAAACTAACTACTGTCATTATAAGAACCCTAAGATTCACCCCCAGAAACTCAAAATATTGAAATAAATTCAATCTATGAAAAATTGGATCATTATTGGTATCCTGTCTTTAGCATGCATTATGGGAAAAGACCGTTGGTATTCAAAAAACTTAAAAGGGATTGAAGAATTACATCTTGAATTCAATCTAATTGGCTTGGATGATTCTGTGTGGGAAAACCGTGTTGTAAGTTTTATTGAGCTCAGATTTTTAGAATATGATTTACGAATGGTAGAGAATATAATGCCTAAAATATCATTCGATATACACGTGCTGGATTCTCGTGTAGAAAAACTCTCTTCCTTTCTCGTTGTATTATCCGTTTATAATTATAGTATTTCTGAACAAAATTATTATAAATCTTTAGCGGATACACTTGTAACAAAACGGTTTATGACAAGTAAGGTTTTCTCTCATGAAATATTAGGTCAAAGTTCCAGCCAAAACCTTTATCGGGATGTAGAAAAATCCATAAACCAGTTGATTTCATTTTTCATTGATCAGTGGTATAAAGACAATCCAATGAAGCAATTTTGAGTAACCTTTAGTATAATATCTTTTTAAAGCTCTTTCTTTGACTATTTGCAAGAGTGCTGTAAGTTTTCAGGAAGGGCGGAAAACAAACCTTCACTTTCAATGATGTCCATGGTCCGAGGTATAATCATAATCCATCTTGTTAGTCTCTGTCTTGGGGCAGAGATTGCACAATCCGTTTCTATTAAGACAGGGGATAAACTTGCTGTCCTAGAGTTCGAAGGGTGGGCTGTATCCGAACCGCTCACAGAATTACTTACTGAAGAATTTCGTCAAACTGTTGGTGACTTGAAAATATTTCAGGTTCAGGATCGTGGGATTACCAATCAAATAAAAATTTTCAAACCCCGGAAAAAAGACTATTGGTCCTGTTGGAGTAAGGAATGTGCGATTGATCTTGGTCGTAAGTTGGGCGTGAATTATGTCATTGCAGGAAATATCCAGAAAAAAGGTGATGATACATTTATAATCAATGGCAGATTATTTTCCGTAGATATGGAAACTATGCTTGATGAATTTGCCATGGGTACTTCCGGGATTACGGATAGCCTCCTTTTGGAAATGAAAAAAATGGCTTATAATGTAAGTGGTCTTCCCATTCCAGACACTTTATCTGTTGGCAGTGGTATGTCTCAAGTTGCCACAACTGACGATATCAAACAAAAACGGCAATGGATAAAACTCCCGCCCATACCCAGCAAAATTAAAGCACTAATGATGTCCACAGCCATCCCCGGAAGTGGCCAAATTTGGGTCGAAAGAAAATATCCAGGATATGGTTTTATGGGAACAGAAGCCACCTTAGGTATGGCTGCTTTTATCGCCTACTATCAATACGACAAGGCTTGGGGAGGGTTTCAGGATACATACAAATCCTATCAAAATGATACGGATCCACATAATTTGCTGGAACTTCGTCCCCAGATAATCCAATATGCAGCCGATACACGAAAATTTAATGCATTCATGAAAAATATTCGTAGCGTAGGACTCTCAATCTGGGCCGTGAATATGGTTCATGCTTATCTGGTGGCACCCAGTGATGATTTTTTTGATGGGGAATATTTTTTCGATCTAGAGTACAAACCCGATGTTAACCAGGTTCAATTCAATATTAATTTTTAAAATCATTAGATTTTGTGTCCGGTACCTGATTTGCGGGTCTTTTATATTTTTTTCCTGCGAAGAAGCAGATTATAATTTAGATAATCCAAATGACCCGGAAAATATGGATCTGGAACCACCGGCACTTTTTTTCCATCCTCAAGAAATCCAAACAAATCTGGATTCTTCCTTTTCAGTCCAACTCTATGGTTTAAAACTAAATCCAGCCGCTGCTGCCCATTTAGATGTTCGGTATGATTGGGGCAGTGTCCAGATTGATTCCGTAGTAGCGGATACATTTTTTCAGAGTGAGAATGATCCTGTTCAAATTGTGATTGATGAAGAAGGCACTCTTGATATTTTTATATATTTATTACCGGATACAGAATTGGACCAGAATAGTGGAGGAACATGGTCTCTGGCAACGATTTATATGCATCCCGTTTCCACTGGTGAATCAGAACTGCTGTATGGTGAAAATACACGGCTTCGGGATGCCAATAATGATTCAGTTGTAGTAAAGAGCTTTGGCTCCGGGTATATCAATGTGGAATAAATCTATACTGTTATTATTAACTATTTCAGGTTTGATAGCTCAGGATGAAATGAGTTTTAATTTTCAGACAAATGGCGCAAATGAGGACTTTGTAACTATACCACATAATGCAGAAGACCCGCAGATCCGTCCTACAGCAGGTATGACTCTGGAAGCTTGGGTCAAGCCAACGGAAGATCCAGCATCCTACGACATGAATGGTATTGTATCTTATTTCACACTTGCAGGTCCAACAGTTGAATCAGGATTTGCATTTATGTATAAAGAAGGAAAATGGCGTTTTGTTGTCATTACCGCAAATGACGAAGATGTATTTCCCCAACTCGCGAACTGGCCAGGGACTGAGATTCCATATGATGGCAATACATGGACCCATATTGCCGGAACCTATGACGGCGCTACGGCAAGGATATTTAAAAATGGCGTGGAACAGGATAGTTATAGTGCTGCAAATGTAGGCGGATCAATAGTTTGGGAAGACATAGCCACTGATTTATATATTGGTAAATATTTGGATGGCAATACTTCCTTTAAAGGATCTATCGATGAAGTTCGGATATGGGATATAGCAAGATTGGAAAATGAAATACAAGCTTCAATGAATAGCACGGTTGATGTAAACGAATCAGGTCTAACTGGGTACTGGAAATTTAATGAAAATACATCACCAACGATTGTTGACTATGCGGAGGGTACACCTGCGCCTGGGCAAAATCCGGGTTTCTTGACCAATAATGGTAATGGTACATGGGATGATGATGTATTTGCTGAAAGTGGGGGTGATTGTTTTGATATGGAAATAACAGAAGCGGACTTTCCATTTAGTCATTTGGCAGATTTAACGACAGAAGATGATGATTGGGATCAAAGTACTTTCCCATTCCCAGGAGGTGGAGAACATAGTAATGGCGCCAATGGCGCTGATTATACCTATAAACTTACCCTATCTCAACCGGCGACAATTTATGTAACTACCTGTGATGCATTGACTAATGTAGATATCCAGATTGGAATTTATACAGATGATTGCAGCGAAGCTTCCTGGATCTTTTTCCAGGATGATTCTAATTCACCCATTTACTATCCAGACGGCACGACTGATCAATATAATTTTGAATGTATCTCAGGATTTGAATCAGCACCACAATATGCCAATATGCTCCCACGGATAGTATGGGATGCAGGAACATATTATATTGTCGTGGATGATCGTGCGGGAACTCCGGGGACAGGGAGTGTTAAGACATGGATGGGCTATTCTCTTTTAGTGGATTCTACTGAAGTTGCTGGTGATTTCTCTGAAGTGGATTATTTTTTTAGTGAAGGAGTCTATGGTGGAGAATATGCGGATGTGTATAATGGTAATGGTATTGGGTTAGAAACGAGTGACTATAGTTTAGATGTCAACCCAAACGGAGGCGATGCAAATCAAGTCAATTTGGCATCTTTAGAATCATCGAGCGGCGGTACTCTTACAGGAGGAGAAGAAATAGTTGTCTTAAACCTTGACTACCCTATTACGCCCAGTGGTGGGGAAATTTTAACGATTGGGCCAGCTTCAGTCTCATCAATCTTTAACAGTGTTGGTGTCCCGTTACTTGATATAGACGGGATAACCATCAACCTTGTGGATGAACTGGCACCAACCATAGAATTTACTGATCCGGTGAATGGTCAAACAGGTGTTCCTTCTGGAAATAACATTACGTTAAATTTTTCTGAACAAATTCGTAATTCACTAGATGAATTAAATATCACCAATTCCAATGCTTCAGATTGTTTTATTTTGGAGGAGGCAGTTTCAGGCGAAGATTTGAGTTTTACCATCACATCCGGGGACCAAATTGAATTTGTGATTAATCCTGATGGACAATTACCTGAATACACTGAAATAAAACTATCCATCCTTGCAACCATAGAAGATCAAAATGATAATGGTTTTCAATTTGATACGTTACGTTTTCTAACGGCAGATGAAACTGCACCACAAATTCAATCCAGTGCAATTTCACCCATAAATGATTATGTCTCAATCACATTCAATGAGGGAGTGTATAACACGGATGATGGGAGTGGTGCCATTCAAGTGGATGATTTGACTTATGCCTTCAATGCCAATGGCGGTAATTGTGAATCCATATCTTTAATAAGTGTAACCAATAGTGAGGGAGATGGATTAGTAGGAGGGGAAACCACCATTTATGCAGTTATTTCTTTAAATGCAGCTCCCAGCGGTGTGGAGACGATCAACTTCTCGCCAGTGGATAATTCATCTATCTTTGATGCAGCAGGCAACTCAATGGACAACGATCAAGTTTCTGATGATGTAACGTTTCTAGCTTCTGCGTTATTGATTTCTACAGATCTGGCAGATAGTAACATTTATGTTGACCTAGGTTTTACTGTTGGGATTTATGGCAATGCATATCAGTCTTTACCAGCATATCTGGCTGGATTTGAGTCATCCATTGAATCAAATGGTGGAACAGCAACAACCGTCACAATGACATCACTCACAGACTTAGAAGATATTGCATTGGTTGGTGGTGAAGATTCTGTTAGAATACACATGTCTTTTAATGAATTGCCTTCAGGGGTAGAGACAATTACGTTTTCACCTACTACGGATTTTAGTGTTTATAGTGTATCAGGTGTACCCATTCCTTCGGGGGAGACCTATGGGCCTATTGCTCTATTTGACGAATATCCTCCTGTGGGGTCCGATGATATAGAAAATGGTGAAAGTAATGTCTTTGAATTGGATACAATTACAATTTCATTTAATGAAAATATTTATTTTCCAGCGACAGGAAATCAAGTCACTATTGGAGATTTGGCACCTCTCATC
>Ga0315327_10001459_pt1 | contig 12305 bp, 11 predicted proteins | sample M110032315metaG_FD_203460 | JGI IMG/M metagenome (GOLD analysis project Ga0315327, IMG submission 203460) | Ammonia-oxidizing marine archaeal communities from Monterey Bay, California, United States - M1 100m 32315 | ecosystem: Environmental > Aquatic > Marine > Coastal | place: USA: California... | reverse complement strand
CGTCGGACCTGTGGAACCACCCACGGGGCCGGTCAGCGTCGTGGTCGGGGGACACGAGAGGAGCGGGAGGACCCGATGTCGGCATCCGGAGGTACCCGGGCAGTGGTCGCCGCGCTGATCGCGAACGCCGGGATCGCGGTGGCCAAGTTCGCCGGGTTCGCCCTGACCCGGTCATCGGCCATGCTGGCCGAGGCCATCCACTCGGTGGCTGACATGTCCAATCAGGCCCTGCTGCTTCTGGGTGGCCGACGTTCTCGCCGGACCCCCACCGAGGCCCACCCGTTTGGCTACGGACGCGAGCGATACTTCTGGTCGTTCATCGTCGCACTGGTGCTGTTCACCGTCGGCGCAGCGTTTGCCATCCACGAGGGGATCGAGAAAGTCCGACACCCGCACGAGATGGACGCCATCTGGGTGGCGGTGGTCATCCTCATGGCCGGTATCGCCCTGGAGTCGTGGTCAATGCGCACTGCGGTGATCGAGGCTCGACCCCACCGGGGCGACCGATCCTGGTGGTCGTTCATCAAGCGGTCCCGCAATCCCGAACTCCCCGTGGTCCTGCTGGAGGACGCCGGTGCACTCCTCGGTCTGATCATCGCCCTAGCCGCCATCGGCATGTCGGCAGCCACCGGCGAGCCCCGATGGGACGGCGTGGGAACCATCGCCATCGGCCTACTGCTCGGAGTCATCGCCCTCGTACTGGCCCGCGAGATGCAGAGCCTGCTCATCGGCGAGTCGGCCGACGCCGACGACCGGGCCGCTATCAGCGGCGCCATCGAGGCGACGCCGGGCGTGGCATCCCTCGTGCACCTGCGCACCCAGCACCTAGGGCCCGACGAGATTCTGGTCGGCGCACGGGTGACCTTCGATCTGGGCCTCGATGCTGTCGGCGTGGCCAGCACAATTGACGAGGTGGAACGCCTGATTCGTGCTGCGGTGCCGACCGCCCACCCCATCTACGTAGAAGCGGCGCACTCTGCCGTGTACCCCGACTCGGCCGGGTCCTCGTGATGTCGACGGGTCGGGTCCGCCTCGAACGGGCCACGACGGCCGGCGACGGAGTGGCCAGTCTGGTGCTGGACGACCCGTCTCGACGCAACACCATGGGGGTGGCCATGTATGCCGCTCTTCCCGCCCTGATTGCCGAGGTCAACGGTGACCCAGACGTCCGGGTGGTGGTGGTCCGTGGCGAGGGAACCACCTTCGGCGCGGGGTCGGACATAACCGAGTTTCGAACCCAACGGCTGGGTGACGCCCACGTCTACTACGACGAGGTGGAACACCGGGCCACCAAGGCACTGGCATCCTGCCGGGTGCCCGTGGTCGCAGCTATCCGGGGCGCATGCATGGGCGGCGGCCTCGGCATCGCACTGGCCGCCGACCTGCGTTACGCAGCTGACGACGCTCTGTTCTCTGTCCCACCCGGGCGTCTAGGCGTCGGCTATCCGTTGGACGCCATCGACCGCCTCGTGGCGACCATCGGTCGCGCTGCGGCCACCGACCTGCTGCTCACCGCCCGACGGTTCGGTGCCGACGAGGCCCTGAGGATCGGACTCGTCCACGATGTGGTGACCGTCGACCGGCTGGACGACCTGGTGGCCGACCGCTGTGCGACCATCGCCTCTCTGGCCCCGATGACCCTCCGGGCCGCCCGGGCCGCTCTCGCCGGCCGGCCTGACGCCGCCGCCCTCGCCGACGCCTGCTTCCACAGCGCTGACCTCGTGGAAGGCATCACCGCCTTCGAGGAGTCGCGCGAGCCATCCTTCGGCGACCGATGACCGGCCGAACCACTCGTGGTGAGGGCAGGCCGAGCGACGGCCGACTAGCCCGACGGATCCTGACACTGGGGGTACTCGGGGCGGCCTGGCTGGCCTTCGACGCCCACCTTGGCTCGCGACGGGTGAGTCGGGCTCGGGAGGCCAACCTGCGGGCTCGTATCCGGTCGATCCACCGATCTAATCCGATCCTGCCCGGTGAAACAGTGTTCCTCGGCGACAGCATCACCTTCGATGGGGACTGGGAGGCCACCTTCTCCGACCTCGGTGCCCGGAACCGGGGCATCGGGTGGGACACCACGGCCGACGTACTGGAGCGCCTCGACGAGTCGCTGGACGGCCCCCCGGCGACCGTGGTGCTCATGATTGGAACCAACGACCTGTTCATCAACGTGCCCCATGCCCAGACCGTCCGCAACGTGGCTCACATTCTGGATTACGTCGACGAGGTGGCACCCGACACCAGGATCATCGTCCAGTCGGTGCTCCCCCGAACCGACCGCTACCACCCGCTGGTCGCCCCACTCAACGAGGCCTTGTCGCGGATCTGTGACGAACGCGAGCTCGAGTTCATCGACCACACCGAACGCTTCTCGGGATCCGACGGGTTGCTCGACCCGGCGCTCCACGACGACGGCATCCATCCCAACGGCGAGGGCCACCGAGTCCTCATAGATGCCCTCCAACCTCTACTCCATCGGACTTGATCGGGGCTGAGCTCAGGCCACCGACGCCCCCAGAAGTCCGCCGATGAAGTAGGTGGCGAGACACGCTCCACCAGCCACCAGAATTTGACGAACCACGGTGCGTACCACGGAGCGTTCGGTGAGTCTGGCCAACAGGCCGCCAACGGTGGCCGCTGCACCGACGCCGAGGCCGGCCGACGCCCACACCGCACCGGTACCGGATCCGACCAACCAGGGCACCAGCGGGACGAACGCCCCGATGGCGAAGGCCCAGAAGCTGGCCATGGCGGCAGCCAGCGGACTCCCCAGCTGGTTCGGATCCACGCCCAGTTCCTCTCGGGCATGCACGTCTAGGGCCACGTCCGGATCCGACATGATCTCGGCGGCCACCACCCGCGCCTGCTCCGGCTCCAGCCCACGTTCGACGTAGATGGCGGCCAGCTCGGCCGTCTCGGCCTCGGGGTTCTCAGCGATGGAGATCCGCTCGATCTCCAGCTCGCGTTCCACCAGTTCGGCCTGGGCCCTCAGCGACACGTACTCCCCCGCTGCCATCGATACCGCCCCGGCCAGCAGGCCCGACACGCCGGCCACCCGCACGAAGGCCGGATCGGTGCTCGCCCCGGCGATGCCCAGGATCAAGGCCACATTGGACACCAGCCCGTCGCTCACTCCGAACACTGCGGCACGGGCCGCGCCCCCCTGCACATCACGGTGACGGTGCACTCGCCCTCTCGAGGCCAAAAACCCATGATCAGTGGTCATCAGGTCGACCGTAGTGCCCGGGAAGTCATAGTTCGCCGAAGCAGGCGTCCCCTAAGGTTTACCCCCATGGCCCGCCCGACTGACCAGCCCACCGCGCTCGTCATCGGGGGAACCGGCCCCACCGGCCCATCCATCGTCCACGGCCTAGAGGTCCGTGGTCACCGGGTGACCGTGTTCCATACGGGCCGACACGAACTCGACGAGGTGGCCCACGTGGAGCACATCCACGGCGACCCGTTCTCCAAGGAAGGCGTGGTGACCGCCCTCGCTGACCGGACTTTCGACGTCGTGGTCGCCTGCTACGGACGCTTGCGGACGATCGCCGAGGTGCTAGCCGGGCGTTGCGAACGGTTCATTTCAGTGGGTGGTACCCCGTCCTACCGGGGCTACTTCGATCCCACCCGATTCGATCCCGTAGGCCTGCCGGTGCCCACCGGCGAAGACGCCCCTCGCTCGGGAGAGGACGACGACGGCAAGAGCTACCGGGTGGCCCGCACAGAGGACCTACTGTTCGAACAGCAGCCAGACGCCATCCACCTGCGCTACCCGTTCGTCTACGGACCGCGGCAGATCGCCCCCCTCGACTGGTGCATCGTACGCCGGATCTTGGATCGACGACCGGCCATCATCGTTCCGGAGGCCGGCCTGATGGCGGAGACCCGCTCCTACAGTGAGAACGCCGCCCACGTGGTGCTGTGCGCAGTGGATACCCCAGCGGCCGGCGGCCGATGCTTCAACGTGGGCGACGAGGAATCCCTCACCATCGCCCAGCGCATCGCTCTGATCTGTTCCGAACTGGGCCACGAGATGGAGGTTGTCGGCATGCCCACTGGCCTTGCCCTACCGGGCCGGCCCCTCATGATGCAAGTGGAGCCCGGCCACCGGATCCTCGACCTGTCGGCCACCCGCGACGTGCTCGGCTACCGGGACCTCGTCCCTGCACGCGAGGCGGTCGGGATCGCCGCCCGCTGGCTAGCCGACAACCCATTGGAGCCGGGTGGCACCCAGGAGAACGTACTGGAGGATCCCTTCGACTACGGCCAAGAGGATCGCCTCCTGAACTGGTGGCGATCGGCTACCGCCGACCCACCGGACCTCGACTACCCCGACGAGCCGGGCTACGGCGCCTACTACAGCGGCCCGGGCACCAGTCGACGTCGCTCCGACACGCGAATCTGACCGGTCAGTCGGAGATCGCTCCGACGCTTTGGGGTCCCGCCCGGGTCGTCATCCACGCGCCGGCCATGAGGGTGAACAATCCACCAAGTTCCCAGACACCTAGTGACTCGTCGAGGACGACAACACCCAGGACTGAGGCCACCACCGGTACCACGTAGGTCACCGCCGACATCCGGACCGGACCCACCCGGCCGATGAGGGTGGCGGCCGCCACATAGGCAACCCCGGTGCCCCCCAGCCCCACCGCCAGATTCGAGCCGACGGCCGACCACGCGAAATCCGAGTCGGCTAGCCCTACCAGGCCCCACGGCATGGTGGCAACGGTTGCCACCACAAGGACTCGCACCAGCACGGCTGGGGATCCATAGCGCCGCTGCAACGGCCCGGCGATGTTGGCGGCCAGGCCATAGCAGGAGATGGCCACCACCACTAGGAGCACGCCGAGGGCACCGGTCGCCGCGCCTCCGTCGGCACCGCCGGTCGCCGTCGGAATCCCAACCATGACCATGCCCAGGATCCCGATCACCACCCCGACCACTTGGAGTCGATGGGTCCGGACCCCGAAGAAGGCCGCACCGGCCATCAGGGTCATGACTGGCATTCCGCTGTTCATCATCCCGGCGATCGACGAGTCGATCCACGTCTGAGCCAACGGGAACATCGACAACGGAATGGCCATCCAGAGCAGCCCCAGCAACCCGATGGTCGGAAGGTCGGAGCGTTCCACGGGACGCCACGCTCCGGGCACTGCGGCGAGAAAGCACAGACCCAGGCCGGGACGCAGCCAGGCCACCAGCCCTGGGTGCTCGACACGCAGGGCCACGTCCATGAACAGGAATGACGAACCCCAGATGCCAGCCGCGGTGAGCATCAACAGCCAGTCGAAGGAGGCCATCGGAGCGCCCTCCGCGGCCGTCAAGTCAGTCGACCGGTCCCGCCCCTCCATTGCGGCACGCGACCGGCGGGTCACGGGTCGGATCCGATACCTAGCCACCACAGAACCAACTCCGGCCACTCAGTCGGTGGGTTCACTCGCCGGGAACAGGGTACGCAAAAGGGTGCTGGCTACCCCGACGCCGACGAGTTGCATCACGATGAACATCGGGGCGCACGACGGATCGATCCCGGCGAAGGTGTCGCTGAACGTCCGACCCACGGTGACTGCCGGATTGGCAAAGCTGGTCGACGAAGTGAAGTAGTAGGCCGCACCGATATAGGCGGCCACCACGTAGGGAATGTGCGCCTTGCGGGCCGTTCTCACCAAGGCGAATACCACCAACAGCAGGCCCACGGTGGCGAACACCTCAGCCAGCCAGAGGTGACCGCCGGACCGTTCGGTCGTCGACCACGACACGGCATCCAGATCGAACATGAGGTTGGCCACCACCGTGCCGACCACCGCGCCGACTACCTGAGCAACGACCATGGGCACGACGTCGCGTCCCGCCCGGTGACCGAGAACCCAGGCTCCGAGGGTGACCGCCGGGTTGAAGTCCGCCGAGATGGTCCCGAAGATCGAGATGATGGCCACCAGCACGCCGGCGGTGGCTACCGCGTTCTGCAGCAGTTGGAGCCCGACGTCGTTCGGGCTTAACCGAGCGGCCATGATCCCCGAACCAACCACGCCAGCCAGTAAAAACGCCGTCCCTACCGCCTCGGCCAGCAGGATCCTCGAACGCGACGGAGTCACGGCCTCCCCCATCGGCTTCGGCTTCAGACCGATGTGTGGAGCAGGCCGTAGACCAGCGAGTCCACGAGCGCCTGCCACGAGGCCTCGATGATGTTCTCCGAGACGCCGATGGTCGTCCAGGTGCGTTCACCGTTTGTGGTGTCAATGAGCACCCGGGTGATGGCCGCAGTCCCCTCACGGGTCTCCAGCACCCGGACCTTGAAGTCGGTCAGGTGTAGGCGGTCTAGTTGCGGGTGCCGGCCAGCCAGTGCAGACCGGAGCGCTGCGTCGAGGGCGTTGACCGGACCGTTGCCCTCGCCGATGGCCACGACACGCTCACCCTCAACCTGGACCTTCACGGTGGCCTGGGTCTCGACCTCTACCGCCACCTCGTTCCAGGCCCGACTCCCGCTGCCTGACCGGTGGCCGACGTCGACCGAAAACGACTCCAACTCGAAGTAGTCATGGTGCCAACCAGCAGCGGCTCGCATCAGCAGTTCGAGGGATGCATCGGCGGCTTCGAAGTGGTAGCCGGCGTACTCCAACTCCTTGAGGGTCTCGACGATCTCACCCAGGGTGTCGCCGTCCAACTCGATGCCCAACTGGGTGGCCTTCAACTCGATGGTGGAGCGACCGGACATCTCCGAGACCAGGAAGCGGGTGCCGTTGCCCACCAACTCCGGATCCACGTGCTCGTAGGCATCACGACGACGGGCGATGGCACTGGTGTGCAGCCCTGCCTTGTGGGCGAACGCCGTGGCCCCCACGTAGGGCTGCTGAGGATCGGCGGCGAAGTTGACCAGTTCAGCCACATGGTGGGCCACGGGAGTGAGTTCAGCGAGGCGACCCTCGGGAAGAGTCTCCACCCCCATCTTCAAGGTCAGGTTGGCGATGATCGGCACGAGGTCGCAGTTGCCAACCCGCTCGCCGTAGCCGTTGATAGTGCCCTGCACGTGGGTTGCACCCGCGGCGACTCCAGCCAGGGCATTGGCTACGCCACAACCAGTGTCGTTGTGAAGGTGCACGCCGACAGCACAGTCCACGGCTGCCACCACGTCACCCACCATGGACTCGATCCGGCCGGGAAGCGAACCTCCGTTGGTGTCGCACAGCACTAGGCAGTCGGCGCCCGCCTCAGCAGCGCCGGTCAGGACCCGCAGCGAGAACTCCGGGTCGTCGGCGTAGCCGTCGAAGAAGTGCTCGGCGTCGAAGAACACAGTCCGTCCCTGGGACTTCAGGAATCGGACCGAGTCAACCACCATGGCCACGCCCTCATCCGTACCGGTCCGAAGCGCCTCAGTGACGTGGTACGCCGAGCACTTGCCCACGATGCACACCACGTCGGTACCGGCATCGAGCAGGTTGCCCAGCGTGACGTCGTCTGCGGCGTCTCCGCCCACCCGGCGAGTCGACCCGAAGGCCACTAGCTTCGAGTGCTCGAGGTCCAGCTCAGTTGCCGCCCGCTGGAAGAACTCCACATCTTTAGGGTTGGCACCCGGCCACCCGCCCTCGATGTAGTGCACGCCAAGACGGTCCAACTGTTCAGCGATGCGCAACTTGTCATCGACGGTCAATGAAATGCCTTCGAGTTGCGCGCCATCGCGCAGCGTGGTGTCGTATATCTCGACCGCCTCCGGCAGTGCGCCAGGCTCAGTCGCCGACATGCTCGTTCCACTCCGCGTATTCGGGGCGCTCCCCACGAACGGCCTGGAAGTAGACGTCCTGGATGCGGCTGGTGACCGGTCCCGGCGCGCCGATGACCCGATCGTCAACCGACCGGATCGGCACCACCTCAGCGGCGGTACCCGACAGGAACGCCTCGTCGGCGGTGTACAGGTCGCTACGCAAGATGTTGCCCTGCGCATACGGGATCCCGAGGTCCTCGGCGATACGGCGCACTGAACTCTGGGTGATGCCTTCGAGTGCCCCAGCGCTGGACGGGGGCGTGACGATCGCTCCATCGCGAACCACGAAGAGGTTTTCGCCAGTGCACTCGGACACGTAGCCCTGCGGCGACAGCAAGATGGCCTCGTCGTAACCAGCCTTGACCGCCTGGACCTTGGCCATCTGAGAGTTGATGTAGTGGCCGCAACCCTTGGCGGCTGGCGGCATTGCGTTCGGGTCGTGTCGCTGCCACGAGGAGATCATCGTGTCCACGCCATTGGCCAGGCCCTCGTCGCCGAGGTAGGTACCCCACGGCCAGGTAGCGATGGAGACGTCGACGCTGCACGACAGCGGGTTGAGGCCCATCTCGCCGTATCCGAGGTAGACCAACGGCCGGATATAGCAGGACTGGTGTCCATTGACCCGCACGGTGTCCAAAGTGGCGGCGACCAGATCATCGACGGTGTACGGAATGTCGAGGAAGAGGATCTTGGCCGACCGGAACAGACGCTCGATGTGCTCGCTCAGGCGGAACACGGCCGGCCCCCGGTCCGTCTCGTAGGCACGGATGCCCTCAAATACGCCGTTGCCGTAGTGCAGCGTGTGGGTGAGCACGTGGATGGTGGCATCGTCCCAGTCCACGAGCTCACCGTTCATCCAGATCTTGGACGACTTCTCGATCGGCATGTCGGATTCTTCCCTTCTCGGAGTTCGGTCTCGGAGTTCGATCTCAGGCCAGTAGGCCAGCAACGGCATCGCCGATGGCCCCGGTGCCCTCGACGTCGGTGGACGGGTCGGCGCATGCCGCCTCAACCCGGGCCGCAGCGTCTGTCTCGCCCAAGAAGTCGAGCATCATGGCGCCGGACAATATGGCGGCCTTGGGATTGGCGACACCCTTACCGGCGATGTCGGGAGCCGAGCCGTGGACCGGTTCGAACATCGACGGGGAGGTGCGGTCGGGGTTCAGGTTGGCCGACGAAGCCAGCCCGATACCACCCGACACAGCGCCACCGAGGTCGGTGAGGATGTCGCCGAACAGATTGTCGGTGACGATGACGTCGTACTGCTGGGGCGACTGCACGAAGTAGATACAGGCCGCGTCGACGTGGTTGTAGGCCGTCTCGACGTCGGGGTACTCCTCTGCCACCTCGTTGAAGGTGCGCTCCCAGAGGTCACCAGCAAAAGTCAGCACGTTGGTCTTATGGACGAGCGTGAGATGCTGGCGTCGAGTCATGGCCAGGCTGAAGGCGAAGCGAATGACCCGCTCGACACCGTGACGGGTGTTGACCGAGCCCTGAGTGGCGATCTCGTGCGGCGTGCCCTGCCGCAGGAAGCCGCCTTCGCCCGCGTAGGTCCCCTCGGTGTTCTCCCTCACGACCCGAAAATCGATGCCGTCGGCCAGCAGCACGAACGGTCGGAGGTTGACGTACAAGTCCAGTTCGAAACGCATCTTCAACAACAGCCCGCGCTCGATCAGTCCAGGAGGAACCTCAGGGGTCCCCACGGCGCCGAGATAGAGCGCGTCGAGGCCACGCCATTCGTCGAGGATCTCATCGGGCAGCACCGTGCCGTCACGTCCGTAGCGAGCGCCACCGAGGTCGTACTCGACGGTGTCGAGGACGATGCCAGCCGCCTCGATGACCTTCAGACCCTCAGCGATGACCTCGGGGCCGATGCCGTCGCCACCGATGATGCCGATGCGGTGCGTCATGGGGGTTCTCCTTCGGAAATCTCGAGAATCGGGGTGGATGGGCGAGTGGGACACGAAAAAACCGTCCACCAAGGTGGACGGTTGGGGCGCACACCGGAGTGGTGTGCGCTAACGAATAATAATTACCCGGTGTCGGCCGTTCACGCCTTCGAGTGTACCGCCCCCGCGTTGCTGCAGGTCAACCGGATACGGGCCACTCCGTGAACCCGTGGCTGGCCGTAGCCCCGTGGCTACCCTCATGGCATGGCCGAAGCACACCAGCTCTCCCAGGAGGCCCACGACCGGCTCGCCGCCGAGTTCGAGGACCTCACCACCCGTGGGCGAATCGACATTGCCCGCAAGATCGAGACGGCTCGGGAACTGGGCGACCTCTCCGAAAACGGTGACTACCACGCCGCCAAGGAGGAGCAGGGGAAGATGGAGGGCCGGATCCTCCATCTCGAGAGCATCCTCAACAACGCTGAGATCGTCGAGTTGTCGGCTGGCAGCGCTGACGTGGTGGCGCCGGGCACCATCGTGGCAGTCGTCTACGAGGGCGACGACGAACCCGAACGGATGCTGGTGGGCTCCATCGAGGAGCAGCGAGACGACGTACTGGTCGTCTCACCGGGTTCACCACTCGGCGAGGCTCTGCTGGGCTCGGCGGTGGGCGACACCGTGTCATTCGAAGCTCCGGGCGGCACGTTGGCAGTCGAGGTCGTAGCCATCGAACGATGACCGGTGACGCGTCGACAGACCCCGCCCACGACGCCCCTCCCTGGCGCAGCATCGATCTCCCGGGGCTCGGCCCCATCGAGGTTCGTGACTCGGGTCCCGCCACCGGCGCACGCGACGAGCCGGCCATCTTGTTACTCCACGGCTGGACGGCCAGTGCCGACCTCAACTGGTGCCGGGCCTATCGGTCTCTGGCCGGATGGCAGGGCGGGCAGACACGTCTGGTGACGTGGGACCACCGGGGTCACGGTGCCCGAGGTCTGCGCACCGGTGCCACCACGAATCTGGACGATCTGGCCGATGACGCTGCCACCATCACCCGAGCGCTGGGAATCGAACAGGCAGTAGCGGTGGGCTACTCCATGGGCGGCGCGGTAGCCCAGGTCCTCTGGCGGCGCCACCATGATCTGGTAGCCGGGTTGGTGCTGGGCGCCACCGCCGCCCGCTTTGCCGTTGACAATCGGCAGCGGCGGGACTTCGACATGATCGGCCGGGGGGTCGGAACGTCCCGCCTTCTAGAGACCCTGGGTTGCGGCGGCCCCGCCTGGCGATATGCCCGATGGCTCGGCGACCGCCGGGCGGGCGGTTCGATAAGTACCGATGACGCGGCATTCGATGAATGGGCGTGGAAGGAAACGCGGGCCGGAGTGCTCTCCCGGGTGCTGGCCGCCGGCCGCGACCTGGGCCGGTTCGACTCCACCGGCTGGCTGGGCGGGGTCGACGTACCCCATGCCGTACTGGTCTGCGAGAAGGACGAGACCGTGCCGACCGTGCACCAGCGGGAGCTCGTGGCCGCCCTCCCGTATCCAACCGTCCACGAGGTGGCGGGCGATCACGCAGCGTGCGTGACTCGGCCCGACCTCTTCATCCCGGCGCTCACTGAGGCGCTGGAGGCAGTACTGCCATCTCAATGACAGAAGACCCGGTGAGAGCCGACCGGATCAAGAAGCAAGGTCAGAGGCAGGGCAGTTCACGAGAAGCGGCGTCGACATCCATCTCCCGCCCACATGATGAGCACCCGCCCAGAGTCGGTGGTGTTTCCCACCGCACCCAGGACGCCGTCTCCTAGTACCGGCTCGGTGTCGAACCAGCCCGCCGGATCACGGTCCGACGGCTGTTCGAGCGACAGGACAGCGCCGTGGGCGGCTCGGAGGTCGGCCACCGTAGAACCGATCCCGATCCGTTCAAGGGTCCACCACGAGGTGCGAGTGGAGTCAGGGCCGTCGAGGAACCACTGGACCAGTTGACCCGGGTCGTCCGCCGACTCTCGAGCCAGGACGATCTCCAGGCCACCCCACCCCAGACGTCGGGCCTCGGCGGCCGTACAGGCGCCGTCCGGCCTCCAGCCACTGTCCCCAATCGGCTCGCCGAGCGCCCCCGACACGTGCTCAAGCACCGTCGCCGCATCGTCCCCGAAGCCCACCAGCACCTCCTCATCGGTGGTGGCGTCCACGGTCAGGCCAACTCCAGAAAGGGTTACCGTCCCCAGCCGGGGGGCCACCGTGGTCGTCGAACCCTCGGGTGTCGACCCGACCGTGCTAGTAGCTGCACCGGCGGCGGCCCCCTCATCGTCGCCCATCGTGGTAGAGGGGACGGCCTCCGAAGGCTCCGTGGTGGACCCCGTCGTCGAACCTCCAGTCGTGGAGGGAGGTGCCGTGGTGACCGGAACAGAGGTGGGTGGTGCCGTAGGAAGAACGGAAGTGGGGGGCACCGTGGTAGGAGGTGCTGTGGTGGGAGGTACCGAGCTAGGGGCTTCCATCGACACGGCAACCGTCTCCAACGGTGGAGCGATGGGCTGCTCGTCGGACCCAAACACGACGAGCGCCCCGAGCACCCCGAGGGCCACCACGACGACCGCCGCCACCAGTCGGAGGGAGCCTCCCCGCCGACTGGCCCCCGCGCCACCGTCCTCCTCGAACACCGTG
>Ga0315327_10001456_pt1 | contig 12329 bp, 14 predicted proteins | sample M110032315metaG_FD_203460 | JGI IMG/M metagenome (GOLD analysis project Ga0315327, IMG submission 203460) | Ammonia-oxidizing marine archaeal communities from Monterey Bay, California, United States - M1 100m 32315 | ecosystem: Environmental > Aquatic > Marine > Coastal | place: USA: California... | reverse complement strand
GGTCATGGAACATTTTTTGCTTTAGGAGGATATTGTATTGGTATCCATTTTATGCGGGAAATTGGACCAAGAGGAGTTTATGGAGATCCAATTTTACCAGATTTTATGGTTTTTCTAAATTGGAGCGATTTGCCTCTAGCATGGTATGGTTTTGATAGCTTTAGTTATACATTATTAATGATTATTATAGTGCCTGGATTATTAGCTTTTATTTTTGGTTGGTTTGCTTTTAGATCACGAGTAACAGGTGTGTATTTTTCTATTATTACTCAGGCAATGACATATGCTTTAATGTTAGCATTTTTTCAAAATGATTTCGGTTTTGGAGGTAACAATGGCTTAACAGATTTTAAAGATATTTTAGGGTTTTCATTGCAAAATCATACTACTAAAATATTTTTATTTTTATTATCTGTTTTAGCTTTAGCAATAGGTTATTTAGTATCTAATAGTCTTGTTAATTCTCATTCTGGTGTTGTATTAAAAGGAATAAGAGACCAAGAAGATAGATTACGGTTTTTAGGTTACAGGGTTGAGAATTACAAATTATGTGCTTTTGTTGTCTCAGCAATATTGGCTGGTATTGCTGGAGCATTATATGTTCCTCAAGTAGGTATCATAAATCCTGGAGAATTTGCTCCTCTAAAGTCAATAGAAGTAGTAGTATGGGTTGCTTTAGGAGGACGTGGAACATTATTTGGGGCTATCCTTGGAGGGGTAATAGTAAATTTAGCAAAATCGTATTTTACAGTAAATTATCCAGAAATTTGGCTTTATTTTTTAGGAGGATTATTTGTTCTTGTAACATTATTTCTTCCAAATGGACTTGTAGGTGTTATTAAAAATATATTTGTATTTATTAAAAATAAAAGGAAAAAATTATTTTGACTAGTTTGCAAAATAAAATGATGGGCTCTATTTTATATATAGATGGAGTTACGGTAGATTTTGATGGTTTTAAAGCTTTAAATAATTTATCTTTTACAGTGGCTCCTAATACTCTTCAAGCCATTGTGGGGCCAAATGGTGCTGGAAAAACGACCTTTATGGATGTAGTTACTGGTAGGACAAAGCCTACACAAGGAAGAGTTATCTTTAAAGAAAACATAAATTTATTTAAATATGATGAAACAGCTATAGTTGACTTAGGAATAGCGAGAAAATTTCAAAAACCATCTATTTTTCCAAATCATACAGTTATGAAAAATTTAGAATTAGCAGCTTATAAAAATAAAAGTATATGGAGTTCAACTTTTTATAGAAAAATAAATAGCAATGTAGATTTAATAGAAGATATTGCTAATCAAATTAATTTAGATAGCTTTTTATATGAACAAGCAAGGTCATTATCACATGGACAAAAGCAATGGCTAGAAATAGGTATGCTTTTATCACAAGAATGTGATGTATTAATGTTAGATGAACCTGTAGCTGGAATGACAGATGAAGAAACATATAAAACAGCTAAATTATTTAAAAAAATTTCTAAAGAAAGATCATTGATTGTAATAGAGCACGATATTGATTTTGTACAATCTCTAAAGTGTCCGGTAACTGTATTACACGAGGGATCTGTACTAGCTGAAGGTGAAATGAAGGAGCTTAAAAAAAATCCTTCTGTAATTGAAGTGTATTTGGGTAGATAAAATGTTAGAAGTAAATAAAATAAATTTATCTTACGGAGAAAGTAATATTCTATTTGATATGTCTATAAAAGCTGAAGCTGGAAAAATTACTACTATTCTTGGAAGAAATGGAGTGGGGAAAACAAGTCTATTAAAGTCTATTATAGGATTAGAAAATATAAAATCTGGAAGTATTTATTTAAATAAATTAAATATAACAAAGCTATCTCCTCCATTAAGGGCTAGATCAGGAATTGGTTATGTGCCTCAAGGTAGAGAAATTTTTTCTTTATTAACAGTAGAAGAAAATTTACAAACGGGGTTCTCAATATTAAAGAGAAGAGATAAAAAAATATCAAAATATATTTATGATTTATTTCCTATTTTAAGAGACATGAAGAATAGAAGAGGGGGTGATTTGTCAGGTGGACAGCAACAACAATTAGCAATTGCTAGAGCTTTAGTAATGAAACCAGAACTTTTACTTTTAGATGAACCTACTGAAGGAATTCAACCCTCTATTATTAAGCAAATTGGAGAAGTTATAAGGTATTTAGCTTCAACAGAAAAAATAGGTATAATATTGGTTGAACAATATTTTGATTTTGCAAGAAATCTCTCAGATAATTATTATGTTTTAAATAAAGGTAAAATTGTTTTATCAGGAAAAGGTAAAGAGATGAATAAAAAGAAAGTTCAAAGCTATCTTACAGTCTAATTTAAAAAGTATGCAGAGAGCAAATGGAAGTTTAAAGATTTCATTTTCTAAAAATGAAATTAGTAACTTGTATTATACTACTCCATTAAGGGCTTTTTCTAATGATGATGGAAATAACGATATACCAGCTGCAGTAATAGTTAATACGTCAGGTGGTTTGGTTTCTGGTGATAAGCATAAAATAAATATTAATTTAAAAAATAATAGTAAAGCTTTGATTTTTTCTCAGTCTGCAGAAAAAATTTATAAGAGTGTAAATAATATTAAAGCTAATATTAACAATGAAATAAAAGTTGGAGATAATAGTTGGCTGGAATGGTTGCCACAAGAGACAATATTATTTGAAGATTCAAAATTAAATAGAAATTTAAAAATTTATTTAAGTAAGAATTCTGAATCTTTAGTTGGAGAAATAGTTGTATTAGGTAGACTTGCTAAAGGTGAGTTTACAAATAATATTTTTTTAAAAGATTCTATATCTATTTATAAAAATTCTAAAATCCAGTGGTTAGATATTGTATTATTTGATGACGAATTAAAAAAAGCTAAAAAATCAATCACTAGATTAAGTGGGGCAAATTGTTTCTTTACAATTGTACTTTCTAGTGAATATGTAGAAAAATATGAACAGGTTATTTATAAATTTATTAAAAATAATATATTGGATTTAACAATAAGTTTAACAATAATAAATGATAATTTAGTTATAAGAGGTCTGAGTGAAGAGCCTTTGTTGTTAAGAAAAGCATTTGCCAAAATTTGGGTTTTTATTAGGTCAAATATTAAAAAATTACCTCCTTTTATGCCAAAATTATGGTGGATATAAATTAAATTATAAGGAATATAATAAATGAAACTTTCGCCAAGAGAAAAAGATAAATTATTAATATCAGTGGCTGCTGAAGTGGCTAGAAAAAGATTAAAACGAGGTGTTAAATTAAATTATCCTGAAGTTATAGCATTAATATCTGATTATGTTGTGGAGGGAGCAAGAGATGGCCGTAAAGTAAGTGATTTAATGTCTTCCGGAGCTGAAATTATAACAAAAGATCAAGTAATGGAAGGTATTGATAGTATGATTAAGGATATTCAGGTAGAGGCTACCTTTCCTGATGGCACAAAATTGGTTACAGTTCATAATCCTATAAAGGAGAAATAAATGAAGCCAGGAGAATATATTTTATTAGAGCAAGAAATTGCACTCAATGCAGATACTACTTTTAATCAATTAATAATAGAAAACACAGGTGATAGACCCATTCAAGTAGGTTCTCATTTTCATTTTTATGAAGTGAATGAATTCTTAAAATTTGATAGGAATAAGGCTTATGGAAAAAGACTTAATATAGCTTCTGGAACAGCAATAAGATTCGAACCAGGGCAATCCAGGGAAGTAGAATTAATTCCTTATAAGGGAAAGAGAATAGTTTATGGTTTTAATTCTTTAATTAATAATAATTTAAAAAAAGGTTAGTCATGGCAAAATTAATTAACAGAAAATCTTATGCAGCAATGTATGGCCCTACATTAGGGGATAAAATTAGATTAGCTGATACCGAATTATTTATAGAAATAGAAAAGGATTTTACCAATTATGGTGAAGAAGTTAAATTTGGTGGAGGAAAGGTTATTAGAGATGGTATGGGTCAAAGTCAAATTAGTAATGCAAAAGGTGCAGTAGACACAGTTATTACCAATGCAATAATATTAGATTATTGGGGTGTAGTTAAAGCAGATATAGGAATAAAAAATGGTTATATATTTAAAATTGGCAAAGCTGGTAATCCTGATGTGCAGTCAAATGTAGATATAATAATTGGGCCAGGAACAGAAGTAATAGCAGGTGAAGGCAAAATTATTACAGCTGGTGGAATAGATGCTCATATTCATTTTATAAGTCCACAACAAATTGAGGAGGCTATATGTTCTGGAATAACAACGATGTTAGGAGGGGGAACAGGTCCTGCAGAAGGAACAAATGCAACTACTTGCACACCTGGGCCATGGCATATCTTAAAAATGCTTCAAGCTGCAGATGCCTTTCCTGTAAATTTGGGATTTTTTGGTAAAGGTAATGCTTCAAAACCTGAAGCATTAATTGAACAAGTTAAAGCTGGAGTATGTGGTTTAAAACTTCATGAAGATTGGGGTACTACGCCATCTGCAATTGATACATGTTTAAACATAGCAGAAAATTATGACATTCAAGTTGCAATTCATACAGATACATTAAATGAATCAGGATTTGTAGAAAATACAATAAAAGCGTTTAAAGATCGCTGTATTCATGCTTTTCATACAGAAGGAGCAGGAGGAGGGCATGCACCTGATATAATTAAATTAGTAGGAGAAAAAAATGTTTTACCTTCCTCTACAAATCCTACTCGTCCATATACTATTAATACAATAGATGAGCATTTAGATATGCTTATGGTTTGCCATCACTTAGATTCTCGTATTCCAGAAGATGTAGCATTTGCTGAGAGTAGAATTAGAGCTGAAACCATTGCCGCCGAAGATATACTTCATGATTTAGGTGCATTTTCTATGATTGCATCAGATAGTCAAGCAATGGGAAGAGTTGGAGAAGTTATCATTCGAACATGGCAAACAGCAGCAAAAATGAAAGTCCAAAGAGGTAATTTACCTGAAGATGATAAGGGGAATGATAATTTTAGGTGTAAAAGATATATCGCGAAATATACTATTAATCCAGCAATCTCTCATGGAATTTCCAATAAAGTAGGATCATTAGAGGTAAATAAGCTTGCCGATATAGTTATTTGGGATCCAGCGTTTTTTGGAGTAAAACCTGAAAAAATTATAAAAGGTGGAGTTATAAATAATTCTTTAATGGGAGATGCTAATGCATCTATTCCTACGCCACAACCAGTTCATTATAGACCAATGTTTGGTCAGTTTGGCAATGCATTATTTAATACCAGTATAACATTTGTCTCTCAAATTTTTAAGGATAATTTAATTCAAGGTGATTTAGGTTTAAATAAAATAATTGAGCCAGTAAAAAATACTAGAAATATAACAAAAGATAATATGTTATTAAATAATTATACTCCTGAAATAAAAGTAGATTCTGAAACTTATGAAGTAAGGGCTGATGGAGAGATACTAACATGCGAACCAGCTACAATTTTACCTTTAGCACAAAGGTATTTTTTATATTAAATAAGGATATATTATGAATATAAAGTCATGGAGTAGAAAAGGAAATTGGCCAATATGTAAGGGTAAATATACAATTACACTTAATGCTTCGGAGAGATTATGTAGAAGAAAAAATCTTATATTAGATAGTGGAAAAAAAGTTCTAATTGCTTTAGATAAAGTTGTAAATTTTAATGATAGTGATGGATTAGAGCTTGAAAATGGTGAGTGGGTAAAAATAAATGCAGCTATAGAGAAAGTAATAGATATCAATGCTAATGATAATGAACATCAATCTTTGCTAGCATGGCACCTAGGTAATAGGCATCTCGCTATGCAAATAGTTAATGAGAAATTACTTAGGATAGAATATGATCATGTTATTTTGGATATGTTAAAAGTTTTAAATGCTAAAGTTTTTATCAGAGAAGATATTTTTGAACCAGAATTAGGTGCATATGGTGCTCATAATCATTGAGGTAATATGAATAAAGAGAATGATAAAATAAATAAGAGCTTATATTATTTACTGACTTGGTTTTCACCAAGTTACCCGATAGGCTCTTATGCTTATTCGCATGGTCTTGAGTATGCTGTTGAGAGTAAAGTTATTAAAGATATATCAGATTTATCAAGTTGGATTAATGATTTTTTAATATTTGGAAGTGGCTATAATGATGGGATATTAATTTCATGTGGATATAATGCTGTAGTTGATAATGATATAAATAAATTAGAAGAAATATCCCAGATTGGAAAGGCTTTTAAACCTTCTAAAGAGATTGCATTGGAATCAAATCAGCAAGGTATTTCTTTTGTTCATGCAGTATCTTCTTCACTAAAATCTGACAAGTTTGATAGCTTAATAAAAATTATAAAAGAAAATATTTCTTTGCCAATAGTTGTGGCCTGTGCAGGAGCAATATGTAAAATAAATAAATTAGATTTAATTAATGCTTATTTACATGCTTTTGTTTCGAATATTATTTCAGCAGCATTAAGATTAATGTCTATAGGTCAAACAGAGTCTCAAATTTTACTTATTAAATTTAAAAAGGAGGTTGAATTGTTAACAAAGAATATTATTTCAAAAAATATTGATGATTTAGGTTCTTCAGTTTTAATTGGGGAATGGTCTTCTGCCAACCATGAGAAACAGTATTCTAGATTGTTCAGATCATGAGTTTGCCATTAAGAGTTGGAATTGGTGGCCCTGTAGGGACAGGTAAAACTGCCCTTGCTGTAGCTCTATGTAAAAAATTATATCCTAAGTATGATTTGGCAGTGATCACTAATGATATTTATACGAAAGAAGACGCAGAGTTTGTAACTAGAGCAGGAGTATTGCCAGGAAATAGAATTGAGGGAGTTGAAACTGGAGGTTGTCCTCATACTGCTATAAGGGAAGATGCTTCAATGAATTTAGTTGCTGTTGAAGATATGAAGAATAAATTCCCCAAGCTTGAAATAATTTTAATTGAATCTGGAGGAGATAATTTAGCTGCAACATTTTCTCCAGAACTTGCTGATATTACAATATATGTAATTGATGTTTCTGCCGGGGAAAAAATACCTAGAAAAGGTGGCCCTGGAATAACTAGATCTGACTTATTTGTAATAAATAAAGTTGATTTAGCACCAATGGTTGGAGCTAGTTTAGAAGTAATGGAGAAAGATACTTTAAAAATGAGAGGAAAAAAACCATTTGTGTTTAGTAATTTAAAAACAGGTGATGGGCTAGATACTATTTCTAATTTTATAATAAGTAATGCGGGTATATAATAATTATTTTTATAAAATAGAAATGTTAATATAATTGTAAATATTCAATCTAGACAAAATAAACTGATATTGTATTATTTACACTTAAATGTCTTGGGAGCAAGATATATGTCAATTGAAATAGAATGGTTAAACTATGATGTAATTGTAGTTGGTTCTGGCGGTGCAGGTGCTCAAGCTGCTTATGCGGCTGCAGAGCAGGGTGCAAAAGTATTATTAGTTTCTAAAGATCCTTTAGGAGCATCGGATACTAAAATTTCAGAAGGATTAGCCACAGTAAGGGAATCTGGCTCTGATAATGATATGGAAGAAACATTATCAGAAAATGTTAAATTAGCTGGAGGAGATTTACCTATAAAAAAGATTACTGACACATTCTCTAAATATTCAAAAGAAGCATATGATAAATATCGTGAACATGGATTAAGACCTTCAATAAATAAAGCTAAAAATCGCCCTCAATCTCTTCCTTTGGCAATGGGTGGGCATAATAGAAATAGATCTGTAGGACATAAAAATCATGGAGTAGCATTTGGTCATGCTAATTGGGATGCAATAATAAAAGAGAAAAATATTGATTATCTCGAAGATGCATGGTTTTTAGACGTAGTAGTGGATACTAGTAGCGAAAATAATAAGCCAATTATAGTGGGCGGATTAGTATATGATGCAAGCAAAGGTGTATTATTAGCAATTAAGTCACCTTCTGTAATAATAGCTGCCGGTGGATTATCTACTTTATTTTTTCCTAAGACAGATACTATGAGAGGTAATACTGGAGACAGTTATGCTATAGCTTTAAGAGCGGGAGCAGATTTAGTAGATATGGAACAGCTTCAATTTTTACCCTTTTGTTTAGCTTCACCTCCTTCTTATGAGGGTTTACTTGCCGGAGAGCCTTCAACAGCAAGTTATTTAGGCGTTTTAAGAGATAAAAATGGAAAAATCATATTAGATGGAGTGCATTTAAGGACTAGAGCTGCATGTTCAGAAGCAATTATGAGAGCTGTAGAAGATGGACGAGGAAGTCCAAATGGCGGTGCTTTTTTAGATATGACTGCAAATAAAGATCTCCCTAGATCAGGTCCATATTTTATGAAATATTTAAAGGATAGCTTGCCAACAGCATATATAAATGCACGCCAAGCATTAGGTAAAGAAGCAGCTAAAATAGAAACAGCATGGGAAGTTCGTCCTGGTGCCCATTATATGATGGGAGGAATAAGAGTAAATGATGAGGGGCAAAGCGTAGGAGGAAAAGATGAAGGTTCTGTAAAATACGGAATAACTGGTTTATATGCAGCTGGACAAGCAATGGGAGGGTTGTTTGGCGCTAATAGGTTAGGTTCTACATCTTTAACTGAGTTAGCTGTTTTTGGAAACAGATCTGGAATGGCTGCAGCAAGAAATGCTTTAAATAATAAATTTAAAATTAATCAAAAAATGTTTGACCACTATATAAATAAATATTCTATATTATTTGGAAAAAAAGGTTCTATTTCATCTAACAGATTAAGAGATTTACTTCAAAATGAAAGTTGGAAAAATATTGGCCCAGTTAGGACTGCTAAAGGCATAGAAGAAATGGGAAATTTAATAAAAGATATAGTATCAAAACTTAATAATGTTTCTATACCTAATTATTTTGTATGGAATCAAGCTTTTATAGATTATGTAGAATTAAGCAATATGTTATTTTCTGCCAAGTTAATTGGATTAGCGGCTAAAGAAAGAAACGGCAGCATTGGAGGTCATGTTAGGCTTGATGCAAAAAACATATCTATATTTTCTAAGCCTTATTCAACAGTAGTTAATAAAACTGATAATAGCTATTTAGTAAAAAAATTAGGTAGAAATAGAACTCCATTTAAGAACTTAATTTATTATAAAATTCTAGAAAAAAAGAGATTACTAGAGGCTAGAATATTAGCAATGCTTCCTAGAAGTATAAAAGATAAAAAATTAGAAAAAAAATATAAAGATATTATGTCAGCAAATGGTAAAGCACCAGAAATTATGCCAGGAGGTGAAGACGGCGCAATTGGTGAAACAACCTCAGCATGATAAGAAATATTAATTCTATAGAAGTTAATATTGTTACGGTAAGAGATGGTAATGAAAAAACTGTCTCTTACACTTACAATAAGAGAGAAGAAAAAGAAAAACCTATGGCTTTAGACGTGCTAATGCAAGCTCAGTCCTCTGTTATTCCAGATTTAGCATTTCGCTTCGGATGTAGAGCTAGAAATTGCGGGGTGTGCACAATTGATATTAATGATAGGCCTAGAGTAGCTTGTAGAGCAAGAGTAAAAGATGGGGATAAATTGAGCGCTATTGCCACATTACCAGTGTTAAGCGACTTAGTTGTTAGAAGAGATGGTATTGCTAGACAAATGAGAGGTTTAAAGACTTCAGCTCAAGGAAATGACTTGAACATAGAAGCTCCTGAAGTTTATCATGAATTAACAGCTTGTATTGAATGTTATGCATGTTTAGATAAATGCCCAATGCATTCTAGAAATTTTGAAGATAAATTACCTATTGAAGTTAATGATAATTTACCTAATGCATCAGAAGGTTACAATCATGGTAATCCATTTTCATTACTTAAATTAGAGAGATTAAGAAACGATCCACTTACTTCTGAGCAAGGAAAAGATATTGCATTACAAAAAGCAATAGATCTAGGTTTAGATGCCTGTCTAGATTGCCCAGGATGTAAATGTGGGGTAGGTATAGATCTTAAAAATAAAGTTGTTAAACCACTTCTTGAAGCAGCAAAAGATAAACTATAAATTATTCTGTAATATACAGAATATGTTCTATTGGTATAAAATTTGTAAATTAAATTATACAATATATAATGATGCTTTAATATACATTAAGGGTAAGGAACATGTTGAGAGAAAACTTAGAGCCAAAATGGATAGATTGCTTTGAAAAAAGTTTTTTATTATGTGGGGTAACTAAAAATAAAACAGTTGCTATAATTTCTGAAACGCAATCCAGACAAGTTTTAATAGAGTTATCAATGCACGCATTATTAAGAATTGGTGCAAAGCCCATTCAATTTAATGTTCCAACGCCTAAGTTAAAAGATATTATTCCAGTTAGGTCAACTGGCTCATGTTATGCATTTGAGGGTTATGAAAATGTTATACCTGCATTGAGTTCATGTGATTTAATTATTGATTGCACTGTAGAAGGAATGCTACATTCAAAAGAATTACAAACTATCATTAAAGGTGGTGGACGTCTTTTAATGATATCTAATGAACACCCTGAAGTTTTAGAAAGATGTATGCCTGATGAGAATTTAACTCCTAAAGTTATTTCTAGTCTAGATATCTTAAAAACTTCTAAAACTATGAAAGTTAGTTCTGATGCGGGAACAAACCTTAATGTAGATATTAATGGAGCTCCTGCTAGAGCTGGAGCAGGTTACCTGACCCCAGGCGATAAGGTGGCTTATTGGCCAGCGGGTTTGGCATTATTTTTTCCGTTGAAGAATACAGTAAATGGAAAAGTAGTTTTGGATACCGGCGATGTTAATTTAACTTTTAAAAAGTATATAGAAAGCCCTGTTATTTTAACTATTGAGAATGACTTTGTTACTAATATTGAGGGTGATGGATTAGATGCAAATTTAATGCGTTCTTATTATGAGGGATGGAAAGATCCAAATGCATATGCTATTTCACATGTAGGTTGGGGGCTTAATCCTAATGCTAGATGGGACGCATTAACAATGTACGATAAGAAAGATGTAAATTGCACTGAATTAAGGGCATTTGCCGGCAATTTTTTAATATCTACAGGGGCAAATGAGTTTGCTAAGAGGTATACTACCTGTCATTTTGATCTACCAATGAGAAATTGTGATATAAAAATTGATGATACGATTATTGTTAAATCAGGGAAACTGGTAGGTCCCTTAGGTTAATGATTTTTAATAAAATAAAGCAAGGTTTGGTACAAGGTAAGCCTCTAATTAATTTTAGAGAAACTGGTAGTGGTCCGCCTGTAATATTTTTACACGGTATAGGTGGAAATAGTGACAATTGGTATGAGCAGCAAAATGCTATTGCAAGTGATTTTACTGCTATAGCCTGGGATGCAAGAGGATATGGGGATTCAGATGATTATGAGGGAGCTCTTAAGTTTGAAGATTTTAGTCACGATTTAGTTAGATTATTGGATTCTAAAAATATAGATAAAGCACATTTAGTAGGTTTATCTATGGGTGCTAGAATATTGATGGACTTTTATCCAAAGTATAAAGATAGAGTTGCTACATTATTCTTATGTGATTGTTTCTTTGACTATAAAGTTTTAAGTAAAGATAAACAAAAAGAATTTATTGATTTAAGACAAAAATCTCTTAAGAGTGGAAAAACATTAAGCGAAATTGCTCCTGCTCTGATTAATTCTCTAGTGGGCCCAAATTGCTCAGATGAGGCTAAAATAAAAATAAAAGATAGTTTTTTAAAAATTCATATTGAATCTTATTTAAAAACTATTTCTGAAAGTATTTCTTATAATGCGGGCAATAATCTATCAAAATTTGATGTTCCTACTAAGCTAGTTTATGGAGAGCACGATAAATTAACGCCTGTAAGTATTGGTTATCTGGCTAAAGAAAAAATTAAAAATTCTTCGCTAAATATTATCAAAAATGCTGGGCATTTAAGCAATATAGAACAACCAATTAGTTTTAATAAAATTCTTCTAGAATTTCTATTACAACATAAAAATAAGGCAAATTTTAAGAAAGCATAAAATTATGAAAGAAGTTTCGGTTTTAATATCAGGTGGGGGTTCTGTAGGTTTGACTTTAGCTGCAGAATTAGGTTGGAGAAATATAGATTGTATGCTTGTAGAACAGGAGGTAGGATTAAATAATCATCCTAGAGCTAATGCTGTGGCAAATAGAACGATGGAATATTATCGTAGATGGGGAATTGATAAAGCTATTACAGAAGCTGGTATACCTCCTGATCATCCTGCAGATTATTATTGGGTCTCTAGCTTGCATGGAA
>Ga0315327_10001454_pt1 | contig 12334 bp, 10 predicted proteins | sample M110032315metaG_FD_203460 | JGI IMG/M metagenome (GOLD analysis project Ga0315327, IMG submission 203460) | Ammonia-oxidizing marine archaeal communities from Monterey Bay, California, United States - M1 100m 32315 | ecosystem: Environmental > Aquatic > Marine > Coastal | place: USA: California... | reverse complement strand
ATATAATGGTTGTTTATGAATTGGAATTGTATAATGCAATCCAACTCCGATATTATTTTTTGTTAAATGAGATATTATTTCATCTCTATTTTCATGTTTGAAAATTATCTGATGATATACTGATTTACCATTAGGATTTTCTTTCAAAAAATAATTTTCTCCTAATTCATTTTTGTATAATTCTGCAATCTCTCTCCTTCTCTGATTATATTCATCTAGTAAACGTAATTGGATTCTTCCAATTGCAGCACTAATTGTATTTAACCTCATTGTAAATCCTAATTTATCATGTTCAACTCTAGTTTTTCTTCCATTATCTCTTAATGATTCAATTTTATTTTTTAATTCTTCATTATTTGTAGTTGCCATACCGCCATCTCCTCCAACTGTCATGTTTTTTGTAGGATAAAATGAAAAACATCCAACATCACCTAATGTTCCAACTTTCTTTTGATCAAAAATTGCTCCATGAGCTTGACATGCATCTTCAATTATAGGAACTTCATTTTCCTCACTTACTTCTTTAATTGCATTAAAGTCACATGGATTACCGTAGATGTGAACCGGTATTATTGCATCTGGATTCTTATCTGTGGTTTTAATATCAATATTTCCATCATCATCATGAATATCACATAAAATTGGTTCAGCACCAACCATTTTTATGCAATTTGCAGATGCGATAAAGGAATTTGTTGTAGTAATAACTTTAGAATTTTGTTTTATACCCAAACCGATCAAAGATAATTGTAATGCCGCATTACCAGAACTAACAGAAATTGCAAATTTAGTACCTGTATATTTCGCAAATTCTTCCTCAAATTTAAAAACACTCTCTCCCATGACAAATTTTTCATTTCGTAGTGCATCTATGGCAGCATCTTCCATCTCTTTCGTGAGATTAGAGGTAAAAAATGGGATACTACTCATTGTCAACCATCTGTATTATCAATTTATAATTCATTGTACTAAACATATTGACGTGAATGTTTTAAATCATTAAATTTTTTGTTGAATGAACATGAACTCAAAAACATTCATTGGGATTATCATTCCTATAATCTTTCTATCATTATCTTATGGAATTCTAGTTGGGGCATACGAATTTTTTCCATATAACCAAATATCACAAATTAAACAAATTACTTTTGATGAATTACCAAGAGAAGTATCTATACAAAATCAAGTAAATTTACAAAGTTTAGAACCAGTTATGATTGAAATTAATGATAACGATGATATTATTCAAAAGCAAAATTCTATAATTAAATATATTTGGAAAAATAATCTTCCTACCGAACTTCCTTTAAAAATAGAAAATGATTTTTCTGATAAACAAATTGGAGAATTTAAAAATTTAGATAGTTTAGAAAAAATTTCAATCCCAATGGAATATGGAATAGAATCTATTGTCTATCATTTTATTTCTGAGAAATCAAATAATAAGTTGATAATATATCATCATGGCCATTCTGGAGATTTTCGTTTTGAAACTAACACAATTAATTATTTCTTAGATAACGGATATTCTGTTTTAGCATTTAATATGCCTCTCAAAGGAATGAATAACCAACCAACCATTGATACTGCTGATTTTGGAAAAATAAAATTTGTATCTCACAGACAATTTTCACTTTTAGAATCTGATGATTTTTCACCGCTAAAATATTTTATACATCCAATTGTTTTATCATTGAATCATATTGATGAAATTTATAATTATACATCCTATGATATGGTTGGCTTGTCTGGTGGAGGATGGACTACCATTATTTATTCTGCAATAGATGATCGTATTTCACAAAGTTTCTCTGTAGCTGGTTCATATCCACTTTATCTCAGATATGAATCACAAAATATTGGAGATTATGAACAATTACATCCAGATATATACAAAATTGCAAATTATTTGGAACTTTACATAATGGGTTCTTCTGGTGACAATAGGAAATTAGTTCAAATTTTTAATAAATATGATCCATGTTGTTTTACTGGAGAATTGTCTGAAAATTATCAAGTATTAGTTACGACAAAAGCTTCCGAATTGAATGGGAATTTTGAAATTTACATAGATGATAGTCATAAAGAACATAAAATCTCTCAAAACTCACTAGAATTAATTCATAATTTATTGAATAAATCTGGGTAACTAAATCAGACTTTTCATCAAATCTACTAGTAACTTGGAAGCTTTATCGTTGTTAAAATTTGTAATAGCATGCTCTCTACCTGCATTAGCTATTTTTTTCCATTTTGGATTTTCTTGATCAGATAAAAATTCTCCAAATTTTTCTTGATAATTATTCTCATCTATGAAAATACTTGTTTCATTATCGACAAAACCAAGATAATTTCCCTTATTCTTTTTTGTTATTTCCATAAATGTTAAACAACCAGCAGCAGGAATTTCCCAATATTTTATAGTTGTTTCAACTGATGTAGCAGCTATTGCTGCTCTATACTTTTGCAGTAAGAGAGTATATCTATCTCCTACAAAATTATGATCTAGTGTGGCAGTATAATCTACATATGGTAATTGATTACATTTTGTTCGTAATGTATAATATCTATATGAATTCCATTTTGGATTACGTATTGAATTAATTATTCTAGATAAAAATTTAGTATTTCCTACTGCACCCGAATTTAAAATTCTATTTTTCATTCTATTTTCAAATGGAGAAACATCTTGGTATAATGAAGGTTCAATACCAAAAACTATGCTAGTATAATTGAATTTTCTCGGAAATAATTCGTGAAATAACTCTTTTGGGTAATAATGAAAATAATGATCAATCTTCCATTTCTTATGAAATTCTAACGCATTCTTTGCATCTTGTGGATCACAAACATCTGCAATAACTGGAATATCAAGTTCTTGTATACCTAAAATCTCTTTTGGCATACCGAATTCAGTATTCTGCCATAACAAAATAATATCAAATTTATCTTTCAAAATTGATGCATCAAAAATTTCCTTTGTTGGAAAATAGGTCATTTCTAACCCATCATTACGCTTCAGCGCATTCATAAAGAAATGATAATAAGTATTATCAAAATGATGTCCAGATAGGAAAACATTTGATGATTCAAAAATGAATGCTACTCTAATTTTCTTCATATTTCACACCTAGTATCCACAAATTAAAATAACAATATAAGTAATCAATATCTGTTTAGTATGATAAGTAACTATCTAAAGGAAATTAAAAATCAGGAACATCCACTGAAATTTATTATTGCAAAATTACTAATTAGAACTAACCTTTGTACATTTTTCCAAATAAAACAAAATTCATATAAATTAAAATTTTATCCTTCTGCATTATCTAGGCAACTATGGATAAATCCAAATTATTTGCATACTGCTTCAAGATTTTTTCAAGACTATCTACAAAAAAATGATTGTGTGGTTGATGTAGGATCAAGTATAGGGACGGTAACATTGACTTCAGCATCAATTGTTGGATTCGATGGAAAAGTATATTCAATTGAACCAAACCCTCGTATTTTTAAATATCTTGAAGGAAATATAAAATTAAATCATTTCAATAATATTCAAACCTTTAATGTTGCATTAGGAAATAAAGATGGAACAATTTGTTTTTCTGATCAAAGGTCGGATGATATTAATTCTGTAAATGATTTAGATAATGGAATAAAAGTGCAAATTAAAACATTAGACTCTTTATCAATTTCTGACGAATCAATTTCATTATTAAAAATTGATGCAATTGGATATGAAAAATTTGTTTTATTGGGAGGACAAAAATTGCTAGAAAAAACTAAATGCGTACACATTCCAATTGTTGAAAAACATTTAGAGCAATATGGTTGTAGTTTTCAAGATATACTTGATATACTTGTTCAGAACAATTTTGAATTATTTGAATTTGTTCACCAAAAATTTATTAAAATAAACCTAGAAACATATGTCCCGCATGATGAAGATATAATTGCTGTAAAAGATATTGATGATTTTTTTAAGCGTACTGAGTATAAATTATAATTAAAAATATTTTTTATTAATCCAAAAACTCTCTTTTAATAATTAATGCACATGGAATATTTTTTTTTATTCTTGATATTGCCCAATCACAATCTCTTTTCCATGTTTTATCATTTAAAATACGATTTTCCAATTCCAAAGATTTCAAGAGATCTGGTTGTATTCTGCCAATTTTCTCATGTTCTGGAGCATCATCTCTTAAAAACCCCCTCCATCCAATAAGAAATATCATTGGAATCTCATATAACTGAACCAAAGAAGTAATTGTACTCAGTGAATTTGCAAAACCAGCATTTTGCATAAAAACCAATGTGGAACTTTTTGATAATAGCATTCCAGTTGAAATTCCAATTGCCTCTTCTTCTCTACTTGCAATTAAGATTTTTTTGTGTTTTAATCCCTCATCAATAAAATGTTTTAACGTCGAGTCTGGCACACCTACAAAATTCTCAATTTTATTTTTTGACAAATAATTAAAGATCTTTCTCTGTACAGATTCTTTCAATTGATATATCCCATTTTTTTGAGTTCTTCTTCAATCTTCCCTTCCCTTGATTTATGCTCATACATTTCTTGTAATTTGAATATGTCTTCCATATCTGACATTTCTTGGGAAACATCACTGATACTTTCTGATGATAACATTTCTTTAAGTAATTTTGACATTGCTAAATGTGATGTTCTTAATGTTTGATTAGCAAAGATGATCATTCTAATTTTATGATTAATTAAATCTGAAATCTTTACAGAATCATATGTTGTAGGAACAACAACTATTGGAATATTTCCATCCCATTTATTAACAAATTCGAAAACTTCTTTTGGCGTTCTCTGTTTAGAATGAATCAAAATTGCATCTGCACCAGCTTTTTCATACGCTGTCGCTCTTTTCAAAGCTTCATTGATACCTGCCCCCGAAATTAATGCCTCAATTCTTGCTATTATCATGAATGCGTCATCTTGTTTAGCCTCTTTCGCTGCTAAAATTTTTGCAACAAATTCTTTTTCTGGTAATAAATCATTTTTTCCATCTTCTAGTAAACTATTTTCCTTTGGAAAAATTTTGTCTTCTATGCATATTGCAGCAACACCTGCATTTTCATATTTTTTAACAAGATGAGAGACATTAGATGGTCCTCCATATCCTGTATCACAATCTGCAATGATTGGAATATTGCATGCTTCAACCATTCGTGATGTTGCATCAAGAAACTCTGTCATTGTCAAAATACTTGCATCAGGAAGTGCATGTGTGGCAGAGATAGCAAAACTTCCAGCCCAAACTGCGTCAAATCCTGCATTTTCTACCAGTTTTGCTGACATTGCATCAAATGCTCCGCCCACTTTGACAATTTCATTATTTTCAAAAGACTTTCTTAATAATTCTGCGCTTGACAAGAGGCTCAATCTTCAATTTTTTATCAAGTATTAAAAACATCCTAAGAATTTACTATTTGTATGCATACTATAAAACAACCAAACCAAATCCTAATTGGTAATAATTCTGCTAAGAATTTCAAATTTCCAAAAAATTGTCTAGTAATTACTTCAAAAGGTGCAAAAAATCGGGGATGGTTAAATTATCTAAATCTTGAAACCGCAGAAATTTTTGACAGCGTTGAGAATAATCCATCTATTGAAACAACTGAATCAATAATCCAAACATGGAAAAACTCTCAAATCTCATCAATAGTTGGTTTGGGCGGTGGAAGTTGTTTAGACGTTGCTAAATTTGTAGCATACAAGTTAAAAAAAATGAAAATCCTTATTCCAACAACTTTTGGTAGTGGAAGCGAAGTAACTAGAATTTCTGTGTTAAAAGTTGATGGTAAAAAACAAAGTTTCCATGATGACAAATTATTTGCAGATATTGCAATAGAAGATCCATATTTTTTATCTCATACTCCAGAAAATATTTTTAAAAATTCAGTAATTGATGCATGTGCGCAATCTACTGAGGGTTATGATAGTAAATTATCTAATCCATATACCAAATTCTTTTGTAAACAAGGATTTGAAAAACTTGAATATGGAATTTATAATAATGATATGGAGAGTATCGTCATGGGTTCATTGTATACTGGATTAGGATTTGGTAATTCATCTACAACATTGGGTCATGCATTATCATATGTTTTTTCAAATGAAGGCATATCGCATGGTCATGCATTAGCTTTTACAACATCCGTTGCCCATGAATTTAATAAATCACAATTTTATGAGAGATTCACAAAAATTGTAAAAAAATTAAATTTCTCTACAATTAATTTAAAACAAAATCTGGATAATGCTGCAGATTTAATATTACTAGATAAAAAACATCTTCATAACAATCCTCATAGTGTAGATAAGAATCACTTAGTAAAATTATTAGAAAAAATAAATGATAACAAAGTATTTGAATAATGAATAATTGATAGGTAAAATGGTAAAAAATAAGAGAAATCTAGGATTATTTTCCTCACAGTTAAAATCCAGTACAAAATCTAATACTTTGAAATTTTTACATGATAAAATAACTAAGTCAAAAATTGAAAATTTCTATGATTTCACTGTTCTAGATTGGAAAAATAATCAATCAAAGATAATTTCAGATATTCAAAAAAATTATAGAAAAAATAAAATCATAATCAGAAGCTCAGCAATTGGAGAGGATTCATATGAAGAGTCACAAGCAGGTAACTACCTCAGCATACAGAATATTGATACAAAATCAAAAACTCAATTAATTAAAAATATTGAAAGAGTAATTGATTCATATTCAAAAAAGAATAATCCAAACCTACAAAATCAAATTTTAATCCAAACCTTTTCAAAAAATATTATTGTCAGTGGAGTAGTTTTTTCCAAAACCCCTGATACTGGCTCACCTTATTATGTAATCAATTATGAGGAAGGCATTTCAACTGATGGTGTTACTCATGGAAGAATAGGTAATACTGTTAAAATTTTTAAAAAATTAAAAAAATCTAGAATTCCTATCAAATGGCAAAAACTACTTGACTCAATAAATGAATTAGAAACTTTACTTCATTCTGATAAATTAGATATAGAATTTGGAATGAATAATAAAAAAGATGTTATTATATTTCAGGTTCGACCAATTACATCAATACGATCTTCTCAAAATGACAAATCAATTCAAAAACTTCAAAAATTAATTTTCAAAAATCAAAATCAATTTGAAAAAATCAATAAATTAAAAAAAATTCCTGGTTCTTTTACAATTTTTTCTGACATGACTGATTGGAATCCCGCAGAAATCATTGGCAGTAATCCAAACCATCTAGATTATTCATTATATGATTATTTAATTATGGAAAAAGTTTGGAACCACGGAAGAACCTTCATTGGATATAAGAACGTAAAAACTAATTCATTAATGAAAAAATTTGGAAATAAACCATATGTTGATGTACGAGCAAGTTTTAATTCATTAATACCAAATTCAATTCCAAAAAATCTTGAACAAAAGTTAATGAATTTTTATCTTGAAAAATTACTTCAAAATCCTCATTTACATGATAAAGTTGAATTTGAAATTTTATTCACATGTTATGATCTTACTTTAGAAAAACGGTTACAGGAACTAAAAAAGCACAAATTCACAAAAAATGATATTCAATTACTAAAAGAAAGTTTGAAAAAACTCACGAATAACATAATCAATACATTCCCTGAAATTTCAATTGATACTGAAAAGGCAATAAAATCAATGAAACAATCTTTCACCGAAATTCATCAAGAATTAGGTTCTAAAACTACAAATCATACAAGTATGTTAACTGCCGCTGAAGAACTTCTAAAAAATTGTAAAAAATTTGGAACAGTAAATTTTTCAACTATTGCCAGAATTGCATTTATTGGTTCTATTCTTATGAAAAGTCTTGAAAAAGAAGGATACATTGAAAATCAAATTATTGAGAATTTTATGAATTCAATTATTACACCTGTATCTGAATTACAAACTGATTTTAACCAATATGTATCAAATAAATTGTCTAAAAAACAATTACTCAAAAAATATGGTCATCTACGTTCTGGAACATATGATATAACTGCATCTAGATATGATAAGACAGAAAAATTTCTTGATAAAATACAATATGCAAAAAAACAATCAACAAAAATAAAAAATCCTAAATTACAAACACCAAAAATTTTAGGTAAACATGGCATTGATTTTAATCAAATATCTTTCTGGGATTTTGTAGAACAATCATTAGTTCAACGTGAAAAACTAAAATTTGAATTCACAAAAAACTTGAGTGCTGCATTAGAATTAATTGCAAGATCAGGATTATATTTAGGATTTTCCAGAGATGATGTCTCTCATTTGGATATTCAGACTCTAATTAAGAATAAAAACAAATCAAAATCAATCTTAAAAGAAATTCTTAGAAAAGAAATAGTTCGTAATGGCAAAAAGAAATCACTTAACAGTTCATTAGTTCTACCTCCTCTAATTTTTTCAAAAAATGATTTTGAGATTATTCAATATATGATTACAAAACCAAATTACATTACCACAAAATTTGTCTCTGGTAATACTGTAATTCTGGATAATTTACAAACTAAAATACCATTATTTTCAAACAAGATAATCATTATTGAGAATGCTGATCCGGGATATGACTGGATTTTTACAAAAAATCCTTTAGGTTTGATTACAAAATATGGTGGAGTTGCTTCTCATATGGCCATTCGATGTGCAGAATTAGGTCTTCCAGCTGCAATTGGATGTGGCGAAATATTATATGAAAAATTACTTAAAACAAAAAAAATACTGCTGGACTGTAAAAATGAACAAATTATTTTATTAGAATCTGAAAATCCTGATGAATTTCTTGAAGAAAAAAGAATTCTTAAATCATTAGGTTACATAAAATGAAATTGGATAGTTAAATCATACGTGAAATATATTAAATTGAAAATGGTAATAAAAAAATGAATGATCCAAAAATCAGGTTAGGAATATCATTAAGAATAGTTGAGGAGACCAATTATGAAGAAAAACGTGATGCATTAAGTCACGATTGGTTAACTTTAATTGAAAATTTAAATGCATTTCCAATTCTTATTCCAAATAATTTAAAAAATCTTGATGAATTTCTTTTAACTTCTAATCTAGATGGAATAATTTTATCTGGTGGAGATAATATAGGTAAAAATCCTGAAAGAGATCATTCTGAAAATATAATTATTGAGTTTAGTCTAAAACAAAAGATTCCAATATTTGGAGTCTGTAGAGGAATGCAAATAATAAATAATTATTTTGGTGGTTCAATTAATATTAATTCTACAACTGAACATGTAAAAAATTCTCATAACGTCAAAATCATTAATTCAAAATTTTCTAATATGATTGGAAAATCATCATTAAATGTTAATTCATTTCATAATAATACCATTACTAAAGAAATTTTGGGCGAAAACTTACAACCTTTTGCAATTTCTGATAATGATTCTACAATTGAAGGTTTTTTCCATACGAAATTACCTATTGTTGGTGTAATGTGGCATCCTGAAAGAGATCATGCTGAAAATAGTGAACTAATCTTAAGAAATATTTACGACGATAAATTTTGGAAATAAATTCTTGAAAGTAATAATTTTATCCGCTGGTGAAGGAAAACGTTTACGTCCTCTAACTGATGAACAACCTAAATGTTTAGTTAATCTATTTGGAAAAAGTTTACTTCAATGGCAACTAGAAGTTTTTCACGGTTTAGGTATAACTGATATTACAATTGTCAAAGGATATTTGGGAAATAAGATAAATCTTCCAAACATGACATATTTTCAAAATCTAAATTATAATACAACTAATATGGTTGAAACACTTTTTTGTGCAAGAGAGCAACTTGACGGAACTGTAATTATCTCTTATGGTGATATAATATTTGAACAATCTGTAATGAAAAAATTAATCTCATCTGATGAAGCTATTTCTGTTGTTATTGATAAAAATTGGAAATCATTATGGAATGCAAGATTTGATAATCCCGAAACTGATGCAGAAAGTTTGCTATTAAATGAAGATGGTTTCATAACCAATATTGGTCAAAAAATTAAAAATCTTGATGAAATTCAAGGACAATATATTGGATTAATGAAATTTCAAAATGAAGGAGTACAAAATCTAATAGATCTCTATGATTATGCAAAAAAAAATTCTTCTAAAGGAAAAAATATTTTGAATTCAAATATTCCTTTTCAAAAGTCCTACATGACAGATTTAATTCAAGGGTTAATCAATAATAATAGTAGAGTTGCATCTGTTCCAATAAGTGGAGGTTGGCTTGAAGTAGATTCAATTAATGATTACAATCTTTATCAAAAAAAATATACTGACAATACAATTTCTGAATTTTTTGATCTTGATATTAACTGATCATCAGAATCAATACTAATGTATATTATTATAATATTCTAATTTATGGTATGACAGAATTAAAAAATTTTAATATAATTTTGATTAATCTTGATGGTCTCAGGCAGGATAGAGTTGAATTAATACCATCATTAAATAAATTAAAACAAAATTCATATTATTTTCCAGAAATGAAAACAGTAGCTCCATATACATTTGCATCATTACATTCAATTTTTTCAGGAATGTACCCATCACGTCATGGTGTAAATGGTTACTACAATATTTTCAAGTTTAAAGATAGTATAACGACTATTACTCAATTACTTAAAAAATCAGGATATTATACTTCATGTGATCTTATAGATGAATCAGTTATTCCAAAAAATGGATTTGATGAAATAAATACTTTCGATGAAAAAACTGTAAATTTTTCAGAAAGACATGAGGAAATTATAAAGAAATTATCACAAAAACAAAAATTCTTTTTGTTTCTTCATTATACAGAAATTCATAAACATTTGGTAGATGCTGTAATTCAAAAATATGATCAAGAAAGTATAGACGATGATTACTTTTCTTCACAAGATGAAAATAATCAAAGATTGAATTCTTATTTACCTTATTGTGATAATTATGTATCAACATTACAGAAAGTGTTAGAAGAAACAAATATTGCTGATAAAACAATCTTAATCTTTTTTTCAGATCATGGAACAAGTATTGGTGAAAAGAAAGGAGAGAAATTTTATGGAGTCTATGTTTATGATTATACATTAAAGGTATTTTGTATGATTAATGCACCAAAAATATTGTCAAAAACTTTAACAAATCAATGTAGGACCATAGATATTTTTCCAACTATTGCCGAGATTATTGGTCAAAATACTGACCATTCTTCAGTAAAAATTCAGGGTGAAAGTCTATTTTCTTTAATTAACAATCCAAATTTGGATGATAGAGAAGTGTTTGTCGAAACAGGAGGTTTGTATGGTCCATGGCCTTCGCCAACAAAACATAATGTATTTTGTATTAGAAATAATAATAAAAAATTAATCTACAATGATGTCCCAGGGACTTGGGAATTTTATGATTTAAAAAATGACCCTGATGAATTAGATAATATTTACTCTGAAAATTCTGAGGAAATTATATTTTTTAGACAACGACTAATTCATTATCTTAATGAAAATGAAATAGATACAAAATTAAACTAATACAAAATTTAGATTTATACAATATTTCTAAGTTCTTGATCTAAAAGATTTGCAATTTTTTTATTTCCTAGTTCTGAATAATGACCGCCGTAATCATTTTGGTCAGAGTATAACTCATCTAAATTGTCTTCAGGAATCAAGTTTTTTGCTATATCTACCACAACCAAATTTTCTATCTTTGAAATATCATTTACAAATTCTTCATAGAAATGTCTATGTTTTTTAATAAACAGTATATCGTCTTTTTGGGGCAGAAATACAAACATTGGTTTGAAATTATTTCTTTTTGAATACGATACAAATTCCTCAATAATTTTCCTAAAAAGATCTACAGTTTTTTTATTTTTATACAATTTAATTCTCCATCTTAAGTTAATTTGCATAATTATTCGCATTGGTTTCCATTTAATTTCGGTTGTATCTTTACCAATTTTCTTATAGATTTGAGTCAAAAATATCCAAAAAATTAATGAAAAATTACGTTTCATATTTTTAAATAATAATAAAGAATATGGAAAATATAATTTTTCTTTCAAAAATTTTTTCTTGTAAAAAAAATCATTTTTTTTAATTTTATTAATATAATTTCTATAATCAAGAAATTTTGTCTCATCATCGATTGGATTTTTTAAAAGTTCTAAGATTTCATTTTTCAGAATAAAGCGTGGTTTGAATCCAAATGTATTACCATATTCATAATAATGCTTCCATATACTAACAATACGACTAATTGTA
>Ga0315327_10001448_pt1 | contig 12348 bp, 24 predicted proteins | sample M110032315metaG_FD_203460 | JGI IMG/M metagenome (GOLD analysis project Ga0315327, IMG submission 203460) | Ammonia-oxidizing marine archaeal communities from Monterey Bay, California, United States - M1 100m 32315 | ecosystem: Environmental > Aquatic > Marine > Coastal | place: USA: California... | reverse complement strand
AATCTGTTGGTATTAAAAATCCTTGACCGTCATAGTAATTGACACCAGCAAATTCAAACATTAAGTTTACATCCCTACTGATTGTCCAAGTTGTGTTTCTTGCAAGTACATCAATATTACCTGACGCCAATGTTGGAAATCTTTGACTAGCATTTAATCCTACAAATTCTACTTTACTTGCGTCACCAAATATACCAGCGGCAACTGCCTTACAGAAATCTACATCTAAACCACTCCAGTTTCCTGCGTCATCCTGAGCAGAAAATCCTGGTAAACCAGCATTAACTCCACAAATAACATAACCTCTTTCTTGTACGGTTTTTAAGAGACCGACTTCTTGTTCTATTTTAATAATCTTTGTTGTATTACAACCTACTAAAAATAAAGCAACCAATAAACTCATTAATATTTTTTTCATATCACCTATCCTATTGCGTTAATACTTTTGTTTTCTTTTCTTTTTTCTTTTCTGTTAAAGACTTCGCTGTACCACCTAATTTTAAACTACCAGATTGGTCAGGCATTTTGTTTTTAATACTAACAATGTTGCCATCTTTATCTACTTCTGCCATAGATGGACCACAAATAACTCTACGACCATCTTTCATCTTCTCAATTTTTCTTTTGTCCTTTAAACAGTCCATTAATCCATCATACTTAACAAACTCGCTTGAAGTATTGGTCACAATAAACATTGTGATGATGGTGACTAGTGTTGTTGCGTCCATACCTATTCTCCTGTTGAGTGTCCGTTCTTAACACTTCTAATTTTGTCTTTTAATTTTTCAACATCTGCCAGAACCTTCTCCATATCCTTCTGCAATCTCTCAATGTTAACTGCATTGTTCATCATATTCTGCAAATCTTTTTGAATTGATTCCACTTGACCTGATAAAAATTCAATCAACATAAACTGCTCGGAATCAGCAGGTGGGGAACCTAAATCTCCCCTTGGCCATTTGATCCTAAATTCATTATTCTTTTCTATATCAGCACCTAGAGCTTCTTCTGATTGTGTTAAATCTTTTTCTAATAATGTTGTATTAGTTTCCAATTTATTTAATCGCTCAATCACACCAAAATATGCCCATACACCTATAGCAACTGCTCCTATTATAGCAATTAGGTTTTTCATTGGCATACTTACTGCCGATTCACTTGATATATCTATTCTATTCTTACTCATCTTTATTCTCTATTTTTTTTTCAGGTTCATAATACTCTTTATATTTATCTAACAAATCATTGGTGATTTTAAGTTGATTTCTAATTCTAGCGAAGTTTTTTGCAAGTAATTCAAAGTCTTTATCTGTTAGACCAAATATTACAGGATCAATACCCTCTTCCTCTAGTTTTTTGAATACTTCCTCAGCATTCTCACTAGTAATAATGATCCATCTTAATTGTTCTAATTGTAATGGTGTAGGTTTATCTAAATTGAGTTTTTCACGCTCAACTTTTTTCTTAAATATCGTTAACTCTTTTACACCCGAACAGGATGTTAAAAAAAATAGCGATACTAATAATAGTAATATTGTTTTACGCATTTGCCACCCTCTTGTTTGCTAAATGAGGTTTGATTCTATTGCCATTGTATGCTCTCTTATTTTCAGGTACTTTTTCTACTTTACCACCATTGTCTATAAAATCTTTCATCAACTGTTCATCAGCGTGTTTTCCAGTAGATGGTTGCCATTCTTTTTTCATTTTCAATACCTAGTATGGAATGTACGATGGATTTGCAATACTCGGACACTCCCTATTAATTTCAGACTTCTTTGTAGCATTTAATTCTTTTTCTGTTAGTTCTGCTCCACTTGCTATTTCAATACATCTTTTAGCATTTTCAGAACCTTTGTTCATTATTCTTTCAATAACTTCTGTTTTTTCTATGGCAAGTTTGCCAAAATCTCTATTCTTTTTATTAAATCTTTTATCTAAATCGTCTAGGTCATTCTTTAAATTACCTATTAATTTATTCATTTCTTGGTTTGATTTTAAGATTTCTGCGAAGTCTGCCTTTTGACTTTCTAATAATTCTTTTTGGTCAGCGATTGCTGATTCCATTTTGATAGCATTTGATTTCAATATAGCATTATCACTTCTCAACTTCATAACATAAACGCCAGCGCCAATGACGGCGCTAGCGAGTATTCCAATAAAAAATAATCTAATACCTAACATTGTGTTAGTCTTTTTTCCAAATTGCCCACAGACCCCAAGCGATTGAAGCCCAAGCAGCAATTGTAGCAATATTGCCTGCAAATAAAATTATGCAACCAATTGCTATTAAACCACCACCGTGTAATGATGATACTTCTTTTGCTCTTGCTTTTACGAATGAAAACATATGTCTTCTCCTTTATTTTAGTTTATCTTGGCACCAACTTTACGGTGTTTGTTCCAAGCCAAAAAACCTCCTAGTCTTAACGACCAATATGCGAGGTAGTTCATAAGATAGAACCCATTAACTCCGATATTAATATCTCTAAAGATTTCGTCTGAATGCTTTTGAGATATAACTCCAAGGGTTTCTTTCTTATCTTTTTTTAATAGTGTCTGGTACTTATAAGCATAATCGTGTACCAATCCTCCCATTAAAAGCACCCCAACTGGCGACAAAAATGTGTGCAAGAATTTTGGTATACTTGCACCGTCAAATTTAAACCCAGCGGGTATGACAAATTGTTTGTTATTTAATTCATAATTAAAATCTTCTGCGATTTCCCAATTTCTTGTAGTGAGAATCCACAGTAGTATACCTTTAAAGAAACCTTTACCCTTTGTCTTAATAGGTAATGGTCTCAACACAGGCATATCTTTATATCTAAATGTATAGCATCTAGGTTTCTTTTTATCAAATAAATTGATAATTAAACCTAGGATTGCTACTATAATTAATATAGTCCACATCCAAAACTTCATTGCTAAACTTATTATTAGTTCCATATAATCCTCTATGTTCTTCTATCTCTATTTATAGAATAGGTGCTCCCCTACATCCAGGAAAGTTCCACCCTTTCTTAATGCGTCTTTTACTTGTTTTTCATCTAGTTTAAACCCTAATGACTTCATTTTTGATACTGCGTCATTGTGTTCTTTTAAGTTTGTATTCAATTCTATGATAACAGTTCTTGCTTTTTTTATAGTTTCTAACCCACCGTTGATAACTCTATGTTCTAAACCATCAACATCCATCTTAATATGATCTGGTACTATGTTCATTTGCTTGCAAAATGTATCTAACATAACAGTATTAATACCTTGTTTAAAAGCAACACTCATACGACTTAAATCAAAATTTAATTCTGCCTCAACTGTATGACAAGAACCACCTGGACCAACATCTCTATTTTTTGCTATGTTTAAAACAGAAAATCCATCATAGTCTAAATTGCCAGCACAATAAGCAGTTACTCTATCTCCTACATTATTTAATCTTATATTTTGACATAACAAATTATAATTACTTGCCTCAGGTTCAAAAGCATATACTCTAACACTTCTACTTACAGCACTCATAAGAGAATACATACCTACATTTGCCCCTATGTCTATTACAACATCACCTGGTTGCATATTATCCATCCAAGTTATCGTAATAGGTTCTTTTCTAAAAATTTTCTTAACTCTACCTGCTGTCTTCTTGGTAGGTGTATAAAATTTTACTTCTTTATTATGATAACTTAAACTTTCAATTTCTCCATACTTTATCATATAACATCATCTAACATATTGCCTTGTGTATTTCTCTCACGCTCCCATTGTTTATATTCTTCAGCAGTTATTTCTTCACAACCCATTTGAAAACTTTTCCATTTCATATTATTAAGTTCAAATGCTTTCAAAGTTTCTTCCATTATAGCAGGTTGAGCTGCCTCGCATTGTGCGTGTGTATTATAGGTTCGTAAATCAGTTCTATAATGTGTAGTACAATCTATACTACCACTAAAACCTACTATACATAAAATTCCAAATATTCTAAACATTACTTTTTCCAATACTTGTCTGACCGAAGATTATAAACCAGTGCTAATCTATTTTTTATTCCATCTGCTTTATAACTATGCCAAGTATAATCGTTTCTGCTAAATGCAAAAGCACGATTTGGTTTCCACTCTATTTGCTGTGGATTTTTACCTGACTTATCTTCATATAACCAAGTACCCTCATTCGTTTCTGGTGCAATATATATTACTACACTTAAAAGTTTATCTCTACTATCACTATGGATAGGGAAGACATAATCTCTACCATTATTTACAACATTTAATTCTGTATATTGATAGTGTTGTACTTTATCTGGTGCTAATTTTGTTAACCATTGCCACATTTTATCGTGGTATGCTTCGTGGATATTTCTTATATTGTCTTCAGTTAATGGAGAGATACCATCTTTACCAGATGATGATTGAAAACCTATTTCTATTTTACCGTCTTTGTATATCTTATGCTTATAGATATCCCACTCGTTAGGTTTTGTATCAAATTCAATATTTCTTATGGTATGAAAATGTCTATGATATAAAAAACTATCTTCAACCTCATAATCAGGCCACATCACTTATCTCATTTCTTTTTTTTACTCGCCTTTAAACTAACTGTTCCTATAGCATCCACTGGTTTCATTGTAGTTGGATTTAATGAAGTGCTAACTGAATCTCCAACACCTGCTGACAAACCTACTCGTCTAGCACTTCTTCCACCTGGTCCTTTAGGTGATGTATCAGTACCTTTTCTACTTAATGCTGCCATAGGTTGTAAAGCATCCAATCCACCAACTTTAATAGTTGATATACCTAGATATTCTTTTAACGATTTAACCATTGTATTTTTCCTTAAATGTTTTGTATTCTTTTTTTTCTTCTATTTTAAATTCTGTTTTACCTAAAATTTTTTCATCCAATTTTTGTTCAATGTTTTCTATCTTTTCAATAACACCTCTTAATACTACATTGTTATTGTCATCACTCTCTTTGATTTTTCTTTTCATAGGTTGAGCGAACATTAACGGATCTTTTTTATCTTTCTTAACACCTGGTTCGTGCTTAGGTGGAAGTGCTACATTAGCACCTGTACCTACTGCATTCGTTGGTGCGTCTTCATCAATCTTATTGATGATCTCGTCCATCATTTCTTTATAATGTTTTGGCATAGTCAAACTCCGATATTAATTCTCCATTTTTTTCATATACATCAACACCAAACCAGTTACAAACAATTTGATCGTCTGTATCAAACTCTGGTATCTCTCTGCTTTCATTTAATATATCTTCATAAAGATTGTTGTCTTTTAAATATGTAATAATAGTAGACTCTATTACATCTTTATGATTTGAATACTGTTTATTCTCTTTTAATAATAAAGCGGCTGCAACTGCAAATGATCCTAACTTACCTTTAATACCTACTTTCGCAAGTATTCTTTTTAAATTAAAAACAAACCTATGTAATACAGTATAGGAACGCTTTTCTTGTGTTCCTTTAATCGTTGTAAATTTCTTCAGTACATTACCATCTTTATCAATGATACCATACTTAAAGGCATTGTGTTTTTCAAAAGGTGTTACTAGCATTTTAATAACTCTATATGCGATTAGTAAATCTACTCCTCTAGTTGCCATTACAGTTCCTCTAATAGTTTTTTAATGTTCTCATCTACTTGAACATCATTAAGTTCGTGTGGATAAAGATAATCTAAATGTTTTAAAACTGTTTTTAGTATTGACCAATATTGTTTATCAATCTTGTATAAAAGTAATACACAAGCGGCTTCTACTCCAAAAACATTTTGTAAAACTATTATATGATTTAATATTAGTCTTACTTTTATTTCATTCGTAATCTTATATCTACGAAATAACCTTTTAAGATACTTGAATCTTTTAACATCATCATTAAATTCCTTACTTACTTCAAGCGTAGGATTATCATAATTTTGCTGTGCATACAGCAACCAATTATCTTTGGTTATCTCTTTGAACATTAAGACTACACTAACTTAGCGTAGACCTTTGATGTTCCGTTTTTAAGAGTTTCATAAGATACTTCCATCTTTAATCCACCCTCTTTTTTATGAGATATTCCATCATCATTTATATCAGAACCATCGGTATCTTTACCAAATCTTCCACCAAATTGTTTCACTTCAGCAGTTACTTTACCAGAATCTCCTTTAATATCACAAGGTGATACTGTAAGACCAATTCTTTGTAACTTTTCTCTTAATTCGTCAACTGCAAATTGAGGTTTTAAATATTCCCTTTCGGCAATAGCACCAACAAATCCGTTAACTCTTTTTAAAACATCAGCATCCTGGATATTATGTACTCCTATTGCACCATCTTCTACTGAATTTGTAGTTTGTGATCCAACAGCAGAAGCAGTTTTATCCGAACCTGATTCATTTACGTGTTGTTTAAAAGTTTTCATTTATTTTCCTCTACTTCTTTTTTTTCTTTTTTAACCTCAACCTTTTTTTCAGGTTGAGTTGCGCCTAAAACATCTTCTTCAAAGTCTTTTAAGTCTTCTTCTTTAACGAATTGTTTAAACTTTTTCATTTTTTGTGCTCTCTCCCTTACTCAACTTTAATAGTTTTTCAGTTTGTTGCATTGCACCATAGACAGCATTCAAATTATTTCTCATACTAATTACTTCTCGTTCTACGGTTTCAATTTGTTTCTTTGTTTTATCAAAGTCAGCTTTCAATACAGAAAGTTCTTCCTGTAAAAATTTTTGATCTAACATATTATATTATCTCCTTATTACGAAACTGTGTGACCATTGCCACCAATTATATTCCACTTGTTGTTCTTAAAAAATAAAATTACACTTAAACCTGGGGCGTCAATGTTTACTTTCGTACCTACTACATTAAAATTTGTAGGTGTTATAGTAACTGCATTTGTTCCTGCCGTTGATGTGTTAACTATTATTTTTACTTGACCGTCAGTTCCATCTGCTAAAGTTACTGGACATCCTGCTGCTGTTGCGTTAATTAGAGTCGTTGACCCTGTTACTTCAACTGCTAAAGATGAAGATCCATCACCTGAAATTGTTTGTGCTGTATCTTTTAATCCTATGTAAGAAGGTATATTATTAAATACATCTTCTGCTGTAACTTTTTTATTGATTGGTGTTCCTGATGGATTATCAATTATGTGGAACAAATCCACACTTGCCAATGCGTCACCTAGATCGGTTAACGCTGTTATTTTCTTATCTGCCATTTGTTTCTCCTGTTAACCCCTTATGGGGAATGCTACTCTAGGCATACACCTAGATCACTTTGTTCATATAGTATATATAAGGGCGCCAAAGCGCCCCTATATGTTTATTTGTTATGCGTTAGATGTTAGGCAAACTAGAGTCGTATAAGATACTCTACCTGCTCTGCCACCTGAACCTGTCGTTTTTAGAACCCAACCTGAATGAGCAACCTTTCCAGATTGCGTTTCAGAAGCGTTGTAGTTAAATAAACCGTTAGTTGCTCCACTTATAAAAGTATTAGCACTAGCGTTTTCATACAACGAAGTTCTATTAGCACTTGAAGGTGCTACATTCAGCATAGTCGCTGCCCATAAAGGCGCTCCTGCTGCTGAGGATGCTTTAGTCCAACTTGACATATTATTCTCTCCCTTTGTTAATTGTTAAGGTACTCAATTTGTTAGTATATGATACTATTTATAAGAAAGAATACTAGAAACCTAGTTTTTTGAGTTGTGCGATAGTGTTTGATGTTGATGTGTGAAGTATACCAATGCCCCCTCTAGCAGAGAATTGGGATGTGTTTTTGAAGTAATCATCTATTAATATTGCAGGTTGACCTCCTGATTTTGCGTATAAAGATTTTTGTACTCTCTTTACTAGATTGATTCTTGCTGGTGCTAGACCTAATTTAGTTCTTGCCCAATGTGATTTGCCAGGTATACAATTTGGGTCGTGGTTTTCTTCTACATATGCTGATAAGATATGTGGTTTATGTGTACGAATAAAAGACCATAGTTGTCTTCCACCTGCCTGCCAAGGTAAAGTGTGCCAAAATTTGGGAGTGTCTTTGATTTTTTGCCACTTTTCTGACTTACTAGCATACATCCATTTCATAATGGGCATACCAGTTACCTTCTGAGCAGCAGTTTTAAAATCACAAAGGACACCATCCATATCACAATAGATACGAGGTTTCATAGTTTTAGTATTTGTAATCTACTCTTGGATTCATTTCAGGTGAAGTTGCAATCTTACCTGACATTGTTTTTTTCTTTGGATCTCTTGTGTCTGTATCTGATTCTTGTTCTTTCTTCTTATCAGACTCTCCATCAGGTGCATTTTTAGGACCCTTGGGACCCTTGCCTTCTCTTATTTCAGCAGCGATTTGAGCAAAAGTTTTATTATCATTAGCAGTAATCTCTTTTATAGATTTATTTACCATATGACTTATTATACTTTTTTCTCCACCCTTTGATCTTTGACTTGCATTTTGTTTCTTAGCAGTATTCTCTTTTACTTTAGACTCTTTTACATCCCGACTTGGAGCAGCACTTTTATCACCTTCTTTTTTTTCTTTTTCTTTCATATGTTTATATGCTATACCAATAGTTAATGGAACCTCACCTGTTTCTTTATTAGGTTTTGGTTTCACAATTTTATTTTTTTCATTTTCAATTTTTTGTTTTAAAAGATTGATCTGACCTTGAGCAACTACTAATTGTTTTTCTAATGCGTCTGCGTCTTTAGGTGAATCTTTACTGTCTTTTGAGGAACTTGGTTCTACTTTAGCAACTTTGTCTGGAGATTTCTTTTTCTTTACATCTTTTAAATCTTCTGCCATTTGTGCAAAAGTTTTTGTATCAAAAAATCCTTCTTTAATAGATGGATCTTTTTCAGCAACTCTATAACCAAATCTATATTTTTTCTTTGCACCTCTGGAAGCACTACCTGTTCTAGTTGATGTATTCGCACCATCTTTTTCTTCCAATGGTTTAGTTTTACCATCTTGTGGATCATTATGATGAAGCATATTAGTAACAGGTGCTGACAAAGGTTCATTTGTTCTTTCTGCACCTTCTATATCAACATCTTCTAAATTTCCACCACCACCTGGTCCTATTTTTCTTTGTCTTCTTGCTTTATCTAGTGCTTTTTCTCCTCTTCTAATAGCATCCTGTTCACTAGAAGCATTAATAACCATTTCAAAACCATCCATACCACCGATACCTTTATAACCTAAAGTACCTGATACTATCCATCTTGCTTCACCAAGAGAATTTTTTGGTCTTATTCTAATTGTTTCTTGTACACTATCAACTTTGTTATAAAATTCTTTCTTTTCCATACCAGTCATATGACCTAATGGTTTGCCTGCCTTGTCTAATTCTTTTTTAAAGTTATCTTTATAGTCTGTTTCTAAAACTTTATTCTGTAAGTTTTTTACAACATCTTCTATACTACCTTCTTTTGTTTTTAAATATTTCTCTCCCATTATGGTCTCCTTAAATTTTTATAAAATTTTTCTTTTGTTCTCTTAATTTTTCTGTCTAAAACTTTCAGTTTAAGTTTATCTGAAACCTCTCTCCAAATTCTTTCAAAGGTTGCCTTACCTGGATGTACATATTCTTCATTTGCTCTTCTCAAAGCATTTGCAACATCTTTATGTTTTGCTAAACCTTTAGCAATCTTTTCAATTGCCTTATAAGCACCTGTATAATTACCTTGTTTGTATCTAGGATCATTTAAAATACCATATGCTTGTTTGATTTGTTTAGTTGTATATTCTAAAATTGTTTCTCCCATAGGTTCATAATCACTTTTTATATAAAGTGTATTGCCCTTTTTATCTTCGCCGCCATATTGCCACATATCAATCCTACTTCTAGGCACATAATAATACTTCTCAATTTCGGATCTAGGATCTGGTACTGCTTTAATACCTGAAGTTGATCTCATTTTAAAATATCTAGCAAATCTTTTTATAGCATCCTGTTTATTTCTACCTTCAACATCATATTTTTTTATACCAGGTCTTACCATTACCGTTTTACCATCTGTTGACATTTGTTTTGGAACATTTGCTGTCACCTGATAAAGTATTGCTGCTTTACCAGTTTTATCTAAAGTAACTCCTTTGGCTTCTTTAATATTATCATAGTTCTTTTTAAACCAAGCGTGTGCTAATTGTTTATTAGATGTTTTATAAACTTCTTTTCCATCACCATCTAATACACTATACTGTCCACCTGAAGATGATACATAAGGTTTTTGTTTACTTTCTTTAACAGGTGATGTGTTTCTACCCATTTTATCAATTGTAAAACCTTTTGATCTTAATTTCTGTGCCTTGTTTTGTAGATCAGATAAAGTATCTGCGTCTTCAAAACCAGCGTGTGTACCTTGTTTGCTATATGATAATCTAAATGGTGATTTCTTTTCACCAATAGCATTCTTTGGTCTTATTCTTATTATTTCAGTAACTATTTCCCCACCATTTTTTTTACGATAAGATAAAACTTGATTATACTTACCTGTGAATACTACTTTACCAGTTTCATCTTTTACTTGATAAGTTTTATTACTATCTTCTTCTAATTCTAATTCTTCTCTAACTGGTATACCTTTTTGTATCATACGAGATAAAGCAAGACCAGATAAGAAAGGAATCTTTTTCTTTCTTAAATCATTTAATCTACCATCTGGTATTCTATCAAAAATTTTTCTCAATTTGTTTGCGTTAGGTATTGAAATAGTTTTACCTTGCATTGAAGCATATGATTTTGCTAATGAGTCTAATTGAGTGTTTGTAAATTCTTTTAATTCTTCGTCTTCACCTAAAATTTTCTTAACTGTACCTAATGGTAACTTTAATCTTCTAGCAATTTCTTTAGCAGATTTTCCTTCTTGGTCAGCAGTAAAAATATCTTTCATTCTGCCTTCATCAATTTGTGCCATCTGATCTAATAGTGTTCTTATGTGTGTCATATTTTCTTATAATGCTGAATAAACATTATCCCAATTTTTAACTTTTCTTTTTAACTCACTCATTAACAATCTCTCTAGTCTTTGTCTAGTTGTAACTGCGTCATTTCCAATAACTCTAGCATAATTATTATGGACAAATTCTAACGCCTCATATGCCTTCGCTAATTTTTTGTCTTTTAATATTTTGTCTGCAATATATCTTCTTGTTTCAAAGTGTGAATTACTATGAGTCTTTGCTCTAATAAATTGCAAATCACTTAAACTTGCTTCGGATGCTTCTTCTAAACCTTGTCTAACTTCTTTTAGTGTCTTCATCTTCTTCTTCTTCTAGTTCGTCAAACTGTTCCGAGTTTGGTGTGTTATTTTTTATATCTTCTATAAATTTATCAAGTTCTTTATCCATTATAATTCTTTATCATTTTAGATACAACTTCAGATAACTTTTTCTGCCATTCTTCCTTGTATCGTTCCTTATATTTATCTATTGTTTCACTTGAAGTTGACCAATCATTTATATCTTTTACAGAAATATCTGTACTTATTGGTCTTTCTACTACTTTTGGACCAGATGTACCATCTACTGCTGGTTTATATGCTCCACCCTCATAATTTGGATCATAACCATCTTGTCCTGGGGTTACTTTAACTGTGTGTTGAGCATAATCGTGCCCAATTTCGTATGATTCTTTTACTTTATCAGGTTCTTCTTCTCTCTTTTCTGATACGGCTTCAAAACCATAATCTATATCTAAATTGTATTCTCTCACTTGTGCCTCTCTATCGGCTGATATAGGTAAACAATCCCATATCCACGCCTTGTGTAAATTGTTGTTGTTATCTTCTAGTACAATATAATTTGTACCTTTTCTTATCACTTTTCCATTAATGTTTTCTTTAATGTTATTAACTTTATCTCCTATATTAAAGATCATTTCTCTAATATACAAATCTCTTATTTGATTCTGTTCAAATTCTTGTAAGGTTTTAATAGGTCTGTAATCACTAGAGTATTCAAACTCCGCTGCTAATCTCATTCCTTTTCTTACATCTTTAAATAATTTTTCTGCGTCCCTATATCCTGTAGGCAATCCACTTTTGAAAGATGTTAAATCTTTGTTCTGTGCTGCCGTTCTCATCTTACTTGCTGACATACCTGATACACCTTCTGAATCTGGATCTCTTTCGCCAGCAGATAGTACATTTATATTGTCAAAGTTATAGTGTCCGTGCCTACTTTTAACATCATTATATTTGTTTAAGATTGTTTCAAACTCTCTTACTCTATCACTACCTACAACCATAAAGATTTCAGTATATCCTTGTCTATATAATTTACTTGCAATATCTAAAATCATATTTGTTGTATTGATTTCA
>Ga0315327_10001437_pt1 | contig 12404 bp, 10 predicted proteins | sample M110032315metaG_FD_203460 | JGI IMG/M metagenome (GOLD analysis project Ga0315327, IMG submission 203460) | Ammonia-oxidizing marine archaeal communities from Monterey Bay, California, United States - M1 100m 32315 | ecosystem: Environmental > Aquatic > Marine > Coastal | place: USA: California... | reverse complement strand
TGGACTATAAAGCAACCTCCAAAAATTATTTTTGGAGAAAATTCAGTTAGTAAATTCACATTTCCTAAAAAATGCTTAGTCATTACATCTAAAGGGGCAAAATCTAGAGGATGGTTAAATTATTCGGGATTAACTAATCAATTAATTTTTGATAATATTGAACCAAATCCTTCTATAGAAACTACTACTGAAATAATTACAAAATTTCAAAATTCGGATTTTACTCATATTATTGGAATGGGTGGAGGAAGTTCAATGGATGTTGCAAAATATTGTGCGTTTAAAATGAATAAATTAAAAATTATGATTCCAACCACTTTTGGCAGTGGAAGTGAAGTAACTAGAATTTCGGTTCTAAAAGTTGGGGGTAAGAAAAAAAGCTTCCATGATGACAAAATATTTGCAGATATTGCAATAATAGATTCCTATTTTATAAAAAATTCATCAAATGAAATTATTAAAAATTCTGTAATTGATGCATGTGCACAAGCAACTGAAGCATATCATAGTAAATTATCTAATCCATATACAAAATTATTGTGTGAAAATGCGTTTAATATTTTAGAAAATGCAATTTTGAATAAAACATATGAAAAATTACCTCTGGGTTCTTTGATATGTGGATTAGGGTTTGGGAATAGTTCAACAACACTAGGTCATGCATTATCCTATGTATATTCAAATGAGGGTTATTCTCATGGGCATGCATTAGCATATACAACTCAAATTGCACATAAATTTAACAATTCAAAATTTTATGAAAGATTTAAAAAAATTGTAGATACATTACAATTTTTACCCATAAAAATATCTACACCGCTTGATAAAGCAGCAGAATTAATCTTAACTGATAAAAAACACTTAGATAATAATCCAAAACCTATTTCTAAAGATCAGATAATTAAATTGCTTAAAAATATTAATTTATCAAAATAAAAAATTTAATGTTTTCTAATTATACCTAAACCATTACAATTAAAATATTTGTAGAATTTAACATCATCCCTATCTTTAATGTAATCACTAATAGATCTCATAACAGAATTATTTTTTTAATTCAGATAAAATAGATTTGAAGAGATTTCGAGTATTAATATCAATTAATAAAGTGATTCCAACATAAGTGACAATTCCTACAAATAAAATTATCAGGGCTACAGGCAAAAATTCAATAAAATAGGAATCATATATCAATAATGAATTATTTAGAAAATCAATAATGAAGTAAGTTGGAATTAGAGCTAAAAAATATTTTAAAATTGGAAAAAATTTGATTTGAAGTAAGTTCTCCTTTTTGATCCAAATTGAAATAAGTATAGTTGATGGAATTTGTATAACAAAAGAAAGAACTGCCCAAAAAATTATCAATTCTGTCGTAGTAGAAAAATCAATTAGAATTAGAGAGACCGAAAGTGTAATAATGTAAATTGTATATTGAACGAGTTGAATAGAAGGAATTTTAAATAATTTACTCTTAATGAAATCTTTTACTGTAGGATTTAATGTAGAATCAATATTTTCTGTAGCCCTGAGCATTAAATTAAAATTTTCATAAATAGAAAATAGGAAATATCTCATTGTTATAAAAATAACAGCAATACTTACTGATTCATATGCAGGATTTAAAATATAAAGTCCTGCTTTACCTAAAACAATACTTAATACAGAAAATAATAATGCAAAATACATGAAAAGTCTAAAATTTTCATTTAGATATTTACCACGATCATTAGAAAGAAGTTTTGGATAAACTGCTACTGAAATTAATTTTGAATTACTTACAAAACTACCTATTGCTAATGCAGCAGCATAGAATCCAACAATTTCGGGTGATGTTAAAATTGCAACAATTAGAAAATCAAATGTGTGTATAATACTAATCAAGGTAGGATAACCTGGTAACCAAAAACGAGAAATCCAAGTTTTAAAAGTATACAAAGAAAATTTCTCGCGTAGCTGAGTTCTATTAAGATATAAAAATACCACATTGGCAGCAATGAAAGATAAAACTAAAGACAAGAAAACACCATTCAAACCTAAATCAAATGTAAACAAAAAAACAAAGACAAATGGAACTTTGATTAAATCTAAAATCAAATTACCATAACTTGCAATTTGAGGTTTCCAACCAACAGAAACATGTGTAAAAACATTATAAAAAAATTGAAGAGGAATTAAAAGTGCGGCCAATAAAATAGTTGTAAAATTTAAATTTGTAAAATCTAGAACAAGTGTTCCAATAACAACAAATGCTAACGTACCTATAGAAGAAAATAATCCACTTGAAATTATAGCAGTTCTACCAGAAGAATTTCCACGAGCAATCTCCCTAGTAACCCAGTAAGAAATTACCCAGTGAGATGTAATAATGTAAATTACTACACTCAAAATTACACTATATTCTCCGAACTGTTCAACAGTTAGACTACGAGTGATTAGAGTAATGAAAATAAATGCAAAAATTACGCGAATTAGTCCTGTAGACAGATTAATGAAGCCAGTATGTGTTGCTCTAATCTCAGACATGAAACTAAATTTATTCAGTATAATTTATCTTTGATTACTAAAAGAATTTTTCAAATTATATACTTGATAAAATTATTCCTTACATGATTGGATGCATAATTCAGGCAAGAATGGGTTCAACTAGATTACCTGGAAAAATTTTAGAAAAAATTGATGATAAATATACAGTATTAGAGTATACAATTAAGCAATTAAAATGTTGTAAGAAAATTGATAAAATAATAGTTGCAACAACTGAGGAAAAAGAAGATGATGTAGTAGAGAAATATTTGAAATCAAATGGAATTGAATACCATAGAGGGTCTTCAGAAAATGTATTAGATCGATATTTACAGTGTGCAAAAAAATTTTCAGTAGATATAATTATTAGAATTACAGCAGATAACCCACTAATTGATCCACAAATAGTTGATACAATTATTGATGAATATAAAAAAAGAAAATGTGATTTTATAACAAATACGATTAATAGAACTTTTCCTTATGGAACAGAAGTTGAGATTTTTTCTTATGACACATTAGAAAAAGCATGGAAGAAAGCTAAAAAACCATCAGAAAAAGAACATGTAACCATATTTATCAAAGATCCTAAAAATGGATTTAACTTAGAAAATATTACAAACGTTGAAAATTTTTCTAATTTAAGATATACTGTTGATAAAAAAGAAGATTTGGTACTTGTAAAAGAAATTGTAAAAAATATTCATAATAGACCAATTTTGCTACAAGACATTATTGAATTGTATAGAAGAAAATCAAAAATTTTTGAAATAAATAGAAATGTCAAACATGATGGGTATTTATCATCTATAGAAAAAGATGAGCAATATTTTAAATCTAAGAATAAAGAAAGAACATGATGAAACAAATTAAATTATTTGATCCTTATACAGATAAATTTGAAAAAATTGCCATAAACCGAGTTTTAGAAAGTAATTTTTGGGCATCAGGTTCAGGAAATAATAATGTAAAAAAATTTGAAGAGAGATTTTCAAAATATGTAAATTCAAAGAGTTCTATTGCAGTAAACAGTGGAACTGCAGCTCTTAACTTGGCATTGTCTATGTATGATATAAAAAATAAAGAAGTAATTTTACCATCATTATCTTTTGTTGCAACCGCAAATGCAATTTTAGAAAATGGTGGCATCCCAAAATTTGCAGATATTGATGAAAATACATTATGTATAGATCCAAAAAAAATATCCAAATTAATATCAAAAAAGACTAAAGTTATTTTACCTGTTCATTTTGGTGGTATTTCTTCAGACCTAACTGAAATTTCAAAATTATGTAAAGATAATAAAATAAAATTAATTGAAGATGCAGCGCATGCCGCAGGTACGTCATACAAGAATAATAAGATCGGTAGTCACGGAGATTTAGTTTGTTTTAGCTTTCATCCTGTCAAAAATTTAGCAATGCCAACTGGTGGATTAATTTCAATTAATTCTAAAGATCATAAAAAACTCTCAAATATTCTCAAAGAAAAACGATGGTGTGGTATAACTAATAGAAAAGGTGCGGATTATGATGTTAAAGCAATTGGTTGGAATTATTATATGAATGAATTTTCAGCTGCAATTGGGTTAGTGCAATTAAAGAAATTAGATAATATGAATAATAAAAGGAAAAAAATAGCTGAAAAATATTCTAATGAAATTTTACTAGAAAATAAAATGTCTTTTGATAAGGGATGTTCATATCATTTCTATTGGATTAGAGTAAAGAATCGAGAACAATTTAGAGAGAAATTATTAAAAAAAGGAATTGAAACAGGCATACATTACAAACCAATTCATAATTTTAGTTTGTATAAATCTAAAATCAAATTACCAATAACAGAAAAAGTTGGAAAAGAAATTGTTACTCTTCCAACGCATCCAAATATTACAAAAAAGGATTTAGAAAAAATAATTGCAACAGTGAATAAGTTTATTTAATTATAAAAAATCTATTAAAAATTTGTTTTTTCAATAATTCGAATGTGTGAAATTAATTCAGATAATTTTTCTGTATCAATAGAAGTTGATGCATCAGGGCCTTTTGAAGTTTTAAGTTTTACATGTTTTTCAATTATAATTTGTTTAGATTTTTTTTGTTTTTTTAATATAGTAAATAAAATTGCTGCCGTAGTATCCATTGTATGATCAGAAAACCCATCAAAGCTAACAGCTTTTTTCCAATTAATTTTTTCAAATTTTAATGGATAATCAGAAATACAATAACAAAAAGTAACATGGTTTTTTAAGAATATGTTTTGAAGTTTTTTCTTATTTCCACCCATCCCCATACTAATTATTACAGGTTTTTTTGTACTAGCTTTATTTTCTAATGTTTCAAGTGCAAAAGGATCTTTTAACAAACAGGTTCTGGATGCAACTTTATATCGTTTAACACCTAAAGACTCCAAAAAGGTTACTGCTTCAGGATAAAAAACACTACACATGAATTCAATTCCAAGTTCATCAGAAATTTTTTTAATTTTTTGAGCTTTATCAAATGTTAATTCAGATTTTTTAATAGTAGCCCATTCAGGGTGTTTTTCAGAATAAAGATCTTTAGCACGCCACATTTGAAATTTTACAGCATCTGCACCTGCATTTTTACATTCAGAAATAATTTTTTGAGCTATTCTTATACTACCTTCCCAATTTGAACCAATTTCAGCGATAATTGTTGTCTTCATGTACTACTTACCAGATATCAAAATTTAACTTTTTTAATGCATAAAAATTAATGGTTTTTAATGAAAAAAGAAAAATTATGCTTTCAGTTAGTGGATGACTCAGACTTACGTTTTCTATTTAATTTACTCAAAGAACGTGATCCAAATACAAATATTTCACATAAAAAAATGCCCACATTTACAGAACATGAACAATTTGTTAAATCAAAACCATATAGTTATTGGTATATTATCAAATTATCACGAAAAAAAATAGGGACTATTTATTTATCTAAAAATAATGAAATAGGCATTTTTATTAAAAAAGAGTATCAAAATAAAGGAATTGCATCAGAAGCATTGAAATTATTAATCAATAGTCATCCTAAAAAAAGATTTTTAGCAAATGTAAGTCCAAAAAATAAATTTTCAGCAAAATTCTTTAAAAATAATAATTTTAAATTAATTCAACATACATATGAACTAGATAATTATTCATCGGATTAGATTTTTAAAGATATTTTGCAGTTCATTAATTGGAATTTTGGGAACAATGTCTGAGGAATACTCGTTCATTCCTTCCAATTTTTTAATATTTTTGTAGGATTCATTAATTGAATTTGGATGAAATGTAGAATAGTGTGGAGGTGTTATAATGTACAAATTTTCATATTCCCAGCTATAACGAATTTCTTCCTTATTAATTAAAGTCTCATGTAATTTTTCTCCAGGTCTAATTCCAATAGTTTTTTCACCAAAATTACCAATCTCTTCTTGTAATGCATTTTTGACATCTAAAATTGAATATGCCCTTAATTTTGGAATAAAAATTTCTGAACCTTGACCTAATTCTGAAGCAGTTAAAATAAAATCTAATGCTTCATCCATAGTTATACTAAACCTAGTCATGTTTGGATCAGTTATAGTGAGTTCCATTTTTTGTTTTAATTGCTCTATAAATTTTGGAATTACTGAACCACTACTTCCTACAACGTTACCGTATCTAAGTGCAATGAATTTAGTAGCATGTTTTTTTGGATCTAAGTAATTATTTGCAGTTACAAATAATTTTTCCATTAATAATTTTGTTGCACCATAGGTATTAAGAGGAGATACAGCTTTATCAGTACCAACACAAATTGCTTTTTCAACATTATTTGTTAAACATGCATCAATTATATTCTGAGAACCTATTACGTTAGTCTTGATAGCTTCAAAAGGATTATACTCTATTTTTGGTACATGTTTTAATGCAGCTGCATGGAAAACAATATCAATATCTTCAGTAGCTCTAACTAATCTCTCTTTATCCCTAATATCACCTAACAAAAATCGTAATTTCGGATTATTGAATCTGCTTTCCATTTTAATTTGATCACTTTCATTTCTGCTGAAAATTCTAATAGTATCAACATTTTTTTCTACTAATCTTTTTGTTAGTGCTTGTCCAAGAGAACCAGTCCCACCTGTAATGAGAATTTTTTTACCATCAAACATATGTCTAATGAATTAGCATAAGTTAAAGAATCTTTTGACTAATTTTTAAGAGAATTAATTATTATCATAAGTGATTTTTTCAATATCACCATTTTCATCTCTTAATAACATGTCATTTTCATCTTTTTTGAATAGATCTTTGTTTGTAAATTTTTCACAGATATCAAGAAATTCTTCTTTTGTTAATTCAGATTCGGTTAAAAATTCATCAAGATATTGTGTAGGAATTTTTCCTTCAAATTCTTTAATTCTTTTCAATCCTTCATCTCTAGTCATACGACCATATCTTATTTCAATAGAAACATGGTCAGTAGTTCTACCAAATCCAAATTTTAAAAATTTAAAATAATCATGAAAAACAGTATATTTGACATCTAGATTTTCCCAACTATCATAAGTACCTTCTTTGGTAATTTTATCTTCTTTAAATCCAACACTCTTTACAATATCCATTTGTTTAAAAATATCCCATTTCAAATAACTACCAAGAAATATTCCAGTAATACCAATGTCATCAGTTTCTTTTTGGGAGGGGAAAAAATAGGGTAACAGATCTCTTTTTTCAAAATTATATTTTACCATATCTTCCGGTTTAATTTTATCTAAAAAGAATCCTTGAAACTTTTCTTGGAATTTTCTATCATTAATGTACATCCCATCATAATTATCACCAACACCATATTCATTTGGTGTTTCAGCCCAAATCAATAAAGGAATTTTATATTGAGCTGCAATTTTGTATGGAATTGTAAAAATTCCCAAATGTTCTGGCCATTGATAATCACCTAATTCAACGAGACCAAATTTTGCCAATTTTTTATACACTAAAGGATTTGGAGTAAATTCAATACAATCTGCTCCTAAAGACTTTAGATTTTCAAGATTTTCCCTACCGATAGCAGTTTGATCTAATGGATGAAAATTTACAAGAAGTGGTTTAAGACCAAATTCTTTAATTATTACATAAGCCAAATAATGTGAATCTTTACCACCACTAATAGGAATTATACAATCATATGAATTTCCATCTTTATTCTTATATTTATCTAAAATTTTTTCCAGTTCTTTTTTTCTAGAATTCCAATCAATAGTGTTTTTTAATTCATGCCATTTACAGGCAAAACATACTCCATTTTCATCAAAATGCAACCCAGGCTTAGTATCAGGATATAGACATATAGTACAAAATTTCATGATTTTAATTTCTCCCTTTGCTATTATTACTTTCCTCAATTAATTTTATTTTTTCAGCCAAAGTAAATGAGGCTATTCCAGGGCTATGTAAGAAAGTTTTAACAAATTTCTGTCCATTTTGAATTAATTTATCTTGTAATTCATCATCTAAAATTAAATCAGAAATATTTTTTTCAACATCAGAATTATTTGAAATAGATAATATTGATTCTGTTTTTATAAAATCAAATTCCTGTAAATGTTTATCTAAATTAATATTAATTATTGGTCTATTTTGAATTAATGATTCTAAAATAATTGTAGAAGGTGCCCAGCTTTCAGGAGTAATTGTAATAACTATATCACTCAAATCAATTAATTCACTTATTGGAGATATCAAATGAATAGGAATTTTTTTATCAATTTGAGATACCAAATTTTTGATCATTTTGTTATGAATATTCTGGCTGGGGTGTAATTTTATTACAATATTACAATTTAATTTTTTTAGAGTTGTTAAAATTTTTCTTAAAATTAATTCATATTGTAAATGAATATCAGTAGTATCAAATCCTTGAATTTGAGTAATTGGTGTAGGAGCAATCAGAATAGTTTTATTTTTAGTATTGATTGTTGGTTCATTATTTTCAAATAAATAATCATGTCTTGGACTGCCAGAAACAATAATTCTAGAAGGATCTAATTTAAAAAAATCAATTAGAAAACTTTTTTGTTTATCACTCCAAACTGCAATTTTATCATTAAAATTTGAATAATTTGCCAAAATTCCAAATCTAGCAGATTCAGATGAAAAATTTGAAAAACCATGTTCGAGCAGAATTGTGGGTATTTTGTTATTTTTTGATGCAATTATTGATTTTTCAGTTTCACCAATTTCATTTAATCCAAGAATGCATGAAACATTAATTTTTTTAAATAAATTTTTAGAGAACTTTAATGAAAGTACATAATCATATAGTCTAATTTTGTAAGTTTCAAGTAGTTTATTCTTAACTAATTTCCATAGGTTATAATTATTGAAATTAAAAAGATTATCAAAAATTTCATCGTTTGAAAAAATTGATTCAATCTTTTGTAAATATTCATTAGCAACAATTTGAATTTGATTTTTTTCATCAGAATTAATTAAATTATTTGGGTTGATTATTTTTCCATTAACCTTTCTAAGTAATTTTATTGATTTATAATCAAATACAGCAGGTTTTCTACGATTCAAAAATATGATATTGTAACCATTTTTTTGTAAATTAAACAATAATTTTTCATATAATGGAGGATAAAATTCTAAAAATAAAATAGTTTTTTGATCTGAATTCTTAAAATTAAACCATAAGTTAAAGAAGGAACAAATTATTCTTTCCCAAATTGATTTAATTTTTGAAAATGTATTACGAGAAATGTTAAAAGAAATTGGCAATGGACCTATGTTTTGTTTAACAGTTATTTCATCCCACTGTAATTTTTGAGAAAATTGATTTGTGTAAAAATTATATTCAATATTATCTGTAACAAGTAATTTAATAATTTCAGACAAATTTTGTGAAGAAAATATTCTATCAGGTTGTTCGTGTTCAATAATATTGTGAATTGTAAAAAAAGTAATTAGTTCATTAATCAAAAAAGTGTGAAATTCTACCGTATCTAATAATCCTAAAAGATTAATATTTTCAAATTCAAAAAATTTTAAATCTTTATTTTTTTCATACCAATTATGAAAATCCACAGCTTTATCAAAAAGTTTTATCCTTTCATTTTCAGACAGATATGTTTCTCCAATTTCATGAGAAATGTTTCTTTTTTCTAAATGCTTATGAGTTTCAATATTTAATGAAAAAATTTTAGTATCTGTTAAATCATTTGTGTCTATCGAATCAACATCATTGTAATTATTTACTAGAATTATTGTTTTGGCCATATCTATATTTGATTAATTTTAATATCTTATTAATTGAAATTACTCTAGATGAGGTTCAGGAACTGGAATAAGAAATTTACCTCCATTTTTTCTAAATAGTTCTTCCTTTTTCAAAATGGAATCAGCATAATTCCATGCTAGCAGTAGGGCAACATCATTTTTTCCTTTCTCTAAAATTTTTTCTGGTGGAATTATTGGAATATGTGTCCCAGGAGTAAATTTTCCTTGTTTTAAAGGGGTTGTATCAATAATGAAATCTAGATTTTCATTTGCAATATCACAAAAATTCAATAAAACATTACCTTTTGCTGAAGCGCCATATCCAAAAATAGATTTATTTTCATTTTTCAATCTAAGTAATAATTCTATTAGATTTTTTTTAAGTTTTATAATATTAGTAGAAAATTTATGATAAAATTCAATTTTATCTAAACCCAAAGAATACTCATCGTCAATAAAAATTTTCACAGAATCATTAATAGAATAATTATTTTTTTTAGATACAAAAATCCTTAAAGTTCCTCCATGAACAGACTGTTTTCTAATATCAAAAATTTCTAATCCAAATTGTTCAACTAATTTCAATAAAGGTAAAATTGAAAAATATGAAAGATGTTCATGATATATTGTATCGAATTCTAATTTTTTTATTAGATCAACTAAATATGGAACTTCAAAAATAAAAACCCCATTTTTGTCAAGTAAAATTTGAATTCCATGCATTAAATCTTGTAAATCTTCCACATGGGCAATTACATTGTTTGCTACAACTACTGTTGCATTTCTAGATTTAATAATTTCCTTACAAACTTGTGATGAAAAAAAAGTATTTTTTGTAGTAATATTAGATTGATTTGCTAAATTTGATAAATTAGTTGCAGGTTCAATTCCCAAAATTTGGGTTCCTAATTTTTTAAACTCAGAAAGTAATGAGCCATCATTACTTCCTATTTCAACAACAAAAGGATTGGTTTCTTCTTTTAAAAATTCTTCATAAACATCTTGAGCATATTTTTTAAAATGATCTACTATAGGTTTACTAGCACTTGTCATATACAAATAATTTCTGAAAAGAAATTCTTTATCAACAATATCTAATAATTGAACCAAATAACAGTCTCCACACCAAAATAAACGAAGTGGAAACTTAGATTCTGAAGAATTTAATTGATTTTTATCAATAAAGGAATTTGCAGGAGGTTGTTCTCCAAGATCTAAAATCAAATTCAAATTTTTACTTGAACAAATTCTACATTTTTGTTCTAAAATGTAATTTTTTTTAGTCATTTCAATTTTTACTAAATTTTGGATTATTAAGGTTCACGTACAATTTTATCATATCCAGAAAATTTACAAAGAGAACTTAATAATTTTTCAAATTTTGTATTTAATTTTGAATCATTTGCTTCTGAGGGGATTTTAATCGTACCACAAAATGCACGCATTATTTCAATATCATCAATTTTTCTTTTGTTATGAATAATTTTACGTTGTCTAATAATATGACCAAATAAGCCCAAAATCGAAGCATAACTTTTAATTTTTTTCAACAACAGCCCCTTTGTAGCAAAAAATCCCAACATACTAAATTCAATTATAATTAAGGAAGGCCATAATTTCAATAACGTTGACAATGAATAATTTTTGAATAATACTAACCATCTATTTCTTTCAAGCAAATAAAATACTTGAGGACTCCATTTCCAATGAGCACTTCCATGATGATGGATTATTGTTGTAGGAACATAGTAGGATCTATAACCAAATATTCGTGCTCTCCATCCAAGATCTAATTCTTCATGATATGCAAAAAAAGTAGGATCAAAGTATCCGATTTCATCAAAAATTTTCTTTGGTGCAAACATGCACGTTCCTGATGCATAACTAATTTCTTCTTGTTGTGTGTATTTTCCTTCATCCTTAATCCCTTTATCTCGTGCAAATCCAAAACCAAAAATATTGATCATGCATCCAGTTCCATCAAGAATAGAAGGATCTTTGAATTTCAATGATTTTGGTTGATATAATGCATCACCAGTTTTATCATAAGCTTTGAAAAAGTTTTCAAGCCAATTTGGCATTACAATTAAATCATTATTTAATAAAACTATAAAATCCCCAGAAGCATTCCTAATTCCAATATTCAGACCTTCTGGAACTCCAACATTGTCTTTATTTAAGATAAATTTAATCTCAGGAAATTTTTTTGAAAACAATTCTCCACTCTTATCAGGGGAATTATTATCAACCACAATTATTTCATAAGGTGAATTTGTTTCTCGAATAATAGAATCAAGACAATCTTGTAGAAATTTTGTTCCATTATAATTTAGAATAATGATTGAAGTGAAATTTGTTTTATTTTTCAAGTATATTGACTAACTTAAGCAGATATATGATTTTATAGTATAAATTGTTGGTGTCAAATAATAATGAATGAAGAAATTGATAAAATTACTAAAAAAGTACAAAGTATGTATAAAAAATATCCTTATCCATCACCCTCAACAGATCCAAGCCAAACGAATGAATTACTAAATTTATTAAAAATTTTTGAATTAGAAAGCAGAATTAAATTAGAAGGAAAGAATATTTTAGATGCAGG
>Ga0315327_10001434_pt1 | contig 12410 bp, 13 predicted proteins | sample M110032315metaG_FD_203460 | JGI IMG/M metagenome (GOLD analysis project Ga0315327, IMG submission 203460) | Ammonia-oxidizing marine archaeal communities from Monterey Bay, California, United States - M1 100m 32315 | ecosystem: Environmental > Aquatic > Marine > Coastal | place: USA: California... | reverse complement strand
CTGGAATAATTATTTGGAATGATAGACGTCATGGCATGTTTGAACAAATTATGTCTGGTCCATTCACAAGAACTCATTACATACTAAGTAACATTGTAACAATTGGAATTATTGGATTATTTAGTGCTGCTTTAATCACGGCAGTTGGTTATCCTGTATTTTTTCACTCTGTTGAATTTAGTATTGTGACTATTCCGCTAATAATTTTTGGTTCAGTAGTTGGTGCAATATTATTTGGTTCAATTGCATCAATAATTTCAACAAAACTACGTTCTAGTGAAGGATTTAATGTAATAATTAACACAGTATTTCTTTTTTGTGCATTTGCAAGTACAGCATTTTATCCTGTTCAGGGTGCACCACAACCATTAGCAACTATATTTTATCTAAATCCGTTATCTTATCTAGTAGATATTATACGAGCTGGAATTTTTGGTCAAGTTACAGATTTTGTAATTACTGAAATGCTACTTTTAGTTGCCTTAGCAACAATCCTATTTGTTATTGCTACAAAATTATTAACAAAATTAGATTTTTAAAAAAAAGAATAGCCCGGCCCGGACTCGAACCGAGGTCAAAGGCTCCAAGGGCCCCTATGCTTGCCGCTACACTACCGGGCTTCTGAATAAAAAAACAATACACCCCTATAATATTATTTTATAATGTTCTTATTGTTTTTAAAAGAACTTGGTATGGATCTTCAAATGACGCAACTAACTTTTTGGCATTTTGCTTTCTTTTCTTTATAATAATGACATTATTTAGTGACTCAAAAACTTCCTTTGAAATCCTATCTGGGCTTTCACTTCGAACAATTATCTTATTTTTAACCAAAAAATCCTCAATTCTGTTTGGTACTGCATTCAATGAAATAGTTGGAATTCCTAATAATCCTGCTTCTGCAGTCATTGTACCTCCTGAACCAAGAAAACAATCTACATCTCTTAACAATTCTTTTCCATTAACTGGTTTTGATAAAATAGAAATACTTGTTCCAAAAATTCTCTTTAATTCATTTGTTTGATCTTTGTATCTCGATAACACAATCTTTTTTTCATTTGGAAATTTTTCAATAATTTTTTTGATAATCTTTACAGTCTTGCTTTTTTTAATAATGTATGCAGCTTCAGATTCTTCAGGACGAATGAGGATTGTTTTTTGAGTATTTGATTTATTTTGTTTAGTTTTTTTATAATTTTTAATAATTACTCCAGCATCAATTGCTCTATATCTTATAATATTTTTAGAATCTATTCCAAATCCCTCAAAATCACTTTTTGGAATTATCCATGGTGTTAATAATTTTGTAACATAAGGAAGTGACAACTTCATTACTGCTTTGGCATGTGGTGAATCAGAAAATGCAATATGTGGAATACCTAGCCCATATGCAACTCTAGATGCTTCCGGAGAGCAAAAACTAACAAGTAATTCTGGACTAGATTTTTCAATTTTTTTTGTTAATATTTTGCTTCTATCCAAACTTGCTAGTAACTTACTGATGTTGCTTTTTCCTCCGTGTTTTCCAACACTAATTGGATTTATTGAACCAAATTTTTTAATCCCATTAACTTGTTCATATTTTCTAGATGTGGAAATAATTTTGTGTTGCTTTCTTAATTTTTGAATGAAATATTCAAAAAACAAGTATTGTTTTGGTGTTAAAATATCAAACCAGATCTTCAAGTATTAGGACTTCATACATAACTGCAATAAGTATTTCTTAGTCTTGATATTAGTATCATTAATGGGAACAAAAGTTGTGATTTATGGTCTAAGTACTGAAGGTTATTCTCTTGCTTGCCAAATTGTTCTTAATGGTGGGGATGTCCAAATAATTGATGAATCCACTCCATCTGCTATATCATTAAAAAAAGATATTGTAGAATCATATCCATCTGTCCAAGCACTAAAAGATGATGAACCATTACTTGCTATGACACCAATTGATACTGCAATTTCTAAAGCACAAGTACTAATTTTTGCACCAAAAATACGAAAAACAGGTCAAGATACTAAAATTGAGATAAATTCTAAATTTAAAGACGCAGTTTCAGCTATCAAAAAAGGAACTAGTGTAGTTTATGGATTAGGTACTGGATTTGGTGGTAATTCTGAAAATATATCATTACTTGAACATGTTACAGGACTAAAAGTAGGAAAAAACGTTTCATACTTTTATTATCCTTTATTCAAAGAAATTATCTCAAAGTCATACATTGGTTCATCAAGTAATAACGAAAATGAGACCTTGAAAAAATTACTTACTAAAGATAAAAAAATTAAGTTTCTATCACTAAGCTCATCAGAATATTTTCATTCCATTGATGTCTTAAAACAATTTTCTAGTCAAACTAGTATAGTTGAAGTCTGTAAATTTGCTAAAGATTCACAAACTAAATCTGATTTAAATTCTGAACCAATGGGAGAAATATTTCTTGATGATATGATTGATGGATTATTTGATTTAAGATCTCTAAGTAGTTCATTTGAAGGTGCTAGTAGTCTAATGTATCTAATTAATGGAAGTATGAAAGGAATAGATGGATACATCAAACGATTGATTGATGAAACTAGAATGGTTTTAAAGAAAAATGAATTAAAGGCAAGTAGAACTAAAATTCTGCTCTTATGGAGTTTAGACCCACATGAAATGAAAGGTGAAAAAATAGAAAAACTCCAAGAATTAGAAACTAGACTAAAAGATTACATTGGTGATGTTGAAGCAGTCAGTCAACCAATTGATATATTTCAAAATGAAAAAACTACTATTGTAGTTGTTTGTTCGAAACATGATTTTGATTATATTATGAAAAATAACAAAGATAATGAATTAATCATACTCAAAACTAATCCATTGTGTCAAGTGATATCACAAAAATAATATGTTCAAAAATTAACTGACCTATAATGTCTGAAGATAATGAATCCAACAAAGATTTCGAAAAATTACCTCAAGAGGCCCAAAAAAATATCTCTAGAATGGAGAAAGAAATTGATCATTATGAAGAATTGCTAAAAGAAAATTCTGATTTAAAAGATAAGTGGCAACGTGCATTAGCTGACTATCAAAATCTAGAAAGACGAACACAAGTTGAAATTTCTCAAAAAGTTTCTAGTAAAACTAATGGTCTTTTATTAAATTTCATTAATATTTATGAAGATTTTATTCGTGCTGAAAACTCTTTATCTAAAGATAAAATTAACACTGATGGAATACAGGCTGTTATAAAAAACATGGAAAATCTTCTTGCTGAAAATAATATTAAATCAATAGATGCAGTTGGTGAAATCTTTGATCCACAGATTCATGAGGCTGTTTCTATGATTGTAGATGATACTCTTGATGAAGGAACAATCACTCAAGAGGTATCTAAGGGCTATATCTCTGGCAAAGCTATTTTAAAACCATCTAAGGTTATTGTATCAAAGAAATAAAATTAAAAAATGTGTAAACTATGGCTGAAAAAATAATTGGTATTGATTTAGGAACAAGTAACTCTGCTGCATCTGTAATGCAGGGTGGAAAGCCAACTTTGATCCCTGCAGCAGAAGGTACAACCGTAGCTGGCAAGGCATTCCCTTCAGTTGTAGCATTTTCAAAAGAAGGTGAACTATTAGTTGGAGAACCTGCAAGAAGACAAGCAGTAACAAATCCTGATAATACTATTCGTGAGGCAAAACGAAAGATGGGAGAAGATTTCTTGTATAAAATACAAGGAAAAGAGTACAAACCACAACAAATCTCTGCATTTATTCTTCAGAAAATTAAACGTGATGCTGAAGCATTTACCGGTGATACAATAAACAAGGCAGTAATCACAGTTCCTGCATATTTCAATGATAATCAAAGACAAGCAACAAAAGATGCTGGAACAATTGCTGGACTAGAAGTTGTAAGAATTATCAACGAACCAACTGCTGCATCACTAGCATTTGGATTGGATAAAAGCAAAGAAGACATGAAAATATTAGTTTTTGATTTTGGTGGTGGTACTCTTGATGTAACAATCATGGAGATGGGAGGAGGTGTCTTTGAAGTAATGAGTACATCTGGTGATACAAAACTAGGTGGAGCTGATATGGATCAAGCAATAATTGATTACGTTATTGATGAATTTAGAAAAAAAGAAGGAATTGATCTATCTACTGATAGTACTGCAGTGACTAGAATTAAAGAAGCTGGAGAAAAAGCAAAAATTGAATTATCCACTGTAATGGAAACTGATGTAAATCTGCCATTTATTGCTCAAGATCCATCTGGCGCAAAAAATCTTGAAGTAAAAATAACAAGAGCAAAACTTGATGATCTAGTTAATCCAATTGTTCAGCGATGTAAATCATCTATTGACAAAGCATTAGAAGATGCAAAAATCACTACATCTGATATTACAAAAATTGTTTTGATAGGTGGTCCAACACGTATGCCAATTGTAAAAAAATTCATAAGTGATGCTGTTGGAAAAGATGGGGAATCAGGTGTAGATCCTATGGAGGCTGTGGCATTTGGTGCAGCAGTACAAGCAGGAATTATTGCAGGTGATGTAACTAGTGATATTGTTTTACTTGATGTTACACCATTAACTCTTGGAATTGAGACATTAGGTGGTGTAAGAGAACCAATCATTGAACGAAATACAACAATTCCGACATCTAAAGATAAAACATTTACAACTGCTGCTGATAGTCAAACAGCAGTTACTATCAATGTTGTTCAAGGTGAAAGACCAATGGTTGCAGACAATGTATCATTAGGTACCTTTAATCTGACTGATATTCCTCCGGCACCAAGAGGTGTACCTCAAATCAATGTAAAGTTTGACATTGATGCAAATGGAATATTGAATGTCACTGCAAAAGATTTGGGTACTGGAAAAGATGCAAAAATCACTATTCAATCAACAACAAAAATGTCAGAAGATGAAATTAAAAAAATGCAAGCAGATGCTGAGGGTCATGCTGAAGAAGATAAAAAGAAGAAAGAAGCAGTTGATATTAAAAATGAGGCTGAAAGTTTCATTTACACTACTGAAAAATTAGTAAATCAAGATCTTAAAGATAAAATTCCTCAAGAAAAAGGTATTCAAATCACAGATGCAATTAAGGAACTAAAGGATTCATTATCACAAGACCCAGAACAAATTAAACAAAAACTTGAAGCATTGAAAACAATTGTTAATGAGGTAACCACTGAATTATACAAAAATGCATCTCCCCCACCAGGAGAACAAAAATCTGGAGATTCCAACCAAGAACAATCTGGAGATTCCAACCAAGAACAATCTGGAGATTCCAACCAAGAACAATCTGGAGATTCCAACCAAGAACAATCTGACTCTTCTTCTGAACAAAAATCAGAAAAAACTTCAAGTTAGTTAATTAATAATTGATTAATCAGATTATCCATGAGTGCTAAACGCGATTATTATGAAGTGTTAGGAGTCACAAAATCTTCTAATCCGGATGAAATTAAATCGCAATATCGAAAACTTGCCCTAAAATTTCATCCAGATAGAAACAAATCTCCCGACGCACAAGAACATTTTAAAGAAATTTCTGAAGCATATGCAGTTCTATCTGATTCAAGCAAACGTCAACTATATGATCAACATGGTCATGATGGAGTAGATGGAAGATATTCTACCGAGGATATCTTTAGGGGTGCAGGTGGAAACTTCAATGATGTCTTCCAAGATCTATTTGGTAGACAGAATAGAGGTGGAGGTGGATTTGAATCAGTTTTTGAAAATCTATTTGGTGGTGGAGGTAGAGGATTTAGTCGTCAACGTGGAAATGATCTTTTGCATGAATGTTATGTCACTTTGGAAGATGTATTACATGGAAAACAAATTGAACTTGATCTTCAAAAGTATGTAGATTGTCCTGATTGTGATGGTACTGGCTGTAACCCTGGTACTTCAAAAATAACTTGTAAAGACTGTAATGGTAATGGCCAAGTTAGAGTTGGAAGAAAAATGGGTTTTTCAACATTTGTCACAGTTCAACCATGTAGAAAATGTAATGGACAAGGGGAAATAATTGAAAGTCCATGCAAAAAATGTCAACGTGGAAAAGTTAAGGGAACAAAACATCTATCATTTAATCTTCCATCAGGAATTGATAATGGTGATTATGTTATTCAAGGTGAAGGTGAATCACTTCCAGATGGTGATAACGGTGATCTGATTGTACGTGTTAGAGTAGAACCTCATTCCTACTTTAGACGAGATGGCACGGATCTATATTGTGATGCAAAAATATCTATGATAGATGCTACTTTAGGTACAGAAATTAAAATTAAAACACTTGAAAAATCACAAGATGTAAAAATTGAATCTGGAACACAACCAAATTCAATTATAAAAATTAAATCTCAAGGATTACCTAGCCAAAACTCTAATCGACGTGGAGATCTTTTTGTTCATGTTGTGGTAGAAATTCCAAAAAAATTGTCAAAACAACAAAAATCTTTATTAGATGAATTCCAAAATTCAAACTAGCCAGTTTTTGATAATCTTATTGATAAGTTATGACCTTCTCTAATCTCTTGATCGTATAGTTTTTTTACAATCTCTCCGATTTTTTGCTCAGAAAAATATTCTTGATTATACCTGCCTAGAATCTCTTTATCTTTGTCTAGAACTATCTCCCAAAATGGCATAAATTTAAATAATTTTTACTCACATTTCAATATTTTGCCACTAACTATCCAAAAAATTCCTTGAAAGAACCTGAAAAAATTATATCATGATATGCATGTGGAACCATCTTTCTATTCATTAATAGAAGTTCATGTGCTGCAGAATCTAGGACATATGTATTTGCCCAATCACCATAATCTCTAATTGATCTACCAAATCCTTGTAGTAACTTCATTATTGCTTGGGCCTTATACCACAACGGATACTTTTGCATCTTTATCTTGGTTCTAGTTTCAGACAACATTGGATACGGTGCTTTTGCAATGATCTGGAACCTTGAAAGATCTTCTTTTAGGTCAACTCCTTCCCATAATGAAGATGAAAGCAAAACTCCATTTTCACTTTCCGCATGTTCTTGTACAACTTGATCTTGTGTTTTTCCATTTGCATTAAAGCTGTGACAAATTCTAATTCTTCTTTTATTTTCTTCAGAAAGATTTTCTAAAATTTTAAAACATCTTGACTTTGATGATGTTAACACTAATCCTTTCTTATCAGAATATTTCGTCATTATCTCATCAATTTTTTTAATTACCAGTAATTCATCATCTCGTGTTGAATTATAACTTAGCCTTTTAACATCTGTAAACTCTACTTTTCTATTCTCAATTGGAAATGGTGAAATTTGGGTATCAACAATTTCTACTACTCCTGGATCAAATCCTGTATTCTCACAGAAACTGTCTTTATCTATTGTTGCAGACATGAAAATCTGAACTGGATGCTCAAAAAACGTACTAACATATTTTGAGATATCAAGTGGTTTTACAGAAAGTGATCTAAACTTACCACCTTCATCAAAGTATGGTTTGTTTAAGATGAAATTTTGTTTATTTGAATAAATTTCAGAACGTGCTTCTGCATATTTTTTATACTTGTTTTCTAGTGTCTGTACTACTTCGTAGTCTGGATTTTCAGCAAAAGCTCGGCTGTCTTCTAAATTACTAATCTGTCTTGCATAAGATTCTGATAAGCCATCAGATAATTTCATGACATCATCAATGTCTTCTAAATTATAATTTTCTACATCAATTTTACATTCAGTCAAATTTCTTTCGTAGATGTCAATTCCAACAAACTGAATTATTTGGTCTTCAATTCTATGTGCTTCATCAAAAATTGCAACTTTTTTGTTCAGATATTGTGCATATTTTTCTTTTTGATACTTCATCATCTGAAAGTAAGAAGCATAATTCCATATGGAATGTGAAGAAATCAAACTCTGATATTTCTGTAAATAGTATAAACAGTCATCTGGTTTTATTTTTCCTTCTGCAACCTCAGCAAGTTTTGGTTTGTATTTGCATTCTTTTTTTGTTTTTTTATCAAAACATGTACCCATATCACATGTCCATTTGTTTTGTATAGCAAACTCCATCTCTGTCAATTCTATTCCATGTTTTTCCATCATCTTATGGCATGCAAAATTTGACATTCCCTTGTTAGGCTTAAACCACGGCATATCTTTGGTATACTGATCTTGTAGATGCTTTGATGCGGTTACTACAAATGAGCTTCCAAAATATCCTGCAATACTTGCAGCAATGAGCGATTTACCAATTCCTGTTGGAGCTGAAAGTAAGACAATTTTAACACCAGAATCAATCTTTTCTTGAATCTCCTCTATCAATTTTTCTTGAAGTGGCCTTGGGGCAAACTCTTTTGGAAAAGATTTGAGAATTGTGTTTTGAGAAGACATTGTATAAAAAAATTTTCTAAACTACTAAAGTTAAATCTATTTCAGCTATCTTGATTAACCGTTTGTAAATAATACTGACTGTGATTACTGATACTTCCATGCAAAAATCATTAAATGACTACATCTCACGAAGGATCCAAGAAATACCTTTAGAGATTAAAGAAACATTTCTGGAAACAAAAAAAGTTTGGAAGTGTGACAATGAACTTGATTTTCTTTATGGGTATTATGTAGGAAAAATTGAAGAGGCTACATTACATTATTTGTTGAAGGCTACTCGCGCATCAGCTGGTGGTTATGTAGATATGTTTGAGATTCGTGGAATAATTGAAGAGCATCGAGATTCATTATTAGATGCAATAAAGAAAGCATTGAATTGATTTACACTGTCCAAGTTGAATTTAACAAAGAATTTTTAGTCTTTTTGTGGTTTTGAATGGGCTTTAATCATATTTGCCACTGCCCAACCTTTTCTTTACTTTTTGTGGTTTTGAATGTGCTTTAATCATATGTCTCGTTGTTCTTTCAGGATCAGAAAATTTCATATTACATATCTTACACACTAAATCGGTCGTAGTTTTAGATTTTTTTTTGAATAAATCCAATTGATCAAGATATAATTGAAGTGTATATAATGTTTGGAAGTATATCATGTATGTTGTATGTTGTAATTTTTTTGAGCTAAACGATTATACTAAATTATGATAAATTTCTACATCAATTAGATTGTCTGAAATAGAAACCATTCAACTTGCACAAGATTTGTCAATTTGCAGAATTCTAAATGGAATGTGGCAGGTAGCTGGTGGACATGGTCAGATTGATCACGATTCAGCTATATCGCAAATGTTAGAATATGATAAAAATGGATTTAAGACATGGGACATGGCTGACATTTACGGACCAGCTGAATCATTTTATGGAGATTTTAGAAATGTATTAGAAGAAGAAAAAGGCAAAGATGAACTAAAAAAAATCCAAGGCTTTACAAAATTTGTTCCAAATCCTGGACCGATGACTAGATCAATTGTGGAGCATTACATTGAAGAATCAATGAAAAAAATGAATGTGGATGTAATTGATGTATTACAGTTTCACTGGTGGGATTATAATGATGCAGGCTATCTTGATGCATTACATCAACTAACAAAACTTCGCGATGCTGGTAAGATTTCACATTTAGCATTGACTAATTTTGATACAGAAAGAATGCAAATAATGAATGATAATGGAATAGAACTAATCTCAAATCAAGTCCAATATTCAATAATTGATCAGCGACCTAAAGTAAAGATGGCATCATTTTGTACAAATCATAATATGAAACTATTAGCATATGGAACCTTACTTGGTGGATTACTTACTGAGAAATATCTGGGGGTAACCGAGCCAACACGTGCAGACCTTGATACATACAGTCTTCAAAAATACATGAACATGATTGATGCTTGGGGTGGTTGGCAACTCTTCCAAGAATTACTTGTTGTATTAGATGGTATTGCAAAAAAGCATAATGTACAAATTGCAAATGTTGCAACGCGTTTTGTTTTAGATAAACCTGCAGTTGCAGGTGCAATAATTGGCTCGCGACTGGGATTATCTAATCATATGACACAAAATGCCAAAACCTTCTCTCTTAAATTACAAAACGATGACTATGAGGAGATAAAATCAGTTACATCAAAGGCAGATGATCTTTTTGAATCAATTGGTGATTGTGGCAGTGAATACAGATAAGCATTCATTTACCTACAAGTTTTTAATAAATCAATGAAGTTTTGTCCAAAATGTGATGATAGGATGACTGGAGATTTATGCACTACATGTGACAAAAAGAAACTTCCTGAGAGAATAAAATTTTCAGATTATTCAAATCAAAAATTAAACAGCTGTGATAAAGGATGTGGAGGAAAAATCTACTTTGATGAAGATTTTAAAACAGAAGAGGGAAAATTTATTCCAATTGACAAAAACACTGGTCGTCCTCACAAATGTAAAAGAATTCCAGTACGTAAGAAACGATCTTAGAAATGCTTATCTAAAATTAAAATAACAAATTGTGATGGGATTAACAGAAGCAGATGCCAAGGCTTTGGTTAGTGAAGGAATTCTCTCAGCAGATTATGATGAACATAAAGAGGCTATCGAGTTTTATGACAAGGCTCTAAAAATTATAGAGACCTCAGAAATTTATCTAAACAAAGGAATTTCCCTTGTAGAACTTGAAAAATATGAAGATGCTGTCACATGTTATGATAAGGCAGGAACAATTGATGCAAGCGACTCTCTTATTTGGTATAATCGTGGTGTTGCACTAACACAGTTAGAGCATTTTGATGATGCAATCTCAAGTTATGATAAAGCAATTGAAGTTTCACCTGGTTATGCAGATGCGTGGTATAATAAAGCAGAACTTTTGAAACATAAAGGTCAAGATACAGAAGCTGAAAACTGCTTTGCCAAGGTCAAAGAATTAGAAGGCGAATAATCACCTTTTGCGTTTAATTATAATCACGCTTGCTACAGCTCCTGTAATTATTATGCCTATTATTACATAAAATATTGTTTGATTGCTGTCAGATTCGTTTGATGTAAACTTTTCAACATCATAAAGTGGAGCTTCTGAAATACGAATTATCTTGTCATTGTCACCGTTTGCTGTTAGAAGATACAGAATGCCATCAGGTCCTATTTGTGCAGTACGAATTCTACCAAAATCTCCTTCAAACATTTTCTCTGTACTAATTACTGAACCATCTTCTGTAACATTAACAACCATCAGATGTTGTCCTCTTAATGCTCCTACCAAAAACTTTCCTTCTAGACTTGGAATTTTATTAGAGTTAAAGAACACCATTCCACTTGGTGCCCACGTTGATTGACCGCTGTGTATTATTGGATTTACAAAGATGTCATCAGATGAATTACCTACAACTTTTGGCCATCCATAATTCTTGCCCTTTACAATTACATTAATCTCATCGTGTCCATATCCCATTTCTCCAGATGGACCATGCTCAGATGAAACAAACAAACCGTCATCAGACCATGCAATTCCTTGTGGATTGCGATGACCATATGAGAATATGGGACTTGAATCAAATGGATTGTCATCTGGGATTGTTCCATCTGAATTAATTCTTAGAATTTTTCCTGCAAGAGAGGATAAATCCTGTGACCATCCAGGATTAATTGCATCACCTGTTGTTATGTACAGTTTTCCGTCTGGACCAAACTTTATTCTTCCACCATCATGCCATGGTGCACCTGGAATGTCATCTATGACAACTTGCTTATCAGTTAATGCATCACCATCAACTCTAAAGCTAAAAACCTTGTTTTGAAAAAATTCTAGTTCTAGATTGGTCTGATAGATGTAAATTTTTTGATTATTTTTAAAATCTGGATGTAATGCAAGTCCTAAGGTCCCTCCCTCCATTGAACCACTCTTTGGAAATGTCTCAATTACTTTTGCTTCCCCAAAATTTTCAATTTTCCATATACGTCCATCTCTTTCTGTAAAGAAAATCTCTCCTTCAGGTCCAAAGACAATCTCCCATGGATTGTTCAATCCATCAACTATGACATCAACATCAAGCTCGGCAAACGCTGGAATTATCAATGAAAAAAATGCAATACAGACTACAATACTCAAAAGTCTCATGATTAAAAGATGCATTTTTTGCTTAAAATTCTATGCAATGAAAAAAATTCAAAGAAGAAAAATTCATCTTTAATAAAATATTCTTGCTTCATAATTCGGCGTTCAAATGAACTTTATCTCATCACTGTTTGAGGAAGTCAGAGAGAACCTCGTCTAATCTATAATCATCAGCATTAATTCAACAATCTTTAGCTATTTAGAATCATTCATTGAAGATAAAATAAATCCTGAAAAGACAACGTTTGTCATCTCTTCAGGCAGAGAAATTAATCTCCTGTTGGCGTGCAAACCAATAGAAATTATCAATTTTACTTCAAACTAAAACCTTTCTAACAGATAACAATGA
>Ga0315327_10001429_pt1 | contig 12444 bp, 7 predicted proteins | sample M110032315metaG_FD_203460 | JGI IMG/M metagenome (GOLD analysis project Ga0315327, IMG submission 203460) | Ammonia-oxidizing marine archaeal communities from Monterey Bay, California, United States - M1 100m 32315 | ecosystem: Environmental > Aquatic > Marine > Coastal | place: USA: California... | reverse complement strand
CAAAATAGCGGGTAAGCGAAACAATGGTTTGCAGATCATAACGGGACTCTCTTAGATTATAGGTAAAGTTGTATATATAAAGCATACAAACAATTGCGGTGCTTTGCACGCAATAACTGCTTTGTTGGAACCAAATCCTCTATCACTGCACGAGCAATGTAATACTCTGTATACTGTACGGGTAATCATTCCTCTCCTCAATGTTTGTTTTGGAAATTATCTATGCCATCCATAATTCAACGAGTTGTACTGGTTTATGTAGCTTTAGGCCTCTGCGAAATGTCGGCATTGCACCTCGATGCTCGAGAGCCTACCGACAAACCAAATATCATATTTATCATGGCTGACGATCTCGGTTACGGAGACCTCGGTTGCTACGGCCAGAAAACAATCAAAACTCCTATGCTGGATAAAATGGCGACTGAGGGATTACGTTTCCGCAATTACTATGCTGGTTGTACTGTATGCGCATCGAGTCGTAGTGTCCTGATGACGGGTCAGCATATGGGGCATACATGGGTGCGAGGCAACGCTGGCGCCGACGCAAGTATCCAAACGTTGCGTCCGGAAGACATCACTGTTGCTGAGTTACTTAAAACGGTTGGTTACAAAACCGCGCTCTGCGGTAAATGGGGCCTAGGTGATGACGTTCAGGGAAACACCGGTCTACCCCAGGACCAAGGGTTCGATGTTTTCTATGGATACCTGAATCAAGTCCACGCACATAATTATTATCCTGAATTCCTATGGCGAGGAAAAGAAAAGGAAAAACTTCGTAATGTTGTACAGGGTTCTGGAAGGAAGTACGGTAATTTTGAAGGTGGTTGGGCAACCACGCGGATTGATTATAGCCATGACCTAGTGGTGGCCGAGGCTCTTGAATTTATTAAAACTAATAAGGCATCACCGTTTTTCTTATATCTTGCGTTGACCATTCCCCATGCCAACAACGAGGGTTCACGCGGAACCGGTGATGGTCAAGAGGTTCCTGGATACGGAATCTATGATAAACTGGATTGGCCTAATCAGGATAAAGGCCAAGCGGCCATGATTACGCGGATGGATCGAGATATCGGTACGATATTACAATCATTAAAGAATTTGGGAATTGATGAAAACACCGTCGTAATGTTCACTAGTGACAATGGCCATCACAACGAAGGCGGCCATAACACGGTTCGATTTGATCCTAATGGACCGCTGCGTGGTATGAAGCGAGATTTGTACGAAGGTGGTATTCGTGTACCGCTCATTGCCCGCTGGCCAGGACAGACCAAGCCGAATACGATCTCAAATCACATTGGATATTTTGGAGATCTGATGGGGACGGTTGCCGAACTTGCAGGTACCGAGGCGCCGCAAGAATGTGACACAGTAAGTTTTGCCCCAAGTTTGCTAGGGCAACCAACTAAACAACATTCACATGCCTATTTGTATTGGGAATTTTATGAGCGCGGTAGTAAGCAAGCTGTACGTGCCGGTGATTGGAAAGCGGTCCGCATGCCAATGTTTACCGGTAAAACAGAACTTTACAATCTTGCTCAAGATCTAGGCGAGTCTAATAATTTGGCAGCGCAACATCCTGAGGTTGTAAGTCAGATGGAAGCAATGATGAAAGATGCACATGCTCCCAATCCTAACTGGAAACCAAGAGGGGCGGTTAGTCCTAAACAACCCGCTCCCGGCGACGGGAAACCGAGGTTTTAGGTAATTGTAGTGTGACCGCGAATAACGGGAACTATTGTTGGATACAAACCAATCGTTCCCGATGCTGACCACTGGTTTCGTCGATCACACGCAGAAAGACTTGCTTGCCACTAAAAGCTGGAGTCGACATGTGACCCGTACCAAGTTGGTTTTTGGATATTACGTCCATCCCAGTATCTGTAGGTTTAAGAACCCAAGTTGTGCCGGTTTCACTCGACGCATAGATATGGCCATTTGCGAGAATTGGGCTAGCGCTGAATTTACCACCAAGCCGTTGCTTGAAGATTTCCTCGCCAGTTTCTTTCTTCCATAAATACGCAATGCCGTCGTCGGTAACGGTAAACAGATGATCTGTTAATACCAGTAAAGATGGGACATAGGTCCGTACGCTATTTTTCCAAACTAGTTTTCCACTCCCATCGGCCAACCAGCACCAAGTTTCCCGTTTAGGATAACCACCGCTCGCGAAAATGTATTTGCCGTCCGTCGCAACATTCCCCACCACTTCTTCAGTCGTGCCATCATATTCCCAGTTGGGCTTACCCGTGTCTGGGTTATAACTAGCAATGATCTCACATCCAGCCATCAATAATTCGTCACGTCCGTTGAGGCGATAAATGGTCGGAGAAACATAGTTTGGACATTTGGGTCGTGGTGTTTCCCAGATGATTGTTCCGTTTTTCCGATCAACAGCAGTGAGGAGTCCGCCCCCTTCTGCTTTATTATCTGCCGCTAAAATCACCATCTCTTTATATAAGAGCGGCGATGCGCCAAACCCTTGATGCGAAGCGAAACCGTTATAAACATGTTCCCACACTAATTTTCCTTTGAGTGTTAGCGCGACAGTAAATATTTTTTTGTCTCGGAAAAAACTTGTGTAAATTTGTTGTCCGTCACAACTTACGCCACTTGAGGCAAACGAATTCTTTTTATTGTTATGATCAAAATTTCCTTGATAGATCTTTTGGTTCCAAAGAACCTCGCCCGTTGATCGGTCAAAGCAGAGTATATGTTGAGTTTGTTTCGCTTCGTCTGCTGTTGTCAGAAAGATGTGATTACCAACGACGATCGGTGATGAATGCCCACGGCCGGGAATGTCAGCTTGCCACATCACGTTTGTATTGTTATCCCATGTGAGCGGTGGCTTTGCACTGGTCGACGCAACTCCGTTATGGTTTGGCCCGCGCCACCAACCCCAATCCGTATCATCAAGTTGTGGGAAACGTTCAGCTGCTGATAATGTAGCAGCTATTAGCATCAAAAAAGACGATATCGCAAATGATGATTTCATGTTGAAAGTACGCTCAAAAAGTTGTCGGAACTATTGCTTGCCGGTTACACTGGTTTGTCGCTGTGTAGTCAGGACAAAATTGGTTTTATAATCTTGCCATGCACGTCGGTTAATCGAAATTCACGGCCTTGGAATTTGTAAGTGAGACGTTCGTGGTCGAGTCCTAGTTGATTGAGAATCGTCGCCTGTAAATCGTGAACGTGGACAGGATCTTTTACTGGATTATAACAGAAATCATCCGACTCGCCGTGTGTCACGCCGCCACGAATTCCCCCGCCGGCCATCCAGATGCTAAAGCAATAGGGGTGATGATCTCTGCCGTGCTGTTTCTTGTTGTGCATGTCCCCTTGGCAAAACGGCGTCCGCCCAAATTCTCCCCCCCAAATGACGAGCGTGTCCTCCAATAGTCCACGTTGCTTGAGGTCACGTACTAATCCAGCGGCTGGTTGATCCGTGTCTTTTGTTTGTATGGCGAGTTGGGTTGGTAGGTTATTGTGTTGATCCCAGCCTGCATGCATCAACTGAATGAAACGTACGCCCTTTTCCGCTAAACGCCGAGCTAGTAGGCAATTTTGTGCAAAGGAACCTCGTCGCATAACGTCAGGTCCGTAGAGGTCAAGGATGTGTTGTGGTTCTGTATTGATATCCGTCAAATCTGGAATAGAGGCCTGCATGCGGTATGCCATTTCATATTGTGAAATCCGAGTTAAAATCTCGGGGTCACCAATTTCCTGTTGTCGCAAATGATTTAGCGCGGCGAGGTCATCTAATAACGATTTTCGTAGCTTGCGATCAATCCCTTTGGGATTGGATAAGTACAATACTGGATCTCCGTTACCGCGGAATTTGACACCTTGATGGTGGCTTGGTAAAAAACCGGATCCCCAGTACCAATCGTAGAATATTTGACCGCAACTTAGCTGCCGATCTACACTTGTCATCGCGCAAAATGTGGGAAGTTCGTCGTTAGCGCTGCCAAGTCCATAGGATAGCCAAGAGCCAAAACTCGGACGACCGGGCATTTCGCTGCCAGTCAGAAAGTAGGTGATCGCGGGAGCGTGATTTACCGCTTCGGTATGCATCGAACGGATTAGGCAAATATCATCAGCAATACTGCCCATGTGGGGGACGAGTTCACTCATTTGCGTTCCGCAATTACCATGCGGCTGAAATTTCCATGCCGACGGTAGTACTTTTTGTGCTTTACCCTGAGTCATTGTCGACAATCGTTTGCCCTGTTGTACTGATTCCGGCAATTGCGTGTCTCGGAACTTTTCCATGCCTGGTTTGTGATCAAATAGATCGACATGGGTTGGTGCGCCATTTTGAAACATGTAGATGACACGTTTTGCTTTAGCGGGAAAGTGCGCTGTCCCTGAATCGGTCGCAGCGGGTGCTAAATCTGATGTCCCCAGGAGCGAAGATAATGCAGCGATTCCCAGTCCGGTCCCAGTGTTGCCAAAGAATCTCCGTCGCGTTAACTGTTGTTTGTAGTGAGTGATTGGATCAGGGGGCATGATTGTCGCTAGCTGAGGTTATTCTCGTGTAAGGAATTCATCCGTGTTGAAAATCATATTGGCGATGTTCGTGTAGGTTGCAAGGTCTATTAGATCTTGATTGTCGAATGGATCTAGAGTTTGTTCGTAAGGCTTGTCACCAATTTTGAGTAGTTCCTTGCATCGATCTGGTGAATCTTGATAGTAGGCACGAGTTTTGGTATACATTCCTTGCAAAATAGCTTTCTCGGTTTCCGTTTCTTTACGAAGGAGAGCTGTGCGAAATAGTTGCTCAAGGCGACGTTCGTGTTGGTCGTGTTGTTGCATTATCTGCTGCGCGAAGACTCTAGCGGCTTCAATATAGGTGATATCGTTTAGTGTTGTTAATGCATGCAGTGGAGTATTGGTCCGCGCAGTGCGGACGTTACAGGTTTGTCGGTTGGCTTCATCGAACATGTTTGGCGGTCCCAGCGAGCGTCGCCAAAAGGTATAGAGGCTGCGACGATATAAGGCATCACCTGAATCTTGTTGGTATTTTATTTTTCCAAAACTAAAATCGGCCCAAAGACCCTCGGGTTGGTAGGGTTTGACCGAAGGACCCCCAATTTTGGTAACTAACAATCCAGAAACTGCGAGTACTTGGTCTCGAATCGTATGCGACGGTAGTCGAAATCGAGGGGAATGGGAAAGCATTCGATTGAAAGGGTCCAGTTGTAGTGCTGCGGCGGATGTGTGCGAAGATTGGCGGTATGTGTCACTCATGACGATCATCTTGAGTAAGCGTTTCACGTCCCAATTGTGTTCTTGGAAATCAGCAGCTAGCCAGTCTAGTAGTAGCGGATGGCTCGGCAATTCGCCTTGATTCCCAAAATCCTCAGTTGTTTTGACGATACCGGCACCAAAGATCTGTTGCCAAAACCGATTGACCGTCACACGAGCAGTCAGCGGGTTGCGCGGTGATGTGATCCATCGAGCCAAGCCGAGTCGATTTCGGGGGGCTTCTTCCGCAAGCGAGCCCAGACTTGCGGGTGTGCCAACTTGTAGTCGTTCGTCATTTAAGGGTGAATCATATTGTCCTACCGTTAGCATCTTAGTTTCGCGAACCTCGCCACGGTCACGCATCACCATAGTTTGTGAGAAGCTTGTTCGCATTCGCTGTCGCTCGGTTTCTAGTAGTACGCGTTTTTTGCGCGCGGCAATGAACTCGTCGGTATGTTCGCGATGGTATTGTGTCACTAGTTCGGTCTCGTCCACACTCCAGTTGTCAGTAGGCTTAGCCAGAACCGACGCGATTTGCGATGGTGGAATATCCTTTGTTTCTAAGCTTGGCTTGGTTTCGGTTGTAGTGGCGAGCTTGAAATATCCTAGTGTATGTTTTGCATGTTTGGATTGATGACGCAGGATTACGGTGAGTTGCTCACCTTGTGCCAGGGTCAATGGTTCCGCTAGGTAAAAGATGGCTTGCCGATTGATGGATGTCTTCAACTCACCGTCCCAGATGGCCCAACCTGATTCGGCATTGGGGTTGAGCGTGTGTTTGATATCAAACGAGCTTTGGGTGAAATCGGCAACGGCAGCTTGTATCTTAATCGGTCGTGGTTTTTTGTTAGAGTGAGTCACTATTAACTCAAAGCTAGTTAGCACAAAGTTAGATGTTCGACCTGGACCATTAAATTCAAGTTGTTCATGTGTCATGGGCTGCAACCGAATCGCCTGAATGTTTTTCTGCGGTTGGTCAATCACGATAGTGTAGTCGTCTTTGTCAGCCAGCTTTCCGGTAATAAGCACTCCGCCCGAAGAGTCAATACTCGAAGTTGCCCCTGCAGAACTGGTCGCACTAACAGGATTTAGAGCACTCCAACCTGAGAAGTTTCCATAAAGTTTATGCTCTGCTTGTAACCTTCGGATCCATTCGTTGCGAGCTAGTATTTCTTTTGCAGCAGGTAGTCGCTCTATGTCCTTGGTGTTTTCCAACTCTTGTTCGATGGTTTTAAGTCGTTGACGTTGATCGCCCGTGGGGACTTTTAGTATGGGATTGGCATCGCCCCCAGCATCTACTCGTCCCGTTTCGTCGATGTTGTTAAAAAACGCATACATCTCGTAATATTCACGTTGCGTTAACGGATCGTATTTGTGGTCATGACACCGAGCGCAACCAACAGTAAGTCCTAGCCAAACAGTCCCTGTCGTTTCCGTGCGGTCAAAAACATATTCCACGCGGCTCTCTTCGGCGATCCGCCCACCTTCCCCGTTAAGGGGGTGATTGCGATTGAATCCGGTCGCGATTTGTTGGTCTAAGGTTGGCGATTCCAGTAGGTCCCCGGCTAGTTGCTCAACGGTGAATTGATTAAATGGCATGTTGTCATTAAACGCATTAATGACCCATGTCCGCCAGAAATGACTCGTTCGTGTGCGGTCACCTTGGTAGCCATTGGTGTCAGAATAACGAGCGGCGACCAACCAATTCCACGCTAGATGTTCGCCATACTCTGGTTGCGTTAATAGGTTGTCGACGGTTTGCTCGTACTGCTCCGATGTGGGGTTTTCTAGAAATTGTTGGGTTTGTACTGGCGTTGGGGGCAGACCAGTTAAATCAAGCGTTAGACGTCGTAATAGAGTTGCCGCTGGAGCGGGGTTTGAGGGTTGAAGTTGGGTGGACTGAAGCTTGGCTAATATGAAATGATCGATTGGGTTGCGCGCCCTTTTGAGATCCCGTTTTTTAAGTTTGGGAACCTCCGGTTTAATCAATGGCTGTAGTGACCAGTGTCCGGAATAGCTTGCCCCCTGTTGGATCCACTGTGTGAGTAACTTTATTTGCACTGAACTTAAATTGCGATTGAATTGCGGCGGTGGCATTTGTACATCGGAATCCGTGGTGGTAATTCGATGAATCAGCTCGCTAGCTGCCGGACGGTGTTTAATGATCAACGGAGGATCTCGCTGTTCGTTGAGTCCAGTTTGTGTGTCCAAACGCAGATCGGCTTGCCGTGTATTAGTATCGGGACCGTGGCATTGATAGCAGTGGTTGGTAAGGATTGGTCGAATATCGCGATTGAAATCGACGGATGCGTTATCGTTGTTCGCTAGCAATGGTGTTACGCACGTTAGAAACAATACGAGCGCAATTGCGAGCGGTGTCGAGAGTCTTTGAGTCAGATTATGAGTAGCCATAGGAGGTGCGTTCACTAAAGTGTTTATGCACGTAAAGTAAGCGATTGGTCGCATTACTGATCTATTACGATAACGGATGAAATTCAGTTTACACAATTAGATTAAGGATTCCAACGATGGCAATGTAGCAATTAATGTGGTGGTAAGCACTATAGTTAATAACGCCGAGCCAACCAGCAATAGAAACAACTCCGTTCCGAGTAACTTTAATACCTGCAGATGTGAACAGCCAAGTAATCTCATTGTGTTCAGATCGCATTTTCGGGCGTTAATTGCTTGAAAAATAATCACGGCAATCAGCAAGGATGTGCCGGTTCCAAGGATCAGGAAAATCCTTTGCAAAACGGCATTCATTTGAAAGACGTATCGCATAATCGATTTTATTTCCACATCCGGACGCAATATTTGCAAGGATTTGTGATCAATATATTTCCCTTCCAATACAATTTGATCACGAAGCGTGTTAGGCCAGATCAGGACTGCCGAGATAGGGTAGAGATTGCGATTGCCGTGGAAATGTATTTTGTGTCGATTAGTTTTATCAATGGTTCGGATAGCATTATTAGGTTGATGTCCGTCTGTAGCATCGCCAAGCACGGAACTGTTTGCCGCGGCAGTTCCCTGATCGGCAACGTCATGTCCGTGGCCATATCCATCAAGAATCCATGCGGTATCGAGTGACACGAAAATAGCTCGATCGTCAGGTGTTCCGGATGGATGCAAGCGACCGGCGACTGTTAAACTAAGTGATGCAGGTGCACTGAGATCAAAAGGATTGGAAATGTCAGTTTGGATTACGCCCTTCTCGATGTTGACCAGTGCGCCAATAACGCATTCACCTGCATGCGTGAACATCTGTCCGGACTGTAGGTTGAGATTGCGAACAGTGAAATAGTCCGTTCCTGTGCCGATGACGGGAGTTGCCCGATCATTGGCTGTATGAAGTGCATGAACGGGGACACACCGCAGCGATTTATTGGCGCTGATATTTGCCGCGTCTTTCCACTGGAGTGGCGGCAGCGATTCTCCGAGAAAATATTGAACCTTAAGTACAGTGTCAAAGCGACTTCCTTGAGGTGATAACATCAAGGGAGGGTTACCGCTTCGCGTGTCAAGTGTCTGTAAGTATTGGTCTACAATATTCGAGGTTACAATAGGCAGACTGACAGCTAATGAAATTGCGATAAGGATTGCCGTTGACTGTTTTCGGTGAGAGGCTAAATAAGCCCAAGCGAGTCGTAGGATGGCGGCGGACTGAGTCATGATGCCACCGTTTCTATCAAAGAATCTAATTCTATAACCTGTTCGAATCGATCGATTGAATCGGGGTCATGGCTTACGGCCACTACGGTAGCCGCGTTATTGCGTGCTTCAGAGTTTATGAGATCCCAAATGATAGCGCTGTTTTTGCGATCAAGGTTGGCGGTAGGTTCGTCGGCAAAAATAATCGCTGGATTATGGATTAACGCTCGGCAAACAGCGACTCGTTGCATTTCACCACGGGATAGTTTACTAACAGGGCGATCTAATAAATGCGCGATGCCGACTCTGTCGGACAACTTGTCGAGTCGAGCAATCGCTGGGGCACGGTCTATCGCACTTCCGAGAGTTACACCCAACAGAATGTTATCACGCAGGCTCAAGTAATCAACGAGGCGAAAGTCTTGAAAGACAAACCCAAAATTTAGATTGCGCAAATTTCGAATTGCCAAGTGAGGCAGTTTCGAGAGTTTCTGGTTTTTAATCGTAATTTCGCCAGTTTGAATGCTTTCAATTCCCGACAACAGTCGCAGCAAAGTGGTTTTTCCGCAACCGCTGGGCCCAGTGATGACGCATTGCGCCCCACTAGCAACTTCAAATTTTGGGATGTCAAGTTTAAAGTTCGAATCGGGATACCGGAAAATCAGATGATCGACACTGATTACCGGTGTTTTGTTTTGCATGGCTGAAAATTTTGGGCACAGTAGTCTGGAAAATTGGCACGTTGTGTATGGCTATAATTGTAATGGTTACCCAGTGTGAAGACCAATAGTCGCCTATTTGCGTTTTCACATGCGCGTTCGTTTTTTGCTAATATAGAACTACAGAACAGCAATAAATCAAATGCCTCAAGGGAAAAAACAATGCGATATGTTTATGCAGTCTTGATGCTTGTCTGGACTCTACAGGTAACCGCTTTAGAGGGGAATGCGGAGAACATTGCTAGCGGCGTTAAATTTACTGCAGGAGCAGTTAATTCGGTACATTTACAGGGGACGTCTAAATCGGCAATTGTATACGGTGTCGCCCATGATTTGCTACCAGATGTCGATTTGATATTATTGTCCCACCATCGTCGAGACGTCCTGTGGGCCGCTCGCCCGTTGGTGGAAGCCGGTGCAAAGGCGATCGCACCATTAGCCGAAAGATCGTTAATCGAAAAACCACAGGAGTTTTGGGAGGAATTTCGCACAAAGCGTTTTCATGATTACGCTCAGCAATCGACAAAGATATTAGACCGTGCAATCGCGGTTGATCGGTGGGTTGTATCCGGAGATGAGATCGATCTTGGTGGAATTACGTTGCAAGTAATTGAAACGCCAGGTTTCACTCGAGGTAGCATTTCCTACGTCACCGACATTGACGACAAGCGAATCGTGTTTACTGGCGATATGATTTATGCTCCTGGGAAAGTGCTCGATCTATACAGTTTTCAAGATGCAATCTCCGAGGCCAAAATTGGTGGTTATCATGGCTACGGTGGAAGACTGTCCGCGCTTGTTACTAGTATCGACGAAGTATTAGCGCTACAGCCAGATGTTCTCGTGCCTCTTAGGGGCGAAATTATGCGGCGGCCTGTAGTTGCATTAAAAAGATTGAAATTGCAGGTTCAAAAACTTTACGAAGATTACCTGTCGACTACGGCACTGAACTGGTATTTCAAACAGGAGAGGATGACATTGAGTGCGGAAGGTATTCTTGACGAGAAGCAGGAAGTATCGTTGATGCCCTACAGTTTACATGAAGAAACGCCAGAATGGATTTGGGTTCGTGGAACGAGCCGTTTAGTGATCGCCGAAAATGGCCACGCCATGCTTATTGATTGTGGCAATGATGGCGTAATTGATGCCGTTAAGGATCTCATTGAACGAGAACTGGTAAAGCAGGTTGACTCTATCTTTGTCACCCATTACCACGACGATCACACCAATTCAGTTCAAAAAGCAGCAGAGTATTTTAAGTGCCCCGTTTATGCGACTGCGAATTATGTTGACATTCTTGAGAATCCGGGTAGTTACCATATGCCCTGCTTGCACCATAACTCCATCCAAAATGTTGTGAGTAAGCAAGATGGCGAAACGATGATGTTTCACGAGTTTAAGATGACTTTCCATGCCTTTCCGGGGCAGACGTTTTATCACGGAGCGCTGCTGGTCGAAAGAGATGACCACTTGCCAGTATATTTTATAGGCGATGCTTTTTCACCTTCCGGGATGGATGACTATTGTGTGCTCAATCGCAACTTAATGCACGAAAACGATGGCTATCTCATGTGCCTTGATCGAGTACGTAAACTTGGCAACGAGTATTGGCTGATTAATGAACATATTCCCCACGTCTTTCGATTCACCGAGTCTGAGTTGGATTACTTGGAGGCACAGTTTCGCAAACGGATCAAAACAGTTAGTGGATTGATACCATGGGACGATCCTAATTACGGCGTCGATGAGCAATGGGCAATGATTTATCCCTATGGCAGCACAGTTGAAAAAGGCGAGATTCGAGAGTTTGAAATCGTGTTTACGAATCACTCTTCTCGAAAGCGTCGATATGACGTTAGATTGCGAATTCCGGAAGGGGCGAAAATCGTTAGTCTTGAAAGGTCAACAGTGGTTGCTAGTGGAACACTTGGTGGGGTTTGTGCTAAAGTGCAAATGCCAAACATTGAGGGGACCTATTTGATTCGCGTTGATATTGCCTCACGGGGAATTGATGTTCGAGATTGGATTGAAGCGATGGTGGTAGTTGAATGATAAATCGCGGTGGTTGCTCAAACTGTAGGTATTACTCACGTCTCCAAACAGGTGCCAAGTGCTTTGGATGGCTGATGCTGGTGGTTGTTTGTGTTCTGTGGACCGGGGACTCTGTGTTTGCTCATCCGATATCACTCACCGATGCTGTGGTTGATGTTCGCAAGGATCATGTGTATATCAAGCTTGGTGTTGCTATTGAAGATTTGGTGTTGTACTACGAGCTTAAGGCCAACAAGGAATTTAAATACCCCGCAGGCAAACTGCGTGAACTGGCAAAAATCCATCAGTCGTTTATTCAAGAGCGACTACAAATTCGAGTTCTCAACGGTAAGTTATTAGCGGGCCATGTTCAGGGAATGGACGCCACGCAGATTCCTGAGAATGGCGTATTGCAAACGGAAATAAAGTCACGCAGTATTAGCTATCAGATCAAGTATGACGTCGATCAACCGCATCGCTTCTTAACGATTCGCCAAGTGTTCGGTGAATTGCAGCCCGCATCGATGGATTGTTTATTGCTGCACAATGGTTTCTTACTGGAAAAGACGCGTCAGCTTGTCTCGGGGGAAACTTACACAATTGAACTGGATTGGGAAAATCCGCCAACGGAAAGACCTGACTACAAGACATTTCGGCAAAACAAGGAAAAACAATTGCGGCAACGCTTGGGGATTGCTAGTTACAGTGTTTTATATTCCTTTCTCTATATTACACCTCGTGAAGTACGGCACGAGATTCTTATACCAATGCTGACTCTTGAAAAATG
>Ga0315327_10001427_pt1 | contig 12451 bp, 13 predicted proteins | sample M110032315metaG_FD_203460 | JGI IMG/M metagenome (GOLD analysis project Ga0315327, IMG submission 203460) | Ammonia-oxidizing marine archaeal communities from Monterey Bay, California, United States - M1 100m 32315 | ecosystem: Environmental > Aquatic > Marine > Coastal | place: USA: California... | reverse complement strand
GAAAACAAAAATTCGTTTTCTTGGATTTTTAATGGCCACACCTAACCCAATAGATGATGCTAATCCCATTGAACCAATCATGTAGAAATTACTTTCTTTATCGTATACATTAAACAAATCTCTGCTGATGAATCCATTTGCAGAAATAATTGGATTTTTTCCAATTTCATCAATTGCTATACTCATCGCTTGTTTTCTAATCAAGAAATTCTCTCCTAATAATTAAAGCACAAGATAAATCTTTTTCATTATTTTTTAAAGCCCATTTACATGCATTTTTCCAATTTTTATCAGTGATTATTTTAGAGGACAAACCCAAAATTTTTATCAATTCTGGTTGTATTTTTCCAATTTTTGTATGCTCTGGTGCATCATTTGGTAAATATCCTCTCCATCCAATCAAAAAAATTAACGGAATTTTATATAATTGTACTAGAGATGTAATTGTACTCAATGAATTTGCAAATCCTGCATTTTGCATGAAAACCAAAGATTTACTATTTGAAAGTGTCATACCTACTGCAATTCCAATAGCTTCTTCTTCTCTTGTTGAAATTATAATCTTTTTTTGTCGTAATCCTTCTTCAATAAATTTTTTTAATGTTGAATCTGGAACTCCAACAAAATTTTTTATTCCATATTTCGATAATAAATTAAAAATATTAGTTTGGACGTCGTTTGTCAATTGATATAACCCATATCTTTTAATTTTGTTTCAATTTCTTTTTCTTGAGAATGTATTTCAAACATTTTTTGTAATTTAAAAATTTCTTCCATTGATGATATATCTTCACTTACTTCATTCAAACTATTTGCATTCTTTAATTTTTTTAGTAATATTGACATTGATTTATGTGCGATTCTTAAAGTTTGATTTGCATATATTACCATTTTAATATCATGTTCAACTAATTCATTAATTGTTACACTTCCGTATGAAGTTGGAACAACTATGATTGGAATTTTTCCTTGCCATAAATCACAAAACTCAAAAATTTCTTTTGGTGTATTACTTTTTGAATGTATTAAAATTGCATCAGCACCCGCATTTTCATATGCATTAGCTCGTTTGATTGCTTCACCAACACCTAATCCTACAATTAATGCTTCTGTTCTTGCAATAATCATGAAATCCTGATTTATTTTTGATTCTTTTCCTGCAATAATTTTTGCAACAAATTCTTTTTCACTCAATAACTCTTGTTTACCATTTTCTAATAGACTATTTTGTTTTGGGAAAATTTTATCTTCTATACTTATTCCAGCAATTCCTGCTTGTTCATACTGTTTTACTAGATAAGAAACATTTGAAGGTCCTCCAAATCCTGTATCGCAATCAGCAATTATTGGAATATCACATGAATCTACCATGTTTTTTGCAACCTGTAAAAATTCAGTCATAGTCATTATGCTCGCATCTGGAACTGCATGTGTAGCCGAAATTGCAAAACTACCTGCCCAGACTGCATCAAATTCATTAATTTCAACTAATTTAGCGGACATGGCATCAAAGGCACCTCCAATTTTTAAAATAGATTTTTCCTTAATCTTTTTCCTTAATTTCTCAGATCCGGTAGACATTATTCAATACTTTATATCAAGTTATAAAAAATATGCCATAGTTTAGTAGTTATGTTTGAAATTAAACAACCTTCTCATATCATAATAGGAAAATATTCCTCAAAACAATTTGATTTTAATGAAAATTGTCTAATAATAACTTCAAAAGGTACAAAAAAACGTGGATGGCTAGATTATCTTGGAATTGATAATTATCAATTATTTGATGATGTTGAACCTAATCCATCACTTGAAACTGTAGAAAAAATTATTGATGAATTTCATAATTCAGATATCACGGATATTATTGGTATTGGTGGTGGAAGTAGTCTTGATGTTGCAAAATATGTTGGATTCAAACTTAAAAAAAATAAAATCATGATTCCAACTACATTTGGGAGTGGTAGTGAAGTTACTCGTATATCAGTTTTAAAAGTTAATGGGAAAAAACAAAGTTTCCATGATGATAATTTATTTGCAGATGTTGCAATTGTTGATTCCCATTTTATTGAGAATTCTTCAATTGAGATAATTAGAAATTCCGTTATAGATGCTGTTGCACAATGTTCTGAAGGATATGATAGCAAAAATGGTAATGCATATACAAAATTTCTTTGTAATCATGCATTTGAATTATTAGAAAGTGGAATCTTACATATGGATAAAGAAAAAATAGTTTTAGGATCATTAATTTCTGGATTAGGTTTTGGTAATTGTTCAACCACATTGGGTCATGCACTTTCTTATGTTTTTTCTAATGAAGGTTATTCACATGGACATTCTTTAGCATATACAACTTCTGTTGCTCATGAATTTAATAATTCAAAATTTACTGAACGTTTCAAAAAATTAGTAAAAATATTAAATTTTCCAAAAATTTCATTAACTGAAAAAATTGATGTTGTATCTGATCTAATTCTTAAAGATAGAAAACATCTAGACAATAATCCAAGAAATGTTGAAAAAAAAGATATTATCGAACTTTTAAAACAAATTAGCTATCTTAACAATGAATGAAATAGTACTCGTTTTATATCATGAAAATTTTTTAATTTATTATTGCAAAAACTTCAATTAGAATCAAATAAGCAAATTTTCATAATTTTATCTATTATAATCGTCTCTTCGATATTTCTAAAGCTATATACAATTGATTTCTCATTACACGAAATTCAAGATACCTGGGTTTATGTTCTTAGAGGAATTGCTCATAGCGCTGGTGATTATGCTGAATCTCCTATAAAACCATCTGGATATCCGCTATTTTTATCGCTATTTTTCAATTTTTTAGACTCAGAAAATTTTATTGATTATCTTAATGTTACAAGAGTTCTGGCGATAGTCATATCGTCAATTTCAATCATACCTCTATATTTTTTGGGTAATCACTTTTTTGATAGAAAATTTTCGTTGTTATTGCCATTATTTTTTGCATTTCAACCACAACTAAACTTCAATGCAGGACAAGGCCTGTCCGAACCTTATTTCCTTTTAATTCTTATTTTTTCACTATATTTCATTCTAAATAAAAATTCAAATTTTTCTCCCTATGTTTCATTTATTCTAGTTGGATTACTTTTCTGGGTTAGATTTACTGGAATATTATTTATTTTTCCTTTTATAATTACTCATTTTCTAATTTATCGTGATGTAAAAAAACTATTTTTGTGTTGTTTAGTATTTCTATTGGTTATTTCACCAATTCTAGTTCTTAGAGATGATCAATATGGTTCTCCATTATATTTTTCTGGAGTTAGTGATGAACGGGATTATGAATATTTACCAGAAGGCTTGAGAATTGATTATTTTAAAACTAGTTTTTCACATTTATTTGTAGCATTAACAACTATGTCTTTACCGTATTTGTTAATACTCGCTCCTCTTGGTATCATTCTAATCAAAAAAATACCATATAATAGAAAAAATTTCTATTATAATCTAATTTTTATAATATTCACTTTATTTCCTATAATCATTCAATACCATGAAGGAACATCTGCACGTCCATTGTATCACTTATATCCATTTTTCATGATATTTGCTATAGTTCCAATTAAAATAATTTATGAAAATAAAATAAATTTTTTACAATATCTTAGAAATAAAAATTTGTTAATTCTTTTAGTGTTATTAATTATTACATCTTCAGGATTGGTAACATTAGGAATAGATGATTATGGTTATGGAAAAAGAGATAAAATTGAAATTAACGAAATTCATGACTACGTTAATTACTTATTCACTTTAAATGGTGATATATTTTGGTCAAAAGGTGTTTCAATCAGTTGGATTTCAGTTACAATGATTGATGAATCTAATGGGGGATTTAGAGATTACAAACTTGATCCTGAAATTGGCATGAAAGTATATCTTCCTGAAAGTTTAGAAAACATCTATCCAATTAACCTCAATATACATTATAGAACTAATGCTAAATCAATAGATGATTTTTTCATTTATCTAGAAAAATCTAATATTAATTATTTGAGTATTGGTGAAAAAAATGAACTTCAATATTTGGATAAAATTTATGAAAATGAACAAAATTTTCCATCTTTAAAAAAAATATTTGATTCAAAAAGAGATGGATTTGAAAAATTTAACGTGAAATTATTTGAAATAGATCATGATATTATACAGAAAATCTACATTGAAACTGGAAGTTAGTATTTTTATCGTTTTTTTATAACATCATTAACTGCAGTTGAGATATTTTCTCTAGAAATATTGAATTTTTTATAAACATCTGTTTCATTCATTGTAACTGTTCCTGGAAAAATATCATTCACACATACTTTTTTGATTGGAACTGGATATTCCTCGGATAATAGTGATGAAATAGATTCTCCAAGTCCTCCAATTTTACTATGTTCTTCTACAACCACTACGGCACCTGTTTTCTTTACTTCTTTTATAATCTCTTTATCTGGTAATGGTTTGATTTGTGGAATATTGATAATTGATACATTTGAATTATTCTCAAAATTTGCTTGAAGTGTTTCATGTAACATAGTACCATGTGTAAAAATTGTACAATCATTTCCTTCTCGATGTTTTATGATTGGTGCGTAATCTGGTTCAGACTCATAAACTGTTGGCGTGGAAACTCCAGAGAGCCTAACATAACTTGGATAGTTGGAATCTGCAATTTTTCTCATAATTGTTTTTGTTTCCCAAAAATCTGCAGGTGCAAATATCTGAAAATTTGGAAGTGCTCTCATAAATGCTAAATCTGTTATACAATTATGTGATCTTCCTCCAAATCCCCAAACTCCTGCATAATATCCTGCCATTCTTACTGGGTATGCATCTTCTGCAATACTTTGACTAATCTGATTATACATTCTACCAAAAAGATATGCAAAATTCAATAGATATGGTTTAAACCCCTCTACGGCAAGTGCAGCTGCAACTGCTGCAGAATTTGCTTCTGCAATACCCGTTTCTATCAAACGTTCACGTGAATTTTCAAAAAACCATTTTCGTTCATGACCCCCACTATCTGCACCAACAAAAACAACTTTTTCATCTTTTTGAGCTAATTCTATTATTATATCTCCATATCCTTCACGCATTTTTTTTAATTGAATATTTTCAGTCATTTTCTAAAATTTTTCGTCCTTCTTTTATTCCTTCATCAAGTTTATCACCTGCAACATGGTGAATATGCTGTTCAACCCATGTTGGTACTCCGTTATTTTTTATAGTATTTGCAATTATACATTTTGGTTTACCCTTAATTTTTTCCAATTTTCTAACATCATGTATTATTTTCAAAATATCATTTCCATTTTTTTCGTTAATCACATTCCATCCAAAACTTGTTAATCTATCTTCTAATGGTTGAAGACTCATAATATCGTCTACATCTCCTAATGTGCAGTAATGATTATGATCAACAAACAGATATAGATTATCTAAACTATAATGTGACGCAAACATTAATGCTTCCCAAACTTCTCCTTCGTGACATTCACCATCTCCAACTATACAAAAAACTTTATGATCTTTTTTGTTTAGTTTTGCAGAATATGCCAATCCACATGCAAATGATATGCCTTGTCCTAAGGAACCGCCAGAATATTCAACCCCTGGAGTACAAATCTCTGTGTGCCCTTGTAACATTGAATCATATTTTAAAAATTCTTTAAATTGTTCTTTTGGAAAAAATCCTTTTTCACCTAATACTGCATACATAGCTTCACATGCATGAGCTTTTGATAAAACTATTCTATCACGTTCTTCCCATTTTGGATCTTCAGGATTATTTTTAGCAATTTCATAATATAATGCAACAAGAATTTCGAGTACTGATAATGAACCACCAGAATGCCCAATTCCACCTGCCTCTAATATATCAAAAATATTACTTCTACAAGATTTTACAATTCCTTGTAATTCTTCATAATCTTTCAAATCACAAATTTATTTTTTTTAACATATATAATTTATCACTGATAAAACATTACATATCCTAATATATTATGAATTTTAGATTTTAATAAAATTGAAAACAAAAAAAGAAGTTTTAGTCACTGGTGGAGCCGGATTTATTGGTTCAGAATTAGTTAGACAATTATCTGCATTAAATTTCAAAATCACGATTTTAGATAATTTTACTTCTGGAAGAAAAAAATATGTTGAAAATGTTCCAAATGTGAAAATTATCAAAGGTGATATAATAAATCGTAAGCTTTTAGATAAAATTGTAAAACCTGTTGATTACATTATTAATTTAGCTGCTCTTCCATTTATCCCTGATTCATTTTTCTATCCTGCAGAATTTTTTGATGTTAATACATCGGGAACAATCAATTTAGTAACTGCTTGTTTTAATTCTAAAAAATTAAAGAAATTTGTTCATATTTCGTCAAGTGAGATTTATGGTTCCGCATTAACTGTTCCAATGTCCGAAAAACATCCTACTTTACCACAATCAACTTATGCAACAAGTAAATTAGCTGCTGATAGAGCGGTTTTTACCTTATCTAAAGAGCATGACTTTCCTTCTGTAATTATTAGACCTTTCAATAGTTATGGACCGAGAATTACACAACCTTACATTATACCTGAAATCATTACTCAATTATTAAGAAGTAATACTGTAAAACTTGGAAATATAGAATCCGAGAGAGATTTTACTTATGTATCAGATACTGCATCTGGATTAATTTCTGCTATGTTACGTGATGAGTGTATTGGTGAGACCATTAATTTAGGAAGTGGTAGTAGTATCAAAATTAAAAATATTGTAAAACTTACATCAAAAATCTTGAATAAAAAAGCAATAATAAAAACTGATAAAAATCGTCTTCGACCACATGATGTACAAAAATTACTTTGTGATAATAAAAAAGCAAAAAAATTATTAAAATGGAAGCCAGAAGTTAGTTTTGAGAAAGGCTTGGAAATGACAGTTGACTGGATGAAATCAAACAAACCTGACTATGCAACTCCATTTAAGGGATGGCCTAAAGCAAATAGAATGAAATTATCTAATTGGGTCTCTAGTGGATATAATAAAAAATGAAATAATTATTTTTTAACATTAATTATTTTTTCAATTAATAATTGAATGCCGCAAACACTTGCAACTTTAAATTTTGGAACCATTGCTTTACCGCCAATTCTTGAAGGTTCATCCCCTGGTATTTCTCCTATCTTCAATTTTCTTTTTGCACATCTGAGTGATGAAAGAAAATCCCAACTAGTGTATGTATATGCATATTTCTCAAACCAGTATTTTGGACCCGAACCTAAACCAATCTCTGTAATCATATTCTTTCTATAACCTCTGAATCCAACTAATGTATCTGTATAATTTCCATCGTAGAAAAAATTAATCAATTTCGTAAATAATCTATTTCCCTTTCCTGAAACAAAGTCATCGTCTTCACTAACTGCATTGCCTAGATATCTTGAAACAATAACTAAATCATATCCTTCACGCATTTTGGCTATTAGTGCTGGAATTAATTCAGGAATGGAATTTCCATCAGGGGTAAATGTAATAACAATATCTCCTTTGATAAATGGAAATGCCTCATCTAATGCTGGTCTAACTCCTGAGCTTTTCTGTTTAACCAACAGATGTCCGTGTTCTTCTACATAATCCTGTGTACCATCAGTTGAATTACCATCTACAACAATAAGTTGATCATACCATTCTTTCTTAATTCTTGGCATAATCTCTTTCATTCCCACAATCTCATTAAATGTTGGAATCAATAATGTAATCTTTTGTTTATTTTCATTTTCCATAATATTTTCAATACCTAATCTGTAATTTTATCTTAAATTTTTCTAATATAAACATCCATTCTAGTTTTTTGACCAAACAATAACTGAATATCCATCAATAAACATACTGCCGATGTAACTTCTTTGCGCTTTTAGAATTTTCAATTCACCCTTATTCTCTAAACTTCTCAAATATTCTAGATAACCATTCAAATAATTTCTCTTTTTGATATATTTTATTGATAAATTATCTATTTCATTTTTTTCATCTAGGAGTTCAATTATCGGTTCAATATGAATACATAATCCAACATTTTGTTTTAAAAGATAATCTGTAAACTTCTTAAAATCATTACCAATCTGTTCTAATGATGCAACAGTAAACACAACTGAATCATCTTTCAACTTAAAATCATAATCTGGATTAAAATAATCAAAGTTTTTTGAATTAAATCTATATTTTGAATTTTTTTGAGAAAGTTTTTTTATAATTTCTTGTGAAGATTTTGTCCAATCTAACCCCCACATTTCTGCATCTGGATTAATTTCACGTGCATGTAGCAAATTATGTCCTGTCCCACACCCAAATTCATAAATCGTTACTACATTTCTCATGTATTTATCAAAAAGCCAATCTTGTATTACATATAGGGAATTTAACTCAAAATTTTTTTTTAATGGTTTTATAAATTTCTGTTTCCATCTTAAGATATCATGTTTTGCAAAATACTTTGGAATAATTTCTTCTTCTTTTGAATCTAAATTATTTAGATTTTCTTCCCATCCTTTTTCCCATTGGTCTTTTCTGTGTTTACCTGCTTTAACAATATCTTCTTTTCCAAGATGTTGTTCTACATTTCGAATAATTTCTTCTTCTTCTTCTTTTGAAAATTCATAGTATGCAAAATCATATTCATCAATTTTTTGTTTTAAATATTCTTTAATTTTCTCACCAAAAACTTCTTCAAATTCTGTTACTGTAATTTTTTTAATTTCAGACATTTATTTATCACGACCATATAAAATTGGATTTTTAATTGGCCAATTAATATTTAATCTAGAATCATTCCATTTTATAGTAAATTGATTTGCAACATCATTGTATTTACCTTCATATGATAATTTATAATGATAAACACACTCATCACTCAAACATAGAAAGCCATTTGCAAAATTTGGTGGAACGAGAATTTGTTTTCTGTTATCTTGAGTTAAATGCCATGATTCTGATTGTAAATATGTTTTAGAATCTAATCTTAAATCTACAACCACTTGAAAAATTTCTCCATAAATACAAGTTACTAGTTTCCATGTTTTATCATCTCCGTGTAAACCTCTTAAAACATTTTTTTTAGAAATAGAGAATTTATCATGATTGAAATTTAAATCACTAAAGTTTTCTTTTTTCCATGTTGTCCATATAGAACCTCTATCGTCAATTCCTGCATCATTCTCAAAAACTTTTATTCCTTCAAGCATTCACAGATTAATTTTAAATAATTAATTTAACTCTTTAATTCAAAAATCTATGTATAGTTATGTTTTAATTCAAACATTCGTAAATAAGATAATTGAAATTTGGATATAATTTATCATGGTGTGGATTTAATGATATTTTATCAAAATCATCACAAGCCGAAAAATCTGGATTTGATTTTTTGTGGTATCATGATCATCTTTTCATACCTAGTTCCTCTCCAGTTTTAGAATCATTCTCAGTTTTAGGTGGTTTAGCAGTATCAACAAAAAATTGTAAAATTGGGCAAACCGTTGTAGATACATTAAGACGTCATCCTGCAACATTGGCACATTTTGCTTTAACATTAAATCATATGTCACAAGGACGTGCATTCCTTGGAATTGGGGCTGGTCAACCTATGAATCTTGATCCAATAAATCTTGAAATTCAAAAGCCACTTCTTAGATTAAAAGAATCTATTCAATACATCAAAGGATTACTAAGTGCAACAAAAAAAACCCCATTCACTTTCTCTGGAAAAATTTTTTCAGCTAAAAATGTATATCTCAATACAAATAGCTCATCTCTTCCTGTACCTCCTCTCTATGTTGGGGCATCTGGTGAAAAAACACGTCAAATAACAGGAGAATTTGCAGATGGTTGGGTACCTTATGTTCATTCATTGAAAAATTATAACAAACTTCTTTTGGATGTAAAAAAAGGTGCTCAAAAATCTAATCGTGATATAAAAGAATTAGATATAGTTGCTAACATACCTGTAATGTTATTAGAAAATAATACTGATGATGATGAACGTAAAAAAATTAAAAGAACTTTAGCTGTACGTCTTCTTTTAGAGTCAAATACATTAAAAGATCTAGGTTGGGATGGTGAAATTCCTATCGAAACATCTCAATTAAAAATGATAGTAAATTCATCTACGTCTCAAATATTGGAAAATGCTGCTGATAAAATCCCACAAGAAATTGCTGAACAAATAGCTGCAATTGGTACACCATCTCAAATAATTGAAATTTTGGAAAAATATAAAAAAATTGGTGCTACACAATTTATTATAAAATTTATTGGAAAACCATCGCCAACTGAATTTGAAATTTTTAATACTAAAGTTATCCAAGTTATAAAAAATACTTAACTATTTTTCTAAAGAAAATCCACCACTAAATTTTAGAGCAACAAAACCAAAAGATACACTAATCCATCTTGTAAATACTCTGATTATTACTACTAGTGTTAATGCTACAGAAATATCTATTCCATGAATTGTAAAGAAACTTGTCAGTGAACCTTCTACAACACCAATTCCTAATGGCAAAAATGATGCTACACCTAAAATTATTGATGATGTATAAGTTGGTATCATAACAAGAAATTCTAATTCAATTCCAAAAGATAGTAGTATTAGGTAAACAATTATGCATTCCAATACCCAATACATTACTGATAGTAAACTTGCATAGAATAATGTTTTACCACGTGTTAAATTTTTTAACACTTCGTGTGATTCAGCTAATGGTAAAATAAATTTTTCAAATCTTTTTCTTTTCTGAAAAATCTTGAATATTTTATCAAATAATTTTTTTGATTGTATTATGCTTAAAATTATAATTAAAAATATGGCAAAAATTCCAATTACATATGTTCCTATTTCAAAATATAATATTCCTACAATTGAAACTAAAACTAATCCTATTACTGTGTAAATTTGTTCTATAATTACTATTGGAGCAGAAATTTTTCTTGAAATATTGAAATTTGTTTTTAATAATTGTGATTTGATTAACTCACCAACTTTTCCAGGAATAACACTTAGTGCAAATCCTGAAAAATAAATTTGCATATTCTTTTTTCTAGGAATTATTATTTTTTGATGTTTCAAAAGTATCTCCCATCTTGCAAATAAACAAAACCATCCTGCAACGACTAATGCTAAAATCAATGGTACGTATTCAAATCTAAAATTATCAATCTCATCCATTACTTTTTTTGCATCTGAACCGATCAAAAAAATTGCATAGATGGCAACGGTAAGACAGATAATTATTATTAATTTATTTATTGAAAAATTAGTCATATTATAACAAAAATTCCTTTCCTTATCCTATTGTTCCATTATTAATCATCTTCGTGCATTTTCTCTCACAACACTAGTTAATGTGTAAAGTAATATCGAAGTTAAAAATAAAGTGATTCCTAAAAGTATTGTTCCTCCTGCAATAATTGTAAGATTTGTATTCAATCTACCTATTTCAGAATAATAATCCAATGAAAAAAAAGTAAATGTTAATCCAATAATAAGAAAAATCAGAGATGGTATGCCATAGAATTTTAGTGGATGTTCTATCGATGTATATTTTATTGTACTAATTATTACTGATGTCCCATGACTAACTGGATTATGTGTTGATGTATTTTTTGCATAAAGAACTGTTATAGGAACTTCTACAATTATCAAATTTATTTTACTTGCTTTAATTAAAATCTCTGTTGATATTCCCATTCCTTTTTCAGTAGGATTAATTTTTTCTAATGTTTTTTTATTATATGCTCTAAAACCACTTTGTGAATCTGTAATTTTCTCATTAATTGTAGAATTTGTCACCTTTGTGATTATGTTGATTCCCAATTTTCTATATTTTGGAATTTTACTTGAATTTTCCAAAAATCTTGACCCGATAACTATGTCTGCTTGATTATTTTTTATTGGCAAAATTACTTTATCAATATCTTCTATTCTATGTTGACCATCTGCATCAAATGTAATTAGCATATCAGCTTCTAATTCTTTTGCTTTTAGAAAAATAGTTCTTATGGCTGATCCATAACCTTCATTTTTTTCATGAGATATTACTATTGCACCATTTTCTTCTGATATTTGTTTTGTTAAATCTGATGAACCATCATTACAGACTATGATTGTGTCTGTAACTTCTTTTAATTTTAAAATTATATCAGCTATTTTTTCTTCCTCATTATATGCTGGAATTCCAATAATTATTTTCATTATTCATATTGAAACTCAAACATATAAAATTTAACTGATGAATTATACTTACTAAATCACAATCTACTCTTGATAAAATCAATTGCATCTACTGGGGATGGATCTATCTTAGATAAAATAGCAAGATAAATTGAGGTGTAATCCAACAAATAAATCAAACATACGAG